>Ga0272448_1008235_pt1 | contig 10875 bp, 10 predicted proteins | sample YNPCB0191_FD_202220 | JGI IMG/M metagenome (GOLD analysis project Ga0272448, IMG submission 202220) | Hot spring sediment microbial communities from Yellowstone National Park, WY, United States - YNP-CB-019-1 | ecosystem: Environmental > Aquatic > Thermal springs > Hot (42-90C) > Sediment... | reverse complement strand
TCCCCCCGAATGTCAGCCCCATCATGCAAAACCGAAAACCGGGGTTGGAAGGGGGTCTTCGAACAACCCGTTTTCATCCCCCTGACTGTGGGGGTGCGAACATAGATAATCGTCATGATGGGAACAGCGCACCCCCACTCGCAAGCGAGCGAAGCGAGCGCGCCAGGTGGGGGGTATCAGAGGTTCCCGAGGAATGAAGGGGGGAGAGGCGAACGAAGTGAGCCTACCCTCCCCCCTGCGTTCAGGAGGGGGAGGAATATGCGTACCTGATCAGATCAGAGACCTTACCCAGGTAAGACCCATCAAGGAGGTAGACATCGCAATCATCGATCCCGGCATTCATCTGGTTGAATACCGGGGAAGGTTTTCGTTCGATGGAGTTTACGGGGTGACCAACCATGTAGGGGTTAAACGGCGGGATAACTATAATCTCCTGATTTTTTCCCATCCATCGGAGCCAGCAGGATTCCCTCAAGGGTATTCCGAGTTCATCCCGGAGGATCAATGCCGGGTGTGAATGAGAGATTATGATGGTCTTACAGGAGAGGAATCGTCGTGATGATTTTCTGTGTCCATGGAGTATGGCAACATCTCCGATTCTCAACCCATCACTCGGGTGAAGGTTCACACCCGGGGGGAGGATCTCCTCGATTCGTGCATCATGATTTCCCTTGACGATGTGGATCTCTTCGCAGGGGACCGCCTGAATGAACCTTTGGAACCGCTCTCTGATTCTCCATTTCCTGAAAAGAGGGTCGACAGCATCTCCGTTGATGATGAGTCTTCTGCATCCGGTCTTTCCAATAATCCCTTTGAGAGCGGCAAGAATGACCTTATCCTGGTTCGGGATATGTATACCCCGATCTAAAAGTGTGAGTTCAAACCCGAGATGTATATCGCCTATTACGATCATTTTTGATTCCTCGTCGAACAGGGCACGCTCACCTTGTAACGGAATAAGTACCATCACCGCCCTGATGACCAATAATAATATAAATACTCATCTTATTAGGGGGAGATAGAAGGTGGTATGATGGGTAAAATCTCTAGGTGCATGATGGCCGTGTGGATTGCCGGGATTATATTTTTAGCGCTCTTCGTTTTTAACGGGGCGAGCGGATCCGCATCTGAAGAATATATATGGGTAAGTGTTCCTCAGGGTGTCACACTGTCCGGGGATATCCATACCCTTGAGGATTACGGGTCATTCAGGCTCGTGGAGATCCCTTATTACAAGTTCGTGGAACTGAAATCTCAATTCCCGGGGGTGCAGTCACTTGAGTACATGAAATCAGTTGGTCTTCTGCAGGGGTCATTTGACCCTCTGAGGTCCATGCCTCATATCCCTGAGAGGTATGCTGCGGATCAGGCATATTACGCAAAAAATAATTACTATCTTGTTCAGATGCGCGGACCCGTAAAAGACCTCTGGAGGAGTGAGATCTCCTCCTATGGGAGGATCATGGCATACTATCCTCATTCCACATACCTTGTAAAGGCGGATCAGACTGCACTGGCGCGCATTCATTTCCTCCCGTATGTACGATGGGTTGGCATATATGAACCGTATTACAAACTTGAGCCTGCACTGTTAGAGGAAAAGGGGAGGATCCGGGTAGTGATTGAGGTGTTCAAAGGTGAGGAGATATCAGGTCTGATTACTTATCTTAAATCGCATGGGGGATTAATTGAGGATATCTCCATTACGGCATATCATTCCCGGGTCATTGCACATGTGGATGACGGGTCATTATCCGGGGTTGCGATGATCCCCGAGGTGAAATGGATTCAGGGGTATCACGATGGTGAGTTTTATAACGGTCAGGCGCAGTGGGTGATTCAATCAGGTCAGAGCGGAAAGAGACCGATCTGGGATCACGGTCTCTATGGGGAGAACCAGACCGTGGGGTACGGTGATACCGGGCTGGACTATGACCACTCATTCTTCCGCGACCCTTCAAACCCGACACCGGGACCAAACCACAGAAAGGTCATCGGGTATAAGCACTGGGCATCGGATGATGGGGATGGATTTGGACATGGGACGCATGTCGCGGGGTCCATCGCAGGAAACGATAAGCCTGTTGGCGGGTCGAGCCCGAATATCGGTGAGGCTCCAGAGGCAAAACTTTTCGTTGATGATGTTTCTAACGATGGGAGTGACTGGGCTGCCCCCAGTGATCTGAACACATTCTTTATTGAATCGTATAATGCAGGGGCAAGGCTTCACAGCAACTCATGGGGATACCCGAGGGAGCATACATATACCGATGCAGCAAGTGATACAGACGAGTTCATGTGGAACCATAAGGATATGCTGATTGTTATTGCAGCAGGAAATGAGAGGGCCGCCGGGCAGAACTCACTTCGTTCACCGGGTCTTGCGAAAAATGTTGTAACGGTCGGCGCCACGGCAAACGGTGCAAGCGCAAATGATATGGCAAGTTTCAGCAGTGTGGGTCCGACGAACCCCGACGGGAGACTGAAGCCCACGGTATGTGCACCCGGGGTTGAGCTTATGTCCGCAGAATCTGATAAAAACCTCGGCACGAATAACTCCGGCGAGGTCGCGATGAGCGGGACAAGTATGGCTACACCCACGACAGCCGGGGGTATTGCCCTGATCCGCCAGTATTTTACGGAGGGGTGGTATCCCACGGGGAAGAAGAACCCCTCCGACGGGTTTATACCGTCGGCAGCACTTCTGAAGGCTACGGTGATGGCAGGGGCAGTTGAGATCACCGGCAGCGGAAGTGATTATAACAATGAGGGGGTCTATCCAAATAATTCGCAGGGGTGGGGACGGGTTAACCTTGATAATTCGCTATACTTTGATGGTGATCTGAGCAAACTGGTGATCTTCGAGGAAAAGGCGGGGATCTCGACCGGGGAGACAAGGCAGTACTCCATTGGTGTTTTATCTGATAAGGCACCTTTCAAGATCATTCTTGTATGGACGGATTACTTCGGTCAGCCGAATGCAAACCCTGCGATCGTGAATAATCTGGATATGGAGGTTCAATCCCCGGACTCCAAGACATATCTGGGAAACAACTTTCAGGGGAAGAACCCGGGTCATTCAGTCCCCGGGGGGAATGCGGATACCAAGAATGTTGAGGAAGGGGTGATCCTCCCTGATGGTTCTCACGGGTTAGTCACCGGGGTATATCAGGTGACGATCAAGGGGACGAATGTCCCTCAGGGTCCGCAGCCGTTTGCCCTGGTAGCCGTAGGTGATGTAGGGTTCTCTGTAGACCATGTTGCCATCACACCGGCTGCAGTGGATACCGAGGTGGGAACTACCGTGAGGTTAAAGGGTACGGCATACGATGCATCAAATCAGGTTATTAACGGAATTCCGTTCGATTGGAACATCTCTGATCCCTCTCTTGGGAATATAACAAAGGTCTCCGGTAAACCTGATGAAGTGGATTTTCAGGCCGGGACAACCGTTGGAACAGGAACGATTACTGCCATTGCGTTTGGAAAGACTGCAACTGCACCTGTGAACCTTAAGCCGGGTCCATATGCCAAACTGAAGGTTACCCCCTCAGAGTTCACCGTGAAGATCAAGGAGACGCAGTCGCTCACGGTTGAGGGTGCAGACAAATACGGGAATACCCTTCCGCTCCCCGGTCAGGTCACATGGCAGGTCAGCAGTGAGATTAACGGGAGTTCAGTATCCGGATCCGGGTCATCATTTACATTCACCGCCGGGACAAAGGCTGGCACCGGAAGGGTTATTGCTTCGTGTGAGGGGAAATCCGGCGAGGCAAAGGTGCATGTACTTCCGGGGAGTATATTCAGGATTGGAATGGAGGAACCTGTAAAGGTCAGGATCCTGGACAGCGTCAACCTTACCGGGTATGGATACGATGAGTATGACAACCCGATCGCGGGTAATACCTTTGACTGGTCACTCGAGGACCCGTCGCTGGGCACCATATCCCCAACACGAGGGGAGAATGTCACATTTACCGCAGGGACAAAGGCAACCGTGGCAAGGGTCAAGATATCCATGGAGTCGAGGGTCGGGTATGGAAACATTACCATCCTTCCGGGTGACCCTGTAAAGGTTGATGCATATCCCGATAATATTGAGACCGACCCGTTTACGCAGGTCACATTAAATGCAGTCCTTCTTGATAGTTATGGCAACTCGATCGAGAGCATGCAGATATACTGGCGTCTCTCCTCTGGGTTCGGGCGCCTTGTAAACCAATCCGGGTCACATGTAAAATTTGAGTCCATGAGCATCTTTGGTGCCGAGGGAACGGCGATCGCAGGGTTCCAGACTTATACTGACTCGATTCATATCGTTGTGCGACCGTGGTATATCCTGTTTTTCTCCATCGGGGGTATCATAGCCCTGATCATCGCTATAGCAGTGATTAAACGCATCAGAAAAATAAAATGCCAGTATTGCGGGGCAAAGATCCCGAGGAAATCCGTCTCCTGTCCGGTATGCGGTGTCCCCGTGGGGGGCCCATCGTTCGGTGGTTCACCCCTCCCCGGATTCGTACAGGAAGAGCCATCAATCCCGCCGGGACAACCTTATGCCCCACCCGGGTCTCAGCAGTATCCCCCCGGGTACCAGCAGTATCCGCAGGAACAACCATATCAACCTTATACGCCGCAACCCCCCTATAATCCACCATACGGGTCTCCTCCATCTTCCCCCGGACAACCGGGACAGGGGTATCCACCCCCGCAGCAGACTAATCCCCCTCAACCCCCGCCCCGGGGCTAAACCCCAGTTCTCCCGACGAGATAGATGATGATTGCGGTTAATAACCCTGCAACAACAAACCTCAGTCCTGAGTAGACAATGAGTTCCCTGGCATAAGAACCCATATATGCGCCCATAAGAAACAGGAATGAAAGGGTTATCGCGATGGAGACCGGCATTGCATACCTGACATCTGGGGTGAGGAAAAATGGAATGATGGGGACCAGAGCCGCAAGAAGGGGCGCAACCGCGTGAACTGTTGCAGCGATGTATGCAGATAGTTTTACCGCTTTAATGTAATCCGGATGTGGTTCCTTCAGCATCGATTTTTTCAGACGCAGAAGGGAGACCTTTCTTTCCACACGTTCCGCCTCATATGCCCCGACAAAACTGGATACTGCGAGTGCTACACCCCCGCTTACGCCTGCCGCTATAACCAGTCTGCTCGTCAGTTCCCCTGCAGCAAATGCACCGAAAAGAAACCCGAGGACCGTTAGTGCCCCATCAAATGCACCAATCACGAAATACCGCCTGAGAACCGGACCAAAGTCTTGAAGCTCTCGTGCAGTCTGAAAGAGACGCTTTACCCTCCGAGTATATTCCATCCCTTCTTTTCCTCCCTTTTAAGCTATCGAGGCGGGACCGCAACAAAAACAAAGTCAAGATCTAATTCCCCGGGCATGCACCCGTCCGCCCTTGCGATCACATGCACACGTTTAGTCTCAGGTACTGATGTGATCTGAACCCTTGCCACACCGTTTCTCGTCTCCGTAAGGTACTCCCGGAGTATCCCTCCCGTGGTAATGAACTGTATCCTGAATGGTCTCTCTTTGATGATCTTCCCGTATTCGTTTCTTACCGATGCGATAAGGTTACATGATGCACCACCTGCAGGGATCTCTGCCACCCCGTCCCCGTTTGTATCCGTGGCATCGGTGGATAACTCGATCTTGAGCACCTCTTTTCTGACAAACCCGATCGGGTTACCTTCGTTATCTAACTCCAGCGTGTAGTTATGCATATCACGAAGAACAGACTCATCATCCGGAAGGATATACCCTTCGACCCCTTTGATTTTGAAATCTACATTCTCCATATTCGGCTGGGGAATCACCCCGGATGTATCTGATATGATCATGGACACACCCACGATCTTACCTGTTTTTTTGTTATAAATGAGTAACATCCGGTCACCCCCTACTTTATCCCGACTGCAAACCACTCAACCACACCGGGTGTCACCCCGTCTTCTGAAAGGGCAAACACCCTGAACCCCGATCTGGAGACCTCATGTGCATAACACCTGAACTTCTTTTCTCCCGGGGCATCAAGCGGAAACAGGCACTGCATGAATACCTGAGGCTCAGTATCCCAGTTCAGTGTCACAAATATGTCATGAGATGCGATACCCCGCGCAATAAGCACACCCTTTCTGTGAGAGACCACACGAATACTCTCCTCGAGTTGGAGAAGGTCATCACGGATCTCTCTCTGTATCGAGTTCCAGTCTTCAGCCCGTATATGGTCGCCTGGTTTTTTCTCCTTTGGCGTGAATCTCACCATCTGTATCACCTCAGAATGTTATCCTCCATACCATACTCAGCGTCAGGTCGCTTGTTTTCACGATCTCCGGAAATACCACCCGGTTGTACATGATACCCCCTTCCGGCGCATTGAACAGCCCTGCTTCACAGATCTTTCCATTACACTCCTGGTATCCGAATGTCGCAGAAACTATAACCACCGGGTCGCTCCCCGACTGCAGGTGAACCCACTCACTCTCCATCTCGGGGATGTTCTCCTTTATCTGTTCAAGGGAGACAAGTTTCGACTTCACATCCTTCAGGGAGGATATATCCTCAAACACCTCATTTATCTCCCCTTTATTCACCATGATGGTCATCCCTTTCTTCACTTTCTTGAATTTTACGGCAATCATATTCCCCTCTGACCCCCGAAGAAGAGACCTCACCCGGATGCATTCATTCCCCTTTGCATCTGCAATCGTACACCATGCGGTCTTCTCCTCTTCAAATTCATTTGAGTCAAACGGTTTTCTGGGCTTGAGCTCAGATACGAGGTTCGTATCAAAGGGATCGACCTCTTTCCTTCCGGAACCAAGCGCAAGGTGCGAGATCGGCCTCTTTTCAAACCCGCGAAACAGGTTCGCCACGAGGGCTCTCCCCCCGGAAACGATCATATTCTCTGCCCTCCTCTTTGTAATGACACGCCCGCTCCTATCCCGGAGCGTGATGGTCACCACACCGCTCTGTACCCTATTTTTTTCCATGCCTTTCATATTATCACCTCATACAAACCTCGAGAAACTGTCATCAAACCGTGATTCATTGAACCTCCCGGCAAAGTTCACCTCATCACACATGATGTGCTCCTCTTTCAGCATAATGGAAATATTAGAGGTAAACGATTCCGCAACCGGATGGACCTCTGAAAAATCCTTGACACATTTGATTATAAGTTCACCTTCGGCAGGTGGAGGGTGCGATTCACTGAGGACATCATAGAAATTTATGAGCTGGACAACACCCGCCGTCCGGACCTTCTCTGCGAGGTTTCGCATCTCCCGCTGAAGGTATATCTGATCCTGACGGGTCAATTCAAGGGGAAGCGAGATCTTGATCGTCGCAGGCGCCATCTCCTCCCAGTTCATCCCCACTTCCACTGTCTCACCCCTGAACCCTGCAAATACACTCTCATCAAATTGCGAGTAGTTAAACCGACCCTGGTTATCGCTATATCGCCAGAGGCTCTCACCCCGGGGGATCATCGGCGTGGTCTGGGGTGTCATATACTTTGTCATATCTACACCATTGAGGATCGCCTTTCCCTCAGGGAGAAGCAGAAGGGTATCCCCGGCACGGAGATGATGATCAAACCTTACAGTCGAATCCGAGGTGATGCATGTAATCTTGATATCCTTGACATTGATCATCGGTCTCACAAGGATAATCACCCTGCCTGTGCCCACCCCGCGATTAAACACACGGAATGTCTCCCCGGAACTCACCCTGAACTCCATATACCTCCGGATTGATGGGTTCTCAACGATCTCCGGCTCAGTCCCCAGGGTCGCCGTAATGAGTTTCCTCAGGGATTCGATCGTTCCACTTCTTCCGATTATCTCCCTCAGGGTAAGTTGTATCCTGATCCTGAATGCGTTATCGTCTTCCCCGGGTGCACGGCGAAGCAGAAAAAGTGACGCTATCCTATCGAGATCCTCTCCATCCGCTACATCTATCCACCTGCTCTCCATCAGACCCTGGATCGCACGCTCAACCATTGCGATCTCCTTTGCAATATCATCAATAAAGGTTTCTATTACCTTTCCCCGGGAAAGGTGATCCGGAAGCCTCCGCAGGATCCTCTCCCTTGCCCGGAGTACCGCATCTTCAAACTCCCTGTCCGGCGGGTACCCTCCTTTCATGTTATACCACCCGCACCTCCACTTTACCCAGTACGGGTCTCTGATGCTCACCGATCGGTACATCCCTGCGTGCGCCACTCATAATAAGCCCGGTATCTTCATACAGTACATCCAGGGTCAGATCATGGACCTCGCCCACACCCGGTACATTCCTCAGGAGACCCTTCAACCTTTCATAACTGACAGGCTCACCGCGTTTTATCTGCAGGATATGGTTGTGTAAATGAAATTCGATCTTTTCCCTTACCCCTTCGATCGAGATATTCGGAGATTCAACAGAAATAACACACTGAAGATCAACCCTCACATAGGAGACGACCTTCGGCGTGAACTGGGTATAGATTATGATTTCATCTACCATTGCCCGTTCATAACTATCGACGGTGAGGTCGCCACCCCGCTCCCTCATCCGGGTATCATCAATATACATCCCCAGGGACTCGTCAAACCTCTTCGAACGAAGAATGATATCATCCACATCACGCACCATCGGGTGTTCCAGAAGAAGGGAGATGATCCTGTTCCTCTGGACATCTGTCCCGCTGCTCAATCCTGAGATATAGGTCCGCACACGGGATTCAAGTTCTGAAACGATACTTTCATATCCACTCTCCCCCCGCAGAGATACATAGCATTCGATCGAGACCATAACCTTTGTCGTACCCTTTATGTTAACCTTGATCCCTGCAGGTCTCCTTGAGTTGATTGCAGTCTCAAGTTTCGCGCGCACTGCCGGGTCCTCCACATCCAGACCATCGACAATCACATCCACCTCGCCAGGGATACCATAGGGGAGTTCACGGATCGACACCGCACGTACTCCCGGAAGCGAGAGTACTGCATTCCGGATCGCATCAACCGTCGACCTCCCCGCTGAAAGAATAAGAGATTTTGTCCGTTCCCGGAGTTCCTCATCTGTCTCCCTTCCTGCGCCAACCGTGGTGGGTTTTCTATTGGTGACTGCATCTATTCCGGGGATCGGGGAATCCAGCCGGGTAATAGTATCATAATCCGTTACCCCCGCTTCACCCGGGGTCAGCGCACGGATCGGGGCCTCCATCTCTGATACACCCTTCGGGATGCGGATCGTTAGCGTGGTCTCAAAGATCTTTGCCTGTGAGGGGTCAACACCCCGGGTCGATACCCTCGTCCCCTGCGGGATCACAACCTCGGAAACCGGGTTGCTTCTCGTGAAAACAACGCTCCCCGTGGCATACTGGGCACCTTTCCTCTCCACACCGAGAAGAGCAACCACATTATCCAGCGCCTTGCCTTCAGCCGTGTCGATAAACCCGGAGCGATACGCATCCTCAAGTTTCTCGTATGTCTGTGCAATCTCTACAGCCATCGCCTCGATAATCGTCCGGGCAACACTCCCCACACTTGTATCTGTAATGGGTGACCTCCTCTGAAGTTCCTCAAGAAGCGAATTGACTATCTCGTCATAACTTCGTTTCTGGATCATCGTGCCCACCCTGTAAGTGATACCGGAACCTCCACCGAGAGGATCTCCCTGGTGCACAACCGGATATCCATCTCCACGATCACCGTATCCGGTCTCCCCTCAAGAAACTTCGCTTCAACCCGGAGGATGCTTTCAATCCTCCTCTCCTCCTTCAGTGCATCACGCACATAGGTCTCGATGATCCGGAGGGTATCCGGGGTGTTTGGCATTCCTATCACATCTTCAAGGTCAGACCCGTATTCCGGATGACCGATCTCCCTGAGTTCCCCCCTGCGTGTACTCAGCCGGTTTACTATACTCTGGAGGACATTATCTTTTCCGGAGATGATAGTAAGATCCCCCTTTGCCGAGACCTTGAGGTCTGCATGAACCCCTCTCTTAGGGTCATCCTTGATTTCTACCGCAATATCTGATTTCAAAGGATCCTCCGGCAAGTTTACCCTCACACCATGCTAATATGCCTGCATATAAAAGGGTTGTCTCACCCATGCGCTGTTGAACAACGGGTCATAAAGATGAGCATTGCAAATCTTCCTGCCTGCATGGTTATAATTACCTCCATCATCGGGTCGTTCGCTTGATAGGAGGTCTGTGGCACGGTTCAGCCCCCTTCTCGTTATGCTATGTGATGCCATCTCGAAGGCTATGATATCGTTTTTCGGACGGCTTTACCTCCTGACCATAAGGCTTTAAATATTAGATGAGGAAATCTTTATGACCCGTAAGGGGGTGGCATACTCATGTCAGCAAAGTATAAAATACAGAATATGAATTAGGATAAAGAAGGTGAGCAATATGGTAGAAGAGAAACAGGGTATAATTACTCCGGAGAAGATGATCAGAGAGATGCAGAGGGTTATGATGGAGCATATGAGACTCTCATTCCGGCAGTACAGGGAGTTGAAGGCGCAGTATGGAACCCCGAACAGGGCGGTATCTGCATTTATGAAGAGTGTATATCCGCTCATATCACATGATTTAATCGACCGGATGAACGAATGGATCGATTCCCAGGTCGAGATGATAGAGAAAAACATGGAAAAGGTAATAGAACCGGAGCAGTCCACATCTGAAGATGCAGGTACTGTTCCCGGGGTGGAGGAGATCCATAAACTTGTCAATGACTATATGAAAGAAGCGTTCAAACAGTATCAGGAGTTGAAGACGCTATACACCACTCCGGCGAAGGCAGCACTGGAGTTCATGAAGAGTGCCTATCCGAAAGATATTCAGGAC
>Ga0272448_1008234_pt1 | contig 10878 bp, 10 predicted proteins | sample YNPCB0191_FD_202220 | JGI IMG/M metagenome (GOLD analysis project Ga0272448, IMG submission 202220) | Hot spring sediment microbial communities from Yellowstone National Park, WY, United States - YNP-CB-019-1 | ecosystem: Environmental > Aquatic > Thermal springs > Hot (42-90C) > Sediment... | reverse complement strand
AAAAATAAAGCGTTTTTTGTTGTATTGGCTTTAATTTTTGTTTCTGGATGTGCGTGGGGAGACCGGATGATACGACTATCGTATTCACCTGTTTCAAGCATTCAGCCTAAAAACAACATTGTCGTAAAAGTTAATAATTTTGAAGATAAAAGAACAATAACAGATACTGTGGGATATTCCCGTAATGCTTATGGGATGCGATGTGCCAAAGTTATTCCTGAAAACAGCGTAAGTGAGTGGGTAACCAATGCCTTAAAAGCAGAATTGGTAAATTTGGGATATACTATTTCGGATCAGGAAACTACAACGAACGTAATTAATGGAGTTGTGTTTGATGTTTTCTGCGATACTTACTTCACTTATGATGGAAGAGTGGGAATAAAAGTCATTTTAGAAAAGAACGGAAAAATTGCCCTAGAAAGAAATTACTCGGCCAATAAAACAGGTGGTGTAAATTGGGCTGCTACTTCGACTTCATTTGCAAAAACATTAGAAATGGTTTTGCAAGATACCCTTAGGCAGGTAGTTGTTGATATTAATGACCAATTGTTAAAGAAGACTAATGAGAGTCAATAAGTATTTATTACTTAGTTTGGTTATATTAGGCGGATTAATTCCTATTGCTTCAATTTTGTTAATAATTTCTGTGATTCCTTTTGCTAGCTTAAAGTTTCGCAATAGATAATTCCCGCTTTCTGACATTTTGGAAAACGAGGGTCACGGGGTCAGAATTATTCGGCGCCGCTTCTAATTTTTGAAAAACAGAAACGACCCAGATCTATTATGCTAATGCATATAATCCGAATATTGAACAAGAGGAAGTAAAACATAGCCAGAAGAGATATTAGGGGAGATTGAGACACTTTACAAAGAGACAGAAGAACAGATGAAAAGGATGAAATGTGTTTTGAAATAAATGGCTTACATCTTTCTAGATGAATCGGGAGATTTGGGATTTGATTTTTCTAAAAAGAAAACAACAAGATTCTTTATAATTACAATTTTATTTACTCAGAGCAAGCGACCGATAGAGAAATGTGTAAGATTGGTTCATAGAAGTTTGAGAGAAAAATATAGAAGAATTCATAGCGTTCTTCATGCAGTTGAGGAAGAGCCTATTACGAGGCAGAGAATGTTAAAAAAATTAGCAGATAAAGATTGTGCGCTGATGACAATATATCTCAATAAAAAGCGTGTCTATACGAAGCTACAGAATGAAAAGGCAATTCTTTATAATTATGTTGCTAATATACTCTTAGACCGTATAATGACTAAAAAACTTATATCAATAAAAGAGCCGATTTGTTTAGTTGCCTCAAGGCGTGAGACAAATAAATTTTTAAATGAAAATTTCAGGTCTTATCTTAAGAGCCAAACGAGGAATATTCATAAGTTAGATTTACATATAGAAATAAAAACGCCTGCAGAAGAGAAGTCTTTGCAGGCAGTTGATTTTGTCTCTTGGGCAGTATTTCGTAAATTTGAATACGGTGATGATACTTACTACAATATTATTAGAGCTAAAATAGTTGAAGAGAATCCTTTATTTCCCTAAAAATGGCAAAGCCTCATGCGCTATTTACGAGGAACCCTGCGGAACCCCACACATGAGGACTTACTTACCGATATTAAATATATACTACAAAAAGCAAGATGTCAAGCATAATTAAAAATTTAACTTATGCCTTGTGCCATTAAAAAAGCCAATAAAGTTAAAAAATTAAAATGACTCCTTGGACTTTCAAGACGAAAACGATCCAAACTTGCCAGGAGAAGAGTGGATAAAAAATATTATTAAGGATAAAATAATTAAGGTGAAAAGAGAGTTAGGAGCGAAATGCAATCCTCAATAAAACAGGTTCAGAATTAATTTTTAAAAAATAAATCTGACCCTATTTTTTGTAGGTAACTTATTACTTCCTTGATTGTTTCTTGGGGGGTGGATGCCCCTGCGGTTATTCCGACGCTATTTACATCTTTAAACCAGTTTTTCTTTATCTCTCCTGCGGAATTAATCCACCAAGTCTTTTTATTTAATCTGCGGGAGATCTCATAGAGTCTTTTGGTGTTGGCGCTAATTTTTGAGCCAATAATAATCATACAGTCATTTTTTTTAGGCATATTTTGTATTTCTTGCTGCTTGATTCGCGTAGGCATACAGATGGTGTTAAAGAATTTTAAATCTTCGATGTGTCTTTTTAATATTGCTACTATCTTTAATACTTTATTTAATTCTTGGGTAGATTGCGCTACTACGCACGCTTTTTTTAAACTCTTGATTTTATTTATAACGATGTCTTTGCTATTTTCAATAATGGTGCATTTTTTCTTAAGTTGCCCCACTATTCCCCGCACTTCATCGTGTTTTTTGTCTCCGATGATTATGATGTGGTATCCTTTTTGTTCCATATCTTTAGCGATGCGGTGTATCTCTTTTACCATCGGGCAGGTTGCATCAATAATTTTATAACCGAGTTTTTTTGCTAAAGTAAATACTTTTTGGGGTTCTCCGTGGGCACGGATGATGATTGTTTTATTAGCTTTTTTGTTGAGTCTTTTTATTCTTTTAATTCCTAACTTAGTAATCTCTTGAATTACCTTTTCATTATGGACGATATCTCCAAGGATAAGAGGATTTTTTTCCTTTTTTGCTGCCTCTTTTAGTATCTGGAGGGCCCTTTTGACCCCAAAGCAAAATCCAGCAGATTTAGCTAAATTTATACGCATATGTATCTACCTTTTTCCTAATATTTATGTCCCAATTAATCTTATATTCATCAAGGCATTAAAATTTTTATCGAGGCATAATTTTACCTATTGTATCTATTGAGTGAAAAAGATAAGGCTCAATAGTTAAAATCTTTTCTGAGAACTCCTTTAGCAAAATTTGATATTTTGGTTTCATGCCTGTGTCTTGAAGTAGACTCTCAGATTCTTTGCGAAGTTTATCTATTTCTTTTTTGGCAAAATCAATGCTTTTAGAATTTAAGATTATCTTCTGGATTTGGCAGAGGTTTTTTTCTTCTACATTCTTAGCAGAGAATATCTTTTCGATAATTTTTCTATCCTTGCTTGTGGAGTTATGGTAGGCATGCCAGAGTAAGAGGGTTTTCTTTGCCTCTTGGATATCAGTCAAATTAGGTTTTCCGGTATCAGATGATTTCCCAAAGAGCCCAATTATATCGTCCTTGATTTGAAAGGCGATACCTAATTTTATTCCGTATTCAAAAATGGTTTTTATTTGTTTTTTATCTGCGCCAGCCAAGATTGCGCCCATAACAAGAGGAGAGGCAAAGGTGTAGTTAGAGGTTTTATATTGATATATTTTATAAATATCTTTTTTTGTCACCTTTTTAAGGTCTCTAGCACCTAAAAGCAACTCAATAAACTCGCCGCTACCAGTATAAAGCACAGCAGAGATAAGTTGTTTTAAACTTTGTTCTTTAAGTTTAGGGTCTCCTTTGACTTCTAAAAAAACATCTAACGCTAAGGCATAGATAACATCACCGATAACTATCGCCAGGTCTTGGCCGTTAAATTTTAATTTTTTATGCGGGAGCTGCCTTTGCAACATAAGATGCATTGACGGTTTTCCGCGGCGTATATCGGATTTGTCAATGATATCATCGTGGATGAGCATAAAATCATGGAGGAGTTCCAAAGAAACAGCGCTTCTAAATAAACCAGGAGCAACCTTCTCGGCAAAACCTAAATAACCAATGCAGAATAAGATTGGCCTAATTCTTTTTCCTTTTCTTAAGATAAATTCTTTTATACTCCTTAAGATCAAAGGGGAGAGGCTTTTAAGATGATAATTTTTCTCAAGACCACGAATATAACTTTTTAATTCCTGCTCGATACGAATTTTAATTTTCTGAAACATAGATTTATGCTATCATATAAAAAAATCCAATGCAAACAAAATAAACTTTTGGTTATTTATTTTTAATATTGACATTGACAGCTTATTCTACTTGCCCAGAATTAATTATATTAAGAAAATATGAATGACGTTCAGCCTAAAGATTTTAAATTGGAAACAACAACAGTATGGTCATTTCCCGAAAGAGGCAAATGGGCAACCCACCAACCAAATTTTAGAGGCAACTGGGCTCCTCAGATTCCCCGTAATCTTATCCTTCGTTATTCCAAACCAAGAGATTTAGTTTTAGACCAAATGTGTGGTTGTGGCACAACTCTAATTGAATGTAAACTTACCCGTAGAAATGCAATGGGGTTTGACATAAATACCAAAATGGTAGAAATGACAAAAAATAACCTTAAATTTGATATAGATGAAGATACTGCTAAAACTGAGGTCTCAGTAAAAGTAGGAGATGCCCGAGCTCTTAAAGACGTAAAAGATAATTCTATTGATTTAATCGCAACTCATCCACCATACGCAGATATTATTAAATATAGCGATGGGAAAATTGAAGGAGATTTATCTAATATCCATGATATTGATAAATTTTGCGAAGAAATGAAGAAAGTAGCTTTAGAGTGCTATCGAGTCTTAAAGCCCAAGAAATATTGTGGAATATTAATCGGAGATACTCGAAGAAAGACATACTTTATACCTATAGCTTATAGGGTAATGCAGATTTTTCTGAATGTGGGATTTAAGCTTAAAGAGGATATAATCAAACAACAGTGGAATTGTGAAACAACTCCTTATTGGACCGAAAAATCAAAAGACTATAATTTTTTGCTTATAATGCACGAGCATTTATTTGTGTTTGAGAAGTCTTAAAATACTTTAGGGGAAAAAATTAAGAAGGGCTTTTTGCTTGTCCTGAGTGAAGTCGCCCACAAAAAGATTTTTTCTTTTGAATTTTTTACCCCCTTTAAATTTTTGTATTTACAGGAAAAACAAGAATTACAATGTCAAACAAAACAAAAACTTACAAAAATTCTGTCCCAAAAATCTATCTCATGACCTTCGGCTGTCAGATGAACGAACGGGATTCTGAGTTAGTCTTGGGGCAATTTTTAAGTCGAGGTTATCAAATAACCAAAAATTTCCAAGATGCTAATGTTATTTTATTTAATACCTGTTCAGTTCGTCAGCACGCCGAAGATAAGGTTTGGTCAGAATTAGGGAGGTTGAAAAAATTATTTTTTCAATCCATTAAATTCAAAAATAGACAAAGACCAATTATAGGCGTTATTGGTTGCATGGCCAAAAATATAGGCGCAGAAATCATTAAGCGTAATCCGTGGGTGGATTTAGTATGTTCACCTAATGATTTAGCTGATCTTTATAATCACATAGACCAGATTCAAAAAACAAGAAATCCTATTGTTGCAATCTCTTCTCAAACTCGAAAGAGGCAATTTTACAAATATTTATTTCACCAGGATAAATCTCATTGTTATGTAAATATCAGCGAAGGCTGCAGCAATTTTTGTTCGTATTGTATTGTCCCCTATGTCCGTGGTTATCATCGCAGTCGACCACTCTATGACATATTGGAAGAGATTAGAGGGTTAGTCAATAATGGCATTAACTCAATTACACTTTTAGGCCAGAATGTAAATGACTACAGTTACTCTATTGGCGATTTAAAGATGATAAAGAAAATTAATTTTGTTTCACCAAAGTTTTTAGCTAAAAATTCTATTAATTTCGTTGACCTATTGAGTATTGTAAGCCAGATAGAGGCTATAGTAGAGCTTAGTTTTGTTACCTCTCATCCCAAAGATATAGATTTAAGATTATTTGATTTAATGGCAGAGAAGTCAAATATTAAAAAGTTTCTCCATCTTCCAGTCCAATCCGGTTCTAATAAAATACTCAGGGCAATGAATCGAAAATATACTCGAGAAAAATATCTGCGAATAGTTGAGATGTATCGGAAGAGAGTTCCTAAAGGCGTTTTGGCTACAGATATTATTGTAGGATTTCCCGGCGAGACAGATAAAGATTTTAGAGATACGCTTGATTTGATAAAAAGTGTTCGATTTAATTTTGCCTATATTTTTAAGTATTCGCCTAGACCACACACTGCAGCAGAGAAATTGCCAGATGATGTGCCTTTTGAGGAAAAAAAGCGTAGGCATCGGATATTGTTAGAAACCCAAAAGGAAATCTCTCGTCAATTGGCAGGCCAGAACAATAAAAAAGAGTCGGGGTTAAACTTTATCCCAATTTTAAATTCAGATTAAAATAGATTTTCAATGAAGAAAAAGAAATTAGTAATTTTTATCGTTGGACCCACTGCGAGCGGCAAGTCTAAATTAGCATTAATGCTGGCTAAAAAAATAAGCGGTGAGATTATTTGCTGTGATTCGATGCAGGTTTATAAAGAAATAAGAATTTTGAGTCAGAGACCAAGCCAAAGGGAAATGCAGATTGCACCCCATCATCTTTATGGAATAATTTCTGTAAAGAAAAAATTCGACGCCCATCAATATAGTATTTTGGCTAAACAAAAGATAGAAGAAATCCACCGTCGGGGTAATATCCCTATAGTTGTTGGCGGGACTGGATTTTATGTAAGCGCTTTACTGGATGGTATATTTGAGATGAAATCAATTGATATAAATTATCGTAAGAAATTATATTCGCTAGCTAAAGAGAAAGGAAGCACCTTTCTTCATAAAAAATTACAAAAAATAGATAAAAAAGCAGCGAAAAAAATCCATCCCCACGATTTGCGTCGCATTATAAGGGCATTAGAGGTTTATAAAGTTACCGGCAGGAGAATTTCTCAATTGCAGAAAAAAAGAAGTGGTATAAGCAAACTTTATAAAATAAAAATTTTTGCAATTGATGTAGAAAGAGATAAGCTCTATGAAAGGATAAACCAGAGAATTGAAGAGATGTTTTCTAAAGGGGCAATTTCAGAGATTAAGAAAATTAAAAGATTTGGACAGACTGCTAGATACGCATTAGGTATTCGTGAGATCAAAGATTTTCTTAACCATAAAACAACTTTAGAAGAGGCAAAGTCATTATTAAAACGTAACAGCCGCCGGTATGCCAAGAGGCAATTATGTTGGTTTAAACAGGACAACCGCATTAAGTGGTTAAAGGAAACATCCTCTTTGAATCAAATCTTACGCCTTATAAATAATTAAACTTTTATTTTAATAAAAATTAATTGATATTTATTATAAATCCGATACAATAAGAGTAACTTTTAACCTTGGATATGAAAAAAAGTAGCGTAACCAAAATAATCTCTTTAATCTATATTTTCTGCATTTTTCTTTTATTTTCTGTTCCAGCCACAGCCACAGAGTATAAGAAAGAATATCTTACCAAGCAACAAAGACAACAAATAAAGGAAATTTATAAACAGGCGTTGGTTTATCTTAAACAGGATGACACCAAGCAAGCAGAGGAGAAATTCAAAGAGATATTGGCAATAGACCCCCAAAATAAAGTCGCAAAAAAATTCATTCAAAAGGTAATCCCTCAAAAAATAAATTTGCTTAAACAAAGGCAGCTTAATTATAAAAAATTTTTGGCGAGATTGGCCCAGAAGAAAGCAGAGAAGGAGCTTATAGCCTTACAACAGGATAAATCCTTGGAAAAAAATGAAAAAGCAAAAACAAAAAAATCAATTTCTTTACCCAAGCAAGATAAGAAACAGAGAACAAAAGATTCCGAGAAAGCCTCATCAAATATAAAAAACCACGAGGAGTTAACACAAAAAAATGCTCAAGCAATCAAGAAATCAGAATCAAAAGATGATTCTAGAATCTTAGAGATTAAAGACAAAAAGGAAAGGGCAAAGAATATCCAAATTGCCAAGATTAATAATTTAATAAACAGGCAGAAAAAAGTTCTCAAATTGCAAGAAGCAAAACTGGCTAAATTGATTGAAAAATGTCAAAAGCAACCACAAAAACAAATAGATTTAAATCATAAGAAAAAATCTTACGAAGAAGGATTGGAGAATCTAAAAAGGAAAGTTCTATCAGCAGAAAAAAGAGGCAAGAAAGAATATATTTCAGAACTATTCACATTAGGTATTTATGCCTATAGAAATGGTCTTAATTCTGTAGCAGAAGATGCCTTTAAAAAAATTCTTGAAATAGATCCCTCTAATCTTAAGGCAAGGGATTATCTTTCTATAAGATTAGCCAGAAACAAAGTTGAAGAAGGCACCCGGAAGAATTGCGAAAAATTTGAAAAACTTATTCAAGCTAATAGACTTTTTCAGCAGGCTTTAGTTAGTTTAGAGTCTAAAAAATACCAAGAGGCTATAGATGCATTAATTGGAGTCTTAGTTATTGACCCCAATAATAAAAAAGCAAAACTAATTGTTGATGAATATATTCCTTTCTTGCAGGAATCTTAAAAAAAATCACTCTATTCTCCACGCATCCTTTCTTTATTATTGCTTTAATAAAAGAGCCCTATTTAAAAAATTTTTGCATGAGAAGATTTTCTAATTTTTAGTTAAAAAACACTAAAATGGAAAATGCCTTATTGGTAACAATAGTATTAGATACTGAAAACAGTATTTTTAAACCAGAGGAGGAAGCCTTAGAATTTAAGTTGTTGGCAACTTCGGCTGGGGTAAATATCAAGGCAGAAATTATTTGCCATCGCCATAAACCAACGCCAAATTATTATGTAGGGGAAGGTAAGATTTTAGAGATAAAAAATATCTGTCAACAACATTCAATTACAACGGTAATGTTTAATAATGATTTAACCCCTACACAGCAACGCAACATTGAAGAGATATTAGAAATAAAGACAATCGATCGGACACAATTAATTTTAGAAATATTTGCTCGCCATGCCCGAACGCCCGAAGGAAAGATGCAGGTTGAATTAGCCCAATTAGAATATCTCTTACCCCGCCTTTTAGGCAAAGGAATTATACTTTCGAGATTAGGAGGAGGGATTGGAACCCGTGGGCCTGGTGAGCAGAAATTAGAGGTTGATCGAAGAAGGATTAAAGAAAGAATATCTCGTCTTAAACAAGACTTAAATAAGTTAAGAAAAAGGCGAGATACGACAAGAAAAAAAAGAAAAGAGTTTTCTCTTCCCTCTGTAACCTTTGTGGGTTATACAAGCGCAGGTAAGTCTACGTTATTTAATGCTTTGGTTGGTGCATCGCAACCGGTGAGTAATTTACTCTTCACAACACTTGATCCCTTATCTCGCGCCATAATCCTATCCAATAATCAAAAAATAATTCTCTCCGATACAGTGGGTTTTATTTACAATCTGCCTCCCCATCTAATCGAGGCCTTCAAGGCGACACTGGAAGAGATTACAGAAGCTGATATTTTAATTCATGTGTTAGACGTCAGCGATTTAAAAGTAGAACAACGTTATCGTATAGTTTTAGATATATTAAAAGATTTAGCTGTTGAAAACAAACCCATTATTACCGCGCTTAACAAAATCGATCTTTTAAAAGATAGGGGATGGTTAAATAAATATAAGATTGATTTTCCTGACAGCGTAGAAGTCTCAGCATTGACGAAAGAAAATTTAAATATTTTGTTAGAAATGATTGAGAAAAGATTACAAAAAATGCTAACTTTAGTTAAGTTAAAAATCCCGCTCAATCGAATGGATTTAGTTAATCTAATCTACGAAACCAGCCAAATTTTAGATATAAAATACGGTCAAGATTCAATAAAAATCAAAGCAAATCTGCCTATTGTAACTACTTATCAATTAAAAGGTTATATCAATGATTAGATTTTTTATTAACTTTTCTAATAAAAAAAATTAGAAAAACCTTGACAAATTATGAGAAATATGTTATCTTTTTATCAAGATAAAGAAGGTTATGAGGGAAGAAAGAAAGGAAATAAAAGATTTCGAGGTTGAAATTTCTCCTGATGAACCAGTTTACGCTATTAGCGTCACAAGTAAGTTATGCGGTATTCCCGTATGGACACTGCGTGAACTGGAAAAGAAAGGAATAATTCAACCTAAACGTTTAGGAAAGAAGACTCGTTATTATTCAAAAGAGCAGATTAAAAAATTAGAATATATTCACTACCTTATGGAATATAAACGCGTCAATATAAGCGGAATAAAAGTTATTTTAGAAATGAACCAGCAATAATTTTTTTATTTAATTTTTAGCGCTCTTGGTGAATAAGTGCTAAATTAAGGAATTTAAAACAAGATGAATTACCGTTACACCCAAAATGTAGAACAGGCAATACAGCAGGCTATCCAGCTTTGTAGGAGTTATAAACACCAGAAAATTGAACCTATTCATCTTTTGTATAGTTTTTTACAAGATAGCGACGGTTTTTTCGTCAGACTCCTTAAAAGCCTGGAGGTTAAGATAGATGATTTATTACCTCGAATAGAAAATAAATTAGAAACCCTTCCTCAAATATTAGAAGGCAATCAACAGATATTTGCATCTGAGGCTTTCAATAATTTATTATTAGAAGCTGACAAAGAAAGACAGAATTTTGGCGATGACTATATTTCAAGCGAGCATTTTTTTCTGGCATTTTATGAAGACAAGGATTCTGAGATTTATCAATTTTTGAAAGAACAAAACATAGATATAAATAAAGTTATTAATAAAATCAAATTAATTAGAGGAAATCAGAAGGCTGACGATATGAATTCAGAACAAAAATATCAGGCATTAGAAAGATTTAGTAGAAATATCACCGAATTGGCTAAAAACGGTAAACTAGATCCTGTTATTGGAAGAGATGGTGAGATACGCAGGACTATTCAGGTATTGGCACGGCGAACTAAAAACAATCCAGTATTAATTGGTGAGCCAGGCGTAGGTAAAACTGCTATTGTAGAAGGATTAGCGCAAAGGATAGCCCAAGGTGATGTGCCAGAGGGTTTGAAGAATAAGACGGTATTAGCTTTAGATATTGGCTCACTTGTTGCTGGAACAAAATTTAGAGGAGAATTTG
>Ga0272448_1008231_pt1 | contig 10880 bp, 8 predicted proteins | sample YNPCB0191_FD_202220 | JGI IMG/M metagenome (GOLD analysis project Ga0272448, IMG submission 202220) | Hot spring sediment microbial communities from Yellowstone National Park, WY, United States - YNP-CB-019-1 | ecosystem: Environmental > Aquatic > Thermal springs > Hot (42-90C) > Sediment... | reverse complement strand
GACCGGGCCACCACGATGGAAAGGGGAGGGGCGTCGGGCAGGGGGTACACCTCCTCTCCCCGGTTCACCCCCAGGGCCGTTCCGCCGACGAGGAAGAAGGGAACGTCGCTGCCCAGGGAAGCGGCCAGCGGGAGGAGGTCCGGCGGCGTGGCCGGCAGGCGCCAGAGGCGGGCGAGAGCCAGGAGAGCCACGGCGGCGTCGGCGCTGCCCCCTCCCAGGCCCGCCTGGACGGGAATGCGCTTCAACAGGCGGATCCTCGCCCCCTTCTTGCAGGAGAAGGCCGTCTGGAGGGTACGGGCGGCCCGCACCACGAGGTTCTCCTCCCCCGGGGGAGTTTCTTCCCCCTCGCAGGTGAAGGCAATGCCGCGGGGGGCCGGATGGACCTCCAGCAGGTCGGCGAGGGCGATGGACTGGTAGACCGTGCGGACCTCGTGAAAGCCGTCGGGACGGAGGCGGCCCACCTCCAGCCCCAGATTGATCTTGGCGAAGGCGTGCCAGAGGCCGGCCGTCACGGTTGCCCCTCCCCGAGGAGCCTCAGGACCGTCGTCCCGCCCTCCCCCGGAAGCCAAGGCGGCGTGAAGGCCTCCTCCGGCGGAGGCCCCGCCTGCACCGCTTCGTAGCGGACTTCCAGCCGGGCACCGCGGGGGCCCTCCAGAAAGGCCCGCCGCTCCCCCCCTTCCTCTCCAAAGCGGCCCTTCACCCGCCCGGCCCCGTTGCGCCACGCGGCCCGGAGCTCCGTTCCGGTGGTCCGTCCCCTGGCACCGTCCGGCGGGACAAGAAGAAGGGCCCCCCACAGGTCGTCCGGAGCGAAGGGGAGACCCGGACCGGCCGCTTCCCACCGGCTCCAGCGGCCGCCGGCGGGTTCCCAGAGGAGGGCGCCGCCAGGTTCCAGGAAGAGGACCAGCCGCGTCGTGCCCAGGGGCTCCCGGATCTCTAGTCGAGCCCTATGGGCCACGGGATCCAGAACGAAGGCACAGGGAGCGGAGAGGCCGTACCGTCCGGCCGAAAGGACGATCCGGCCCCTTCCGGCGAGGGGGACCGAAGCGACGGCAAGGGAAGGGGAGGGAAGGCGCGGAGCGCAGCCGAGGCCCAGGAGGGTCAGAAAGGCCAGGAGGCTACGGGCTCCAGGCAAAGCGGACCTCCTTGTTGAGGCGGGTCATCTTGATGTGGAGGGAGACGGCCTCGCCGGGGGAGAAGGTCCGCTTCTCGGCGTGGCGTTCGGAGACATTCTGGATCTCCGTCTGGACCTCGAAGAGAACCTCGTGTTCCCCCGGCGGGACGGGAAAGGTGCCGGTGTAGGTCTCGTCCTTGAGGGTGAACTTCCGCTGGATCTCCTTGCGGAAGACCTCCTTCCCGTCCACCAGGATCTGGAAGCCCCCCTTCAGGATCTTCGAGGAGAAAGTGAACGTGACCGTCGCCGGCGGGGGGGCCGGCGCCGGAGGCGGGGTCTTCTCCGTCTGGCGAGCCTTCTCGCCGTTCTCGGGAGAGGAAGACGGCGGGGGCTTCACCGCCGGCGCCTTCCGGGGAGGACGGGAAAGGGCGGAGGGACTGCCGGTGGCGGGAGAAGGGGGCGGGGCGGCCGGGGGAGGAGCGGCGGTTCCCGGGGAGGGCTTGGTTTCCGCCGTGGGCGGCGCGGGGGAGGGGCTCTCCGGCGCCGCCGTTCCAGGCTGGACCGATGGGCCCGGTGGGGTCCCGCCCCGAGCCCGGGAGAGAAGAGCCACCCCGCCGGCCACCGCCGCCCCCAGAACCACCACGGCCACCAGCGCCAGGGCGGCGAGCAGGGGAAGGCGGGAGCGCGTCGCCGGGGAAGGGGGCGCCGCCGGGGGGGAAGGCCGGGGGCCCGACCCCGGAGGAGGCGTCGCCGGGGGCGCGCCCCTGGGGGTTCCTTGGGGAGATGCCGGGGTCGTCTGGGGAACGAGGAGCGTTCTTTCGGCGGCGGGGGAGGCGACCGAGGCCGTTCCCGCGTGGGGCAGGGCGGCGCCGGCCAGGTAGGCGTCAATGTCCTCCACGAGCTCCGAGGCCGACAGGTACCGCTTTTCGGGGTCCTTTTCCAGAAGGTGCCTCAGGATCTGGTCCACCTCCGCCGGGAGGGAGGGGTTCAGCTCCAGCGGAGGGGGCGGGTCCTCCCGGGCGATGCGGAAGGTCACGGTGCTGATGTCGTCTCCTGGGAAGGGCTTCCGGGCGCAGAAGAGCTCGTAGAGGACCGTTCCCAACGAGAAGAGGTCGGACCGGCCGTCCACCGGCCGCCCCATGACCTGCTCCGGCGACATGTAAGCGGGGGTTCCGAGGAACTGGCCCTCCCGGGTCAGCTCGGAGGTGGGGACCTTGGCGATGCCGAAGTCCATGAGCTTCACCCGGCCGTCGGGGGTCTGGACGATGTTGGCGGGTTTGATGTCCCGGTGGACCACCCCGTTCTTGTGGGCGTAGTCCAGCGCCGAAGCCAGCTCCCGGACCAGCGGCAGGATGGCGTCGGGGTCCTGCTTGATCCCCTGCCGAACCTTGTAGTTCCAGGGGAGGCCCTCGACGAACTCCATGGCGATGAAGGGGACGCCCGAGAGGGAGCCGTCGTCGGCCTCGTAAACCGTCACGATGGCCGGGTGGGAGAGCTTCCCCGCCGCCCGGGCTTCCCTCAGGAAGCGGGCCCGGAACTCCTTGACCTTCTCCTCCTCCAGGCCGTCGGGAAGGACGATGGTCTTGACGGCCACGGGCCGGTCAATGGTGGGGTCGAGCCCCAGGTAGACCACACCCATGGCCCCCCGGCCCAGGACGCGCTGGATCCGGTACTTGCCGATGGCGGAGGGGAGGGGGACCTGGGTCCCGGAGACGGTCACCGCACCACCTCCCTGAGGGGGACGAAACGAACGCCCCGGCGGCTCCAGTACGGGATGCGGGCCGCCAAGGCCTCCACCGTCCGGGGGCGAAGGTGACCGATGCCCACGAGTACGCCCTCCCTGCGAGACCGGTCCACCAGCGAATCCAACTGGGCCATGATAGCACCGCCCTCGTCTTCCCCGTCAAGGAACACGCTCCGGAAGGCCGCCGGGACGCCGGCCGCCCGGGCCTCGTCGTAAGCCACGGTTAGGGGCGTGGTGCGGCTGTCAAGGAAGTAGAGGCCCCGCTCGGAAAGGACCTCCATCACCGCCGCCATGAGGGCGCGGTCCTGGGTGGCGCGGGAGCCCATGTGGTTGTTCACCCCTTCGGCGTAGGGAACCTCCCCCAGGTCCCCCAGGAGGATCCGCCGGACCTCCTCCTTCCCCATGCCGCCGAGGAGCATGCCCCCGCTCGCCCGCCACCGCCGGCCGTCCAGCGGCTCCATGGGTGCGTGGAGGATCACCGGAAAACCAAGGGCATGGAGTCGTTCGGCACTGGAGCGGGAGGCGGGAAGGTAAGGGATGACGGCGAAGGTCACCGAGCGGGGGAGACGGGCCGCCGCCTCCTCCGCCAAGTCGAGGCTCTGGCCGGTGTCGTCGAGCACGAGGGAAACCGCCGCCTCCCCCTCCCGGAAAAGTGGCGGCGGCTCGGGGACCGAGGGCCTTCCCGGGGGGCGCGAGGACTCCCTTCGGGGGCGCGGTGCGGGAGAAGGGGGGGAAGGCGGAGGGGCGGAGGCCGGTGGGGCGGGAGGGGCGGAGACCGCCGGACGGTGGGTCAGCCGCAGGCGAAGGGCCACCACCGCCCCCAGCAGGACCAGGAGCAAGAGGAGCCAGGCCGCGGGGAGACGGAACTCAGCGCGCTTCTTGCGGCTTCGGGTCTTGGGGGCCATGGCCTGGGGGCGGAGGAGGCGCGGAGGCCTTCAGCAGGGCGGCGTAGGTCTTCTCGGGGGCCTCCCCGGGCGGGATGGCGAGGGAAAGGGCCGGTTCGATGGGGTGTTCCTTGAGGGGCTTGCCGTCGGGGGCCAGGTAGAAGGCGGTGGCCAGGCGGAGGCGCCCTCCGTCGGAGAGAGGGATCTCCTCCACCCGCACCGCCGTTCCGTAGGTGGGCTGACCGGCGAGGAGGGCCCCCGCCCCCGCCAGGGCCGAGGCCAGGGCCTCCCCACCCCGGGCGGTGGTTCCGTCCACCAGGACCCTCACCGCCTTTCCCGACAGCAGGCCCGGCCCTTCGGCGCGTTCCCGGCCTTCCTTGCCCCCGGTCCTTTGGAAGCGCGGCCCCTTTCCCGGCCCCAGCAGGAGGCCCGCCCAGCGGGAGATATCGCCGGCCTCCGAGGAGGCGCACCGCCGGAGGTCCACCACCCAGGGACCGTGTCCGGCCCGGAGTGCGGAGGCGGCCTTCTCCGGGAGGGTCGCCTCCAAGGCCGGAAGGACCAAGGCCGAGGCCCCGCCGGGGAGGGGAAGGACCGACGGAGCCGGAAAGGGGACGCGGCGGACCTCCACCTCGGTGGCCTGCCAGCTCTCCGGGTCCATGACGGTGAGGGAGACCTTCTCCCCTTCGGCTCCCCGGAAGGCCGCCAGGATCTGGGGGTAGGTCAAGTCGTAGGTGGACATCTTGCCCACGAAGCGGAGGATGGCGCCGGGCCGGAGCGCTTCGGGGGCCCCCGGGAAGGGGGCCAGGATTCGGGCGAAGTCCTCGCCCTTGGTGGCGTAGAGGGGGAGCGTGGCCGGCAGGAGGGCCTTCCGGGCGATGGCCTCCACCTCCTCGGGAGGGATGTACGCCGACTCCGGGCCGGCCGCCTGGGCCGCCCCCTGCAGGGCCCCCCGGATCACCTCCCGCGGGCTCTTGGGGTCCACGTAGTCCCGGAGGACCATGGAGAAAACCGTGTCGAAGAGTTCCCTGGACTCCCGGTCGAGACCCCCCTCGGCCTGGGCCGCCGCGTACAGTCCGGCGGCGGTCAGCAGAAGGAGGGCCGTTCCGCGGCGCAGGATCGGCCGTTCACCGTTCATGGGAACCTCCCGCGAACCAGGGGGCCGGGTCCAGAGCCCTTCCACCCCGGCGGAGTTCGAAGTAGAGGGCCGCCGTTCCGGTGGCGGCGTCCTCGCCCACGTTGCCCACCCGCTCTCCCTCCGCCACGACCTTGCCCGCCGGGACGGAGACCTGGTCCAGGTGGGCGTACACCGTGAAAAAGCCCCCTGGGTGGCGGAGGATGACCGTGTACCCGTACCCGCTGAGCCAGCCGGCGTACTCCACGGTGCCGTCGAAGACCGCCCGCACCGGCGCCCCCAGGGCCGCCCGGATGTCCAGCCCGGGGTGGGGCACGCGGGTCTTGAAGCGGGGGTGGACGTAGTCGCCGAACCCCCGCACCACCGACCCTTCGCAGGGCATCGGCAGGCTCCCCTCCGCCTCGCCCATGTTCCGGGAGAAGACCTCCACCCGGCGCCGGAATTCCAGGTCGTTGAGGTAGCGGTCCATGGCCCGGGCGGCCTCCAGCCTTTCGGCGAGGGACCGCTCGGCGGCGGAGCGCTCCCCCTGGATCCTCCGGAGCAGCTCCGAAAGGCGCCTCTGCTCCCCTTCCAGGGCGGCCTTTTCCCGCTCCGCCTCCTCGGTGCGCGTCCGAAGGTCCCGTTCCAGGGCCTCGAGGTTTCGCCGGGTGGCCTCCCGCTTCCTCCGGAGCTCCTGGAACTCCTTGAGTCGCGCCGCGTCCCGCCGGGAGAGGGCACCGAGGTAGAGCCCCGCCGTCCGAACGTCCTCGGTGGACCGCACGGTGAAAAGAAGGCGGTACTCCTGGAGCAGGCCCAGGGCGTACTGCTGGCGGACCCGGACCTTGAGGTAGGCCTCCGCCCGCCGCTGCCGGCCGGCGGCCTCCTCTTCGGCCCGGAGCGCCTCGGCCCGCCGGGCCTTCAGCGCCTGGCTCTCGGCTTCGGCCCGGCGGATGACCGCCTCGTCCAGCCGGATGCGCCGCCGGAGGAGGTCCGCCTGGTCCAGGAGTCCCCGCTCCCGCCCGGCGATCTCCCCGACCTGGTCCGAGAGCCTCAGGATCTCCGCCTCCAGCCCGTCGGGAGGCCCGGCGGCGGGAAGAAGGGTCGCGAGGCAGAGGAAGCCGAGGGCGAGGGGGACCTTCACCGCCCCTCCTTCGCCAGGAGGCTGTGGCCCTCCAGGTCCTTCTCGGGCGGAAGGCCCAGAAGGTCCAGGATCGTGGGGGCCACGTCGATCATGCGGGGGTTGGGCCCGAGGGGACGGTTGCTGAGGATCATCCCCGGAACGAAACAAGGGTCCAGGGAGCAGTGGTCACCGCTCCAGGCCTTGTGGTTGGTCTCGATCAGGCGCTCCGGGGCCCCTCCCAGGGAGGTCTGCCAGGAGACGCGGTAGTTCGGCGTGTTGGTGACCCTGAGGTCCGGGACCAGGTCGGGGTCGTAGTCCCGGTAGAGCTGGTCCCGGTGGTAGACGGCGTGGACGGGGTGCTCTCCCGTCTCCGGGTCCACGATTTCGGGGAGCTTTTTCTGGATCTCCCGGACCAGGGCGTCGTACTCCGCCCCCGGCGCGACGATGCCCTGGGGCTCCCGGCCCTTGACGTTGATGTAGATGTTGCCCAGGCCCAGGGCGTAGGCCCGGGTCCTCGACCAGTCCACGTTTTTAAAGAGAAGGCGGTTGTCGTCGAAGAGGTCCTCCAGCGTCATCACCCCCGTGTCCGAGCGAAGAACGAGGTAGCCCTCGTCGATAAGCCACCGGTTCAAATTCACCGCCTTCCGGAAGGAGGCGAAGCCGTGGTCCGAGAGGACCACCAGGGCCGCATCGGGAGGAAGGACGTCCATGGCCTCCCCGACGATGCGGTCCATTCGGGCGTAGGCCGCCTTCATGGCCTCCCGGTAGCGGGGTGCCAGGGCGGGGTCGTAGAGGGGATGGCCCTCGTCCATGAAACGCCAGAGGATGTGGGCCACCCGGTCGGTGTACTCGAAGACCTGCACGTAGAGGTCCCAGTCGCCGTCCCGGAGGAGGGCTACCATCATCCGTTCGAAGTCCGACTCGGTCCACTCCACGTCCGAGAGGAAGTGGCGCTCGTCCGCCAGGCCCGAGGAGATGGTCCAGGTGTCGATGGCCCAGCCCATGGTCTTGTAGGCGCCGAAACGCTTCATGAGGCGCTCGGCGTAGTTCCGCGGGTAGGAGATGGGGATGCCATGGTCCTCGGGGTGGACGTGGATGGGGGAGAGGTAGAGCTTCAGCTCCGGCGACGCGGAGAGGAGGTAGAAGCGGCAGAGGCCGTGGACGTGGATCAGCGGATTGAAGGCGAAGTCCAGGGTGATCCAGGGGGACCACTCCCCCTCCTTCAGGGTGCCCCGGCTTCCCTGCACCTCGTAGGTGCAGGTGCGGGAGGCCCCGTCCCAGGAGAGGGCCAGGGGCACGTCGATGGTGGCCGGGACCCCCTTCTTCTCCAGCCGCTCCTCCGCCTCCCTCCGGAGCCGGGATCGGACCTCGGGGTCGGTGGAGCAGCCCCCGGCGTCGTCCAGGACGTACTCGTGGAAGATCTTGTTGAAGGGACCCTGGATCTTCACCGTCACCGGCCGGGGGGCGTCGGAGGGAACGGCGACGATGTCCACGCTGAATTCGTTGTCCCCCGCCGTCAGCGACGGGTCCGTGGTGAAAATGTAGGGCGTTCCCACTCGGCCCCGGATGTCCGGCACCCCCAGGCCCGAAAGCAAGCGCCCCTCGGGGTACGGGTTGGCGGGGAAGGTGTCGGGAACCCGAAAGACGAGGCACCGCCGGCCCTTCTCCGCCGCCCGCTCCCAGAAAGGCTTTCCCTTCAGGTGGTTGATGGGGGTGGGGACGCGGCTGGGCAGGAAGGCCGCGGTGAAGGCAAAGGCCGCCGTCCCAAAAGCCGCGGCGAGGAGGAGCGACAGGAGGCGGCGCCTCCGCCGGAGGCCCGGCCAGAGGCCCAGCAGGAAGCCCAGGAGAAGCCCCAGGAGCGCCCCCGCCCCCGCGGCGGCCCAGCGGGTCCTTCTCCCCAGGAGGAAGCTCCGGGAGCCCTCTTCCATCAGCGCAAAGCGGGGCTTGTAGGTGCGGAGGTCCCGGAGGAGGAAGTCGAAGACCTGGTTGCGCCCGGGGTTCCAGCCGGTGAGGAAGGTCCCCCAGGAGACCGGCGTCTGCGGGGGGTTGGTGACCTCCAGGTCGAGGAAGCAGCCCCGTTCGGCCAGGCGCTGAAAGTGGGGCATGGCTCCCTCGGCCATGTACTTCCGCACGAGTTTGGGGTCGGCGCCGTCGAAGCCGAGGACCACCACCTTCCGTGGGGAGGGCGGAGTGCCGTGGAGGGCGGCGGTCAGGAGCAGAAGGAGCCCCAAGGCCGCCGGGCGAAGGGAACGGTTCATCGGCCCAGAAGCCTCCGTAGGGCCCCGTCCCGGACGATGGTGTGGTCCCGGTCGGGGCCGGTGGAAAGGATCGCCACCTGGACCCCCATGAGTTCCTCCAGCCGCTCCACGTAAGCCCGGGCCCTCTCGGGCAAATCCTCCCACCGGGTGCGGCCGAAGGTTTCGGCCTTCCAGCCGGGGATCGTCTCGTACCGGGGAAGGGCCTTCTCCAGGATCCACGGCTCCGCCGGGAAGTCGGTGAGGACCCGGCCCTCGTACTCGTACGCGGTGCAGACCTTCACCTCGTCGAAGGCGTCGAGGACGTCCAGGAGCATCAGGGCCGCCGCTTCCAGCCCGTTGACCCGCACGGCGTACCGCGCCGCCACGGCGTCGAACCAGCCGCAGCGCCGAGGCCTTCCGGTGGTGGTGCCGTACTCCCGTCCCCGCTCCCGGATGAGGGCCCCCGCCTCGTTGTCCTGTTCGGTGACGAACGGCCCTCCCCCCACGCGCGTGCAGTACGCTTTGAAGACGCCCAGCACCGTCCGGATCTCCGTGGGGGGAATGCCGAGACCGGTGCAGGCCCCCCCGGCGGTGCTGTTGCTGGAGGTGACGAAGGGGTAGGTTCCGTGGTCCACGTCCAGGAGGGTACCCTGGGCCCCCTCGCAGAGGAGGCGCTTGCCCTCGTCGAGGCTCCGTCGCAGGAGGGCCGAGGTGTCGGTGACCAGGGGGGCGATCTCGGGGGCCAGTTCCCGGAAGCGGGCGATGACCTCCTCGGCGGGGATGCCGTCGTGGCCGAAGACCGCCTTCAGGTGGGCGTTCTTGGCCTCCGAGAGACGCCGAAGCTCCCCGTCGAGGCGGGAAAGGTCCTTCAGAAAGACCGCCCGGACGCCCTCCCGGTGGTACTTGCTCTCGTAGGCGGGCCCGATTCCCCGGCCGGTGGTTCCGATCTTGCCGCTTCCCCGCCGCTCCTCCCGGAGCTGGTCCAAAAGGACGTGGTGGGGAAGGATGAAGTGGGCCCGGTCGGAGATGCGCAGGCCGCCCACGTCAATGCCGGCGGCCTTGAGGGAACGGATCTCCGCCACCAGGGCCTCGGGGTCCATGACGATCCCGTTGCCGATGACGCAGAGCTTGCCGGCGGCCAGGATTCCCGAGGGAACCAGGTGGAGGGCGTAGCGGCTCCCGCCCAGCGTCACCGTGTGGCCCGCGTTGTGGCCGCCCTGGTAGCGGGCCACCACGTCCGCGGCCTCCGAGAGGAGGTTCACCACCTTGCCTTTGCCCTCGTCGCCCCACTGCCCGCCCACGATGACCATCGGCATCTGCATCGTCCGTCCTCCCGGCAGGCGGAGAGTATAGCACCCCCTTGGGGGAACGGGTGATGGCGAGAGGAGGACCGAAAGAACCGGCGGAAGGGGCCAGGGGTGAAAACGGGATACGGAAGCGAGGGGAGGAGGAGAGGAGGGGAAAGGGCCTGTGAACCACGAGACCTGGGAGTTCAGGGAGGGGTTCTTCTTTTTTCCTTTTCACTCACGGCTGTCTAAAATCCAATCCTGCGGGGTTTTCCGCCTTTCTGTTTTCGCGTCGCGTCAGCGGGCCGTCAGGATGCCGTGGAAGGCGAGGGGGTCGAGGCTGGCGCCGCCGACCAGGAGACCCTCCACGCCGGGGGCGGCCAGCAGGGAGGCGGCGTTCTGGGGCTTCACCGAGCCCCCGTAGAGGATCCGCACCGAGGGGGAGACGCCCCTCCGGGCCAGCCACTCCCGGACCGCGAGGTGGACCTCGCTGGCGTCCTCGGGGCGGGCCACCTTGCCGGTGCCGATGGCCCAGACCGGCTCGTAGGCCACGTCGAAGCCCTCGGCGGGAGGCTCCTCGCCCAGGGCCCCCGCCAGCTGGGAGCGGACCACCTCCAGGGTCGCGCCCGCCTCCCGCTCCGGAAGGAGCTCTCCCACGCAGAGAACGGGCCTCAGCCCGTGGCGGAGGGCCGCGCGGAACTTGCTCCTCAGGCGGGCGTCTCCCTCGCCGAAGAGGTGGCGCCGCTCCGAATGGCCCACGAGGGCGTAGGCGCACCCGGCGTCCTTCACCATGGCCGCCGAAACCTCGCCGGTGAAGGCCCCCTCCTCCTCCTCGTGCAGGTTCTGAGCCCCCAGGGCCTGGCCCGGCGGCAGAAGGGCCCGGACGGTGTCGAGGAGGGGAAAGGGCGGCAGAAAGAGCACCTCGCGGCCGGCGGGGAAGGGCAGGGTAGCCCAGGTCTCGAAGAAGGCCCGCGCCTCGGCGCGGGTCTTGTACATCTTCCAGTTGGCGGCGATGAGCGGGACGGTCACCCTCTCCTCCCTTTCCCCGCCCCATTCGGCGGGGGTGCAGTCTAGCACCGGCCGGCCCTCCGAAGAACGCCCTCCGCCGCCTCCCAAATTCCGCGATGGAATGGTCTCGCCTTCGGTGATGTAGGTGCTACACGAGGGAAAGGCTTTGTCTCTCCAACGGGGAGGGGCTTCTCCCCCGCGTTCCGCTGGCCAAGCCAGCCGGAACGCTCGGCTGGCCCTTCGGGGTCCCTCCCCGCTCCACGGGCAAAGCCCGTGGAGCCTCACCCCACCCCTCACGCCTTCTTCGCCTTCGGCTCGAATGCCCCCAATCCCTTGGCAGGTGATGGGGTTATTCTTGGAATCTGCAAGGCTATCAAGG
>Ga0272448_1008228_pt1 | contig 10882 bp, 17 predicted proteins | sample YNPCB0191_FD_202220 | JGI IMG/M metagenome (GOLD analysis project Ga0272448, IMG submission 202220) | Hot spring sediment microbial communities from Yellowstone National Park, WY, United States - YNP-CB-019-1 | ecosystem: Environmental > Aquatic > Thermal springs > Hot (42-90C) > Sediment... | reverse complement strand
TCGTAGAGGTTGTCCTCAAGGAAGGCCGCATTACGCTCGAGGAAGGGATCCAGGTGAAGGAACGGTTACACAGGCGGCTCTCGGAGATCATCGGACTGGACTACTTGGAGAAGAGATAGGAGCAACCGTCCCGAGGAGGGCAGGACTCATAAAAGGCACTGGGCCTACGGGGTCTTTGCTGTCTCGCCGGGGCCGGACAGCTATCTGCAGCCCCGAGGCCTCGGAGGAAAGATGATCTCGTGTGATTTCAGCCGATCGTTCGTGACATTCGTAACCCCAGGGCGCGGCAACAATGCTCGCATCCAGGTCGAGGCCATCTGCACGCTAACCGACACGAGCGCCGGAACGACCGAGGACTACCATCTTGTCGCGTCCTGCAAGGGCGAGGACACCTACGGCACGGGCGTCCTCTTCCTCGATCCGAGCTACGACTTCTGTGCCATCTTCTCTCCGAAGGAGTTTCACATCATCCGCGTCGGGGCACCGTACAAGAAGATGAACACCGTCGGTGCGATCGAGGAACGCTTCGAGGCCGTGCATATTGATATCCGACGGGTGGAGGCCGAGTTGCTCAGGGGGAACGACGCGATCGTGAAGGCGACGCTATCGAACCGCGTGATCAACGCTCGCACAGAACTCTTCGACCCCGCTGGCCGATACCGTGCGCTCGTCGAGTATCCCGTGAAGACCATGAATGTCAATGATATTCGGATGACCTACCAGGTTGACACGGGGCCGATCCTCCTGCCCGACTTCGAGGCAGCGGCGGGCCGGGTCGTCGAGCGTTTCCAACTCGCGTTCATCGCCTTCAACAGGCCCGACGAAGCGTACTTCGTGATCCAGGAGCCGATCCCGGCACTTCCAGGGTGCCCTGATAGCCCGAAGATCTGCCACTACTCCCGGATCGTCCGCCTGGCGGCGAGCAACACGGTCCTCGCAGGCAGGTAGACGGCAACGGTCAGGCGCCTGCGGCAACCTCCATTGCCGGTCCCGCACCTGGCGTCGATTTCCTCAATCGCCGGTCCTGAATCCACTCAAGTTGTTACGCGAAACCCTTTGGTCCATGAGGCCGACTCGGTGCGCCATCTGGCAATCATCCCCACCATCGCGACATCCCCCGTTCAATCGTGGGTCACGAGTTACGTATTGTGTCCCCAGAATTCGGCTGATCCTGCGCGGCCGTGAACGCGATGAACTTGGTGCCAGGAGCACTCAGGATCTCAAGAGTCTTGCTTGCGTGAGACTGTGCTACGGACAGGGCTGCGATCAGGAATCCTACGGCCAGTGCATACCCGGCGACATTAACAACCGTTCGTGTCTTGTGTCTTCGGAGTTCCTTCAGCGCATAGCGATACATATCAGAGTCTCCCAGAGTGCCGTATCAAGGACGCTTCGGATGGAACCCGTGCTGGAGCCTCTCAAGCACCATCCACCAATCCCCATGGCTCAGTTCCTCCCGGATCGTTCGGATCCCGAATGTGGTTTGGGGCGCGACGATGGGGCATTCATTTCCCCTGCTTCCTCCGCGCGAGTCTTCTGTCTGAGGCGGCATAAGCCTTCCGCGCCTCCGCGACCAGCCCGCCTAGGCCTCCTGGTACTTCTCCAATGTGGCGATCCACATGGAGAGGCACTCGCGTCCCTCGGGCGTCAACGCGTGGCGCCGCTTTGCAGGTCCGGCATCAGGAAGGTCCCATGACGAGGACACAAAGCCGCGCTTCTGCAGGGATTTCAGACACCGATACAGCCCCGTCATATCCGGCCGGACACCATTCAGGACCGGCAGTTCTGCGACTCGCTGCGCGAGCCTGTAGCCGTGGAGGTCCTCCCGTGCGAGAACGGTCAAGATGGCCGGATGAAGAAGTTTGTCCAGGGTGACGCCCGTGCATGGGCAGCGCGTCATGGCCGATGCCTTTTCTCTCGGCGGCATGAATCCGATCCTCCGTATCTGTGCTTGCCATGCCTTCTGCCTCGCCTTTGCAGGGCTCAGTGAATCTGGCAAGGCAGAGAGCATTGCCTATGCGACTATATCTCTTACTGGTGTTTATCATACCGCCAGCGAGCGTCACGGTCAAGCCAGTTGAGAGCGCTGGGATGAACGCGAACTCTGAACGGGAGGCTACCACGAATCCTCTCACAGTCTCGGTTCTACCTCAGTCCTTCCTCCATGGGAAGCTCCTCGATGCTCGACCACTCATTGACGCCCCCGTCGTAGTTCTTCACAACAGGGTAACCCAGGATGTGCTTCAGTGTGAAGTAGGAATGGCTTGACCTGAGTCCTCTACCGCAGGAGACGACGACTGTCTTGTCCGGTGTGACGCCGAGCGCGGTATAGAGCTTCAGGAGTTCGTCCTTGCTCTTCCACGTCCCGTCGGGGGCAATGTCGTCGGCGTAGCAGTGGCTGATGGCTCCCTTGATATGGCCCTTGCGCTTCCAGTGGCCCTTGTCCCCTCTGTAATAGTCAACAGGCCTGGAGTCAAGAAGCACGCCGGTATGGCCTGCGAGCAGCTTCCTGACCTCATCAAGGTCAGCTCTGACCTCTGAGTGGAGAGTTTGCGGGCATAAATAGACCCTTGGCGTAATCTGTGGATAGTCCTGGCTGAGGGGACGCTTTTCCCGGCTCCACTTGCTCAGTCCCCCTTCGAGTACGCCGGAATGAGAATGGCCCATCCAGTCGAGCGCCCAAACGAGATAAGTTGCCTCACACGAACCTTTCTCGTCGTATGCGACGACCATGGTTTCCTTGTCTACCCCAATCTTGCCGAGTATCGCCGCGAGGATTTCGGGGGGAAGCAGTTTCGCCGGCACACCACGATCAGCAATACGCAGCGATTCGTGGCTGAGGTGAATCGCACCAGGGATATGCGCATGCCAATACTCCTTCTCGTCCGCGCGCACGTCAACCACTCTCAGTCGCGAGTCTGACAGCTTGCCGGCAAGCCACTCGGTACTGAGCAGCCTCGGCCATTCATCCGCACTAATCACGGATGGCGAAGCAAGGCACGCCAGGGAAACGAGTGCGCCAAGAGCCTGACGACTTACCATCATCTGACTGACTCCTTTCTCATCGTCTCTCCCATCATCTCCCCGCCGAGCAATGGAATCGCCTCAAAATCCGAACTTGAGAACCGTGGCAAGAATATTGTTCGTCTGATCCCAACCTGTGGCCCCTTTATTCCTCTCGCGACAGTAGAAAACGTCCAGAGACATCGTCTTCGTGAGAGGTCGCGTTACACCCACATAAACCCTTTGCCGCACCCAGCTATCGAGCTCCTCCTCGTGGTACAATTCTCCGGAGAGGTAAGGCGTAAAACCGAAGAGGTTCCAACGAGGACTGACTGTCAGACGTGGGCGTTCCCGTATCCTGTCGTTGCTCATGTCAAAGGTCCTGTACTCTATTCGCGGGCGGAAGCACCAGTTGAGGTACAGCATCCTCCACCTGAATTCCAGATCCAGGAAATACCGCGACTCATCGTCCTTGTCCCACGCATCTGAGTCCGGGAGGTTCTGCCGGATGTCTTGAACGAAGGTGCAACCACAAGCCACGGTGTTGCTTTGTATCTCAGTGCTACCTGCGAGCCCTGGTAGAACCAGTCTGCCCCCGGACCGAAACGAAGCTCCTGTTGCAGTTCAAGCTCCCAGCTCTCGTTCAACTTGACCCTCCACTGCGTCCCTTCCCAATACTGCCAGGCGTTGTCATCGAAATTCCTATCGCCCAGCGCCACCGACAAGCACGCAAGCAGAACACATCCCGTCAGCGCAACCGACGATACGCACCTGCGCGAGGCTTTCATATCAACCACCCTCCCGTGGCCCCGTTCGCTCGGGTCACCCACAGAGCCAAAGCCACTGGCACCCGTTGTCCCGGCACACTCTCCGTAGAGCATTTCCCTTCTGTCCCCGACGGAGGGATTGCCCCCTCGTGAGCCACTTGCCCTCTCGTAACCCGGCCCAAAACAATGAGGATGTAGCCAAGAGCACTCCGAAGCTCACGATGGCCGGGTCTGACGTTTCCACTGATCAACATCCGGTTCTCCTTTCCTTGGCTACGCGACCTCTTGGCTGCAAGGTTGATTGCCGACATTCGTCTTATCAGTACGAGCGGAGGACGTACCCTATAAGACGTCCTCTTATACATGACTATATCCTCTTCACTCGTCCCTGTCAAATGCACAGAAGCCAGAGGGAAGCAACCGGGATGGAGAAGCCCCGTTAAGACTTGCCCGCCAAGACCCCCGGCTCGGGTAGGCGCGCATTGGGGTGAAGCATCCCTCTGCAGTGGATGTCCTCTCCGCCGCGAGCTGCTCCTCTTTCAACCGGAAGGGGTGCACGGGGCTGTGCGGCCCCGTTGCAACTGAGAGTCCGATAAGGATCGCTTTCAGGACGCCGCCGGCTGTCAGCGGCGGCATCCACCATGACTCCCGCAGCATTTGACGTATCGCCAAATGACGGGCCGGGTATGTCCCCGGGCGGCCCTGTCGGAAAGCTGCCTTTTCCGGGCTGTCGGGAAGCGCCCTCCGAAGAGGATTTGACTGAGGTGCGTCCGCTTGATACAATGGGTAACATGAAATGCTATATCGTGTTACACCCAAGCATGGGTCGTGTCACCCTACTGGATCGGCAGTCAGTGGGGCGAAACCGCCGGCTCGGCAGAGGCGACCGGGCGCGCGGCTTCACTTTGATCGAGCTTCTGGTCGTCATTGCCATCATCTCGATTCTGGCGGGGCTGATGCTTCCGGCGCTCGGATACGCGCGCGAAAAGGGGAGACAGACGGTGTGCCTGTCCAATCTCCGGCAGATCGGCATAGCCCTGATGGAGTACAGAGACGCCTGGGATGGCTGGAACGTCCCGATCTACCAGGGATCGGGGGCGAAGAAATGCTACTGGTTGTCGGTACTGAAGGAACAGTTGGGAACATACGATATATTCCGCTGCCCAACGGCGCCTGCCCAGAAGTTCTTCCTCGATCCCGATGTCTGGTGCTCATACGGCATGAACACCTACAACTTCCAGACCCCACGCAAGGAATACTGTTTCTGGTACCCCGTGAGAGACAGCATGGTCTCCAACAAGAGCGTCATCTGGGTCACGGACTCCGACATCTACAGCAACGGCGGCTGCCCTGGGTCGGAAGCTCGAATCTCTTCCAGTTTCCCGTTCAGCGAGCGGCTTACCGCCATCACGGGCATCTATGTATCCTTCGCTATGACGGGAGTGTCGACATGGTGAGGGAGACAACCGCGGAAATGTGGAACACTGCGCCAGGCGTCAAGTGATGCTCAGGAAGAAGCGATTGTGGATTCGACTGTGCCGTGCCGGGGTTGCAGCCTTGGCTCTTCTCGGACTATCTCTGCGCGCAATGCAGGCACGCGACAACTTGGCCACAAAATCCCACGGCTTGGTGCCCCACCGCGCGGTCAGCCTCTCCGCATCCGCTACAGAGACACTTCCTGCTCCTGGTGCACGCACTCGTCTGGCGGGCGTTGACGAGTACACAAGTAAGTGCCTGCAAGAGACGCGCGATCTCCGCTCTGTCGGCAGCGGGGACGTCTTCCAGGATCCCCCGCAGTACGTCTCCCGCGGGCACCGCGGGAAATTCTGCGTCGTCCGGTACGATGGGCGTGTCGAGTGTCTGACCACGACGACGAAAAACGAATGGGACCTGGCTCCCTGAACGAGATGAAGGCATACAACCGAGTTCTTCTGGCCGCCGGTGTCGCGAGCACGATCGCAGTGCTCAGCGTTTACGCTGTCTCGGTCAAAAGGCGTCCAGAGGTCAGCAAGCCGGGCGTTCGGCGGGTTGTGAGTCTGTCGACCTCGGCGGCGGAGACACTGATTGCGATTGGGGCAGGGAGCAAACTGGTCGGCGTGGACGACTACACGAAGAAGTGCTTGCCGGAGTGCCGTAATCTGCCTTCGGTGGGCACGGGTGCGAAGGTGTCGCTGGAGAGCGTGCTGGGGCTCTCGCCTGATCTTGTGATCGCGTGGTCTTACGATGGGGATTCCGTTCGGAGGCTGCGCGGCCTGGGCTTGCATGTGGCGGCACTCGACGTCCCACATGGCGTCCAGGAGGTGCTGGATCTGATCGTCCGGACAGCCGCGGAGGTCGGCCTCGAAAGGGAGGGGAAAAGGCTGGTAAAGGGAATTGAGACGGATCTCGCCGCTGCCGCTCGCCGCGAGCGGACTCCTGGGCCGCTCGTGTACTACGAACTCTACACAGGATACAAGAGCGTCGGTAAAGGGACATACACCCACGAACTCATCGAGCGGGCGGGAGGAAGGAATCTCGCAGGGGATTCGCCTGTGAGATACCCGATTCTGAATTCCGAGAGGATCATCGAAATGGATCCGGATGTAATCATTGTCTGCGAAGGCGGGGACTCGCCGGAGGCGATCCGAGCCCGTCCGGGATGGTCGGGGTTGAAGGCCGTTCGGCAGAACCGAATCCACGTCATGCCTACGAAACTTAGCACTCCGGGACCGGATCTACCAAAGGCACTTCGCCAGATGATCAAGTGGTTTCAAACTCAGGGGGCTGAGGCCCCGAGCGAATGAAAGGAGGGCAGAATGGCCTTCTGGAAGCTGACCTATTCGGAGAAGTACAAGAGAGCCGGTGTGCACAACTTCGGCTGCAACTTCCGGTGTACTGGCTGCTCGTACAAGGCGATTGGTGTTGCACGGCCAGAGAGATTCCCCTCGCTGGAGGAGTTCAAGAAGGCACTCTCGGGTCTGAGACAACTTGAGAGGGTGCATTTCCTCGGCGGCGAGCCGACCTCTACGGCCGACCTGCCGGAGCTGCTTCAGTTCTGCAAGAAGGAACTGGGCGTCTGGACCTGCCTGGGCCACACCAATGGCTCACACCTCTGCCTCGAGAATCTGGACGAAGCCAATGTGACCATCAAGGCCTTCGACAACGATAGGCACTACGAGTACACGGGCTATCCCGGTGCCGCGATCCTCGACAACTTCAGGAGAGCGTTTGAGCGAGGGATCAGGCTCCGTGCCTCGACCGTCTTGATCCCCGGGCTCGTGGACGGGGACGAGGTGGAGAAGATCGCCGCTTTCGTGGCCGGCTTTTCGGAAGACCTCCCATTTCGGATCACGGGGTATGTGCCAGTGCCGGGCGCACCGTGGCGAAGGCCGACAGACGCCGAGGTGGATGATGCGGTCATGCGGGCCGGGCGACATCTGAGGAACGTCACGTGGTCTCACCTCAAGCCCGAGGACCTGCAACACCCGGAAAGCCGCTCGGACCACTACGTGGTGGAGCGAATCTTGTAGGGGCTTACATGCAGGCCGGTATCCACAAGATCACCTACTCGCCGTCTAAGCTCTATGCCGTGGTCCACAGCTATGGATGCAACTTCCGATGCAGGGGCTGTTCGTACAAGCTCCTCGGAGACGATCGCCCCGACAAGTTCCTGGAGATCGAGGAGATCGAACAGGCTCTCCAGGGGCTTCGACTTCGTACGGTGTACTTCATGGAGTGGGAATCCACGCTGAACCCCCGGCTTCCCGAACTGCTGCGCTTCTGCAAGAAGCGGCTCGGAGTCAACACTCGCCTCGGTTGCACGAACGGCTCTCATCTACCCGTCGAGGACCTTGACGTGGCCAACGTCAGCTTCAAGGCCTTCGATGAGGAACTCCATCTGGACTACACGGGTCATTCCGGGCGGGTTGTCTTCGAGAACTTCCGGCGGGGTCTGGAAGCCGGCATCGTAATGAAGGCGAGCGCGCTGTTCATCCCTGGCTACATTGACGTTGACCAGATCGGAAAGCTTTGCGCCTGGCTCGGACAGCTTTCCAGGAGCATCCCTCTCCACATAATGGGATACATTCCGGTCCCCGATGCACAATGGCGTGGCCCCACGATGGAGGAGATGAGCTCGGCTGTGGCGTGCGCCAGGAGTTGCCTCCATGACGTCACTTACACACGTCTGAGCCCAGAGGCAGTGAAGGAGCATCTTGCTCACCACGAGAAAGCCGAGATAAGGGTGCTCTGATGTCTTACGGTGGTGTGTCCAGCCTTCAGGAGTTTCGCAGAAACGTTGCGAAACGGGAGTTGCTGCGCTCAGTTCTGCTGGTCGTCCTGGCCGTCTGCCTTGCTGCAGCAATGGTTGGGGCAACACTCGTCGGACCTTCGCGAGTGCATGTGCGGCAACTTGTGCGTCTGCTACAGTCTCCCGTGACCGGGACGGACATCCCCGCCCAGGACAGAAGGATAATCGTCCAGGTTCGTATTCCGCGCGTCCTGATGGCGGTATGCGTCGGATGTGCGCTTGCGGCCTCAGGGACGGCAATGCAGGCCATGTTCAGGAATCCGCTGGCGAGCCCCCAGGTCCTGGGTGTTTCCTCCGGGGCGGCCTTCGGTGCGGCTCTGGCAATCCTCCTCGGTCTGAGGATCGTCTCGCAGCTTTCCGCGACCGTCTTCTCAGCTTTTTGCTTTGCTCTTGTACCTGCAGGAGTGGTCTATGCGCTGGCAGGCCATCCTCGCATGACATCCAGGGCAAGTCTGATTCTTCTCGGTGTAGCTTTGAGCGCTTTTTTCAGTGGTCTCGTTTCCTTTGTGCTCTACCTCGCCGACGAACGACTTCAGAGCGTCGTGTTCTGGCTCATGGGTGGGCTCTGGCACTCAGATTGGACGCGACTTGGATTTGCGGCCCCGTTTGTCGCCACCGGTGTCATTCTGCTATTCCTCTTCACCGATGAGATGGATATCTTAGCCTTTGGGGACCGTTCGGCACGGGACCTCGGCGTCCCCGTGGAACGTGTCAAGAAGATCCTCCTCGTCGGGGCCGCGCTTGCTACGGCTGCGGCCGTATCCGTGGCAGGTGTGATTGGGTTTGTCGGCCTCGTTGTTCCTCACATAGGCAGGATTCTGATTGGTGCAAACCACCGGTATCTTCTCCCGTTCTCTTGTCTTGCAGGCGGCTTGCTCCTCCTCGGGGTGGATGTGCTGTGCAGGTCGTTGATACAGCCCCTGGAGATTCCAGCGGGAATCGTGACTGCCCTTTTCGGAGCGCCGTTCTTTGCAGCGCTTCTTCTCACGAAGGGTGCAAGGACTGGTTGGGCCCAATGAGGCTCAGAGCTGTCGGCGTTAGCTTCTCCTACGGTAGTATCTCCGCTCTGCAAGGCGCGTCCTTCGAGCTTGCTGAGGGAGAAATCCTGGGAGTGCTCGGACCGAATGGGAGCGGTAAGACAACGCTTCTGCGCTGTATCAATCACAACCTCCGGTCCCAGAAGGGGACGGTCTTTCTTGATGCTCTGGACATCGCGGAAATGGACCAGAGAGCCGTAGCGAGGTCATTTGCCGTGGTACCGCAGGACAGCACTCTCGAGTTTCCTTTTGCCGTAAGCGAAATCGTTCAGATGGGACGCTATCCGCACGAGGCAACGACCGAAGAGTGGGACCTGACCATTGTCCACGGAGCAATGGGCGATGCCGGCATCCTTCACCTTGCACGGCGTTCCTTCTTCGAGTTGAGCGGAGGGGAGCGCCAGCGTGTAATAATAGCCCGCGCTCTTGCTCAGCAGCCTGAGGTCCTGCTGCTCGATGAGCCTACCTTGCACCTCGACCCGCGCGCACAGATCGAGATACTGGAGTGCGTCGTTACCGCAGCACGGACTCGTGGCATACTGGTTGTTCTTGTCTCGCACGACGTCAACCTTGCCATTCGCTACTGCAGCCGTTTCCTCTTGATGAAAGGAGGGAGGATCCAATCCGCGGGCACGCTCGAGCAGGTCATCACCGCTGAGAACCTATCCGAGGTGTTCGGGATCAGGGCCGTAGTGTCCAGACCGGGGGAAATGCCCTTCAGGACAGTGACCTTCCTCCCTGATTCCGGAGTCAGATAGCATTGCCCGCAAGCCGACCGAAGGACCCAACGAACTTCTCCGACGGGCGAGGCGCCGTTGCATCAGAGTCCGATGAGGATTACCCGCGAAGACCGCCCACGAGGAGCGCCGTTGATACCATGATTGCTGCGGATTTCGCCATGTCTCTCGGCCCGAGCTCCCTCAACAGTACGGCGAAGCTCCCGACGCACGGGAAGTATATCGTCAGCACTGTTGCGGCTATGACTAACTGATCGGGCGTCATTCCCAACGGCAGGAGCATCCCAACGGCCAGGTCCTTTCTCTGAAACCCGACGACAAGCGCCGTGGCGGCCTCCCTCGGAAGTTCCAACCACTTCTCCACGATGGGGGCGGCAATATGCTCACACGCTCAAGGAGGCCCAGGGCGTAAAACACGTTGACTACCAACACGCCCGCAAAAAGCCACGGGACCGCTTCCTTCAGGAAGGTGCGGATGTGCATCTAGGTCTTCTTCAAGATGGTCACTACGCTCGGCATTCGATAGGGGTGAATCTCCATGAATATCTCTGGGCTTTCGCCTCTCACCATGGAATTCGGGGGACACAATACATAACTCCTGACCTGCACGCGGGAACGGGTAGCTTTCGCCTTCCCTCGCTTTCATGCGGCGTCGCGTTCTGCTATGTTCTCGATCCGGAAGGGGTTGGCTCCTGTTCAAGTGCGCCCTGCTTTGCACCGTCTCGCGGCGTGCCGTCCGAGTTCCAGGGAAGTTCTCCGTACCGACGGGAAGAGGTGTAGCGCTTCAGGATGAAAGGGAGATTCGAGCATCGCGGTTAGCTTTGTGGCAGGGCTTCGCCAAGCCAGAGTTTTCCGAGGCATTGGGGGATAGGACGAGGCTCGCAACAAGCGAAGCAGGACAACCGGTCCCGGCTGTCTCCCCGCCCGTGCTGCGTCGTGATCCCGGCCGGCTATCCCCGCCGAGTCGCTCTCCAGCAATGCTCGCCTCCGTTTCCCTCACTACACTCACCTTACGCTCCCTCTCTCCCTCAGTCAAGTCCTCCTTTCTCG
>Ga0272448_1008226_pt1 | contig 10883 bp, 10 predicted proteins | sample YNPCB0191_FD_202220 | JGI IMG/M metagenome (GOLD analysis project Ga0272448, IMG submission 202220) | Hot spring sediment microbial communities from Yellowstone National Park, WY, United States - YNP-CB-019-1 | ecosystem: Environmental > Aquatic > Thermal springs > Hot (42-90C) > Sediment... | reverse complement strand
GATCACGAGATCCGGGAAGGCTTGGCAACGCTGGAACCCATCTCGGTGCATTTCTATCGCAGCCGGACACGCTAGACAACTCGGCACCTGCGCCCGGAACAGTTCGTGCGTTAGAAGGCTGGCCGACATCGTGGGTTGGCGGAGCATCGAATGCCGCCAGCACCTCCGGTGGCCGAAGTGAGCCGACGCCCGGCCTAACCGCAAAGGGGGGACCTCGCTGTCCCCCTGAGTGCCCCAGGGTTCCCGGAACCCTGTGCCAAGTAACGCCATTCTCAGCGCAGAGCGTCATCCAACACGCCGCTCACGAGCACAGTCACTTTCAGCTCCGGGCATGCCAGCGAATGTCATCAACAGCATCCCAGGGCTCGCGCAGCCCTGGGGCAGGTGAAGAAACTTGCGGCCAGGGTTGGCAGCCGGGTGTTGAGCTCCGCCCGCTCCCGGCCCAGCCCCTGGGTGGGGGTTTCGCACCGGGTGGCTGCGGAGCGTGTAGCCCGGCCCCTGGTCCGGCGACGGCCGAAGCTTCTAAGCAGCGCGCTACTCGGCCAGCACCGCCCGCCGGAAGATCTCCAGCGCCTCGTCGACCTGTTCGCGGGTGACGACGAGCGGCGGGATCAGGCGGATGGTCTGGCTCCAATGGCCACAGGGGTACATGAGCAGCCCGTCGGCCAGGCAGCGCTGCAGGATGCGCTGCACCGCTTCAGGGTTGGGCTGCCGGCTGCCCGGCTGCACGAACTCGACGGCGATCATCAGCCCCACGCCGCGCACGTCGCCGATCACGGGCGCCTCAGCCTGCAGCGCGCGCAGCGCATCGAGCATGTAGGCCCCCTGGAGGCGCGCGTTCTCGAGCAGCCCCTCCTCGCGCATCACTGCGAGCGTCGCCAGAGCGGCGGCACACGAAACCGGCGACCCGCCATAGGTCGTGCCGTGTGATGCTGCCCCCCAGCGGCCCATCAGCTCGCGCCGGGCAGCGGTGGCGCCCAGGGGGAAGCCGTTGGCGATCCCCTTGGCCAGGCAGACGATATCCGGCTCCACCCCCAGGGCCTGGGCGGCAAACCACTCGCCGGTGCGGCCGAAGCCGGTCTGCACCTCATCGAAGATGAGCAGGATGCCGTGGGCGTCGCACAGCCGGCGCAGCTCGGCCAGCCACCCGGCCGGAGGGATGACGTAGCCCCCCTCGCCCTGGATCGGCTCCACGAGCATGCAGGCCACGTCGTCGGGTGCAATGACATGCTCGAAGAGCCGGTCGAGATCCTCCAGCGCCTCCTGGGCGCAGGCCTCGGGCGTTGGCGCTGCCGAGCGGAAGGGATAGGGGAAGCGGGCGTAATACACATCGCCCACAAAGGGCCCCTGGCGGTTGCGGTACTTGACCTTGGAGGTGGTCACCGTCGCCGCGCCCAGGGTGCGGCCGTGAAAGCCGCCGAGGAAGGCGACGATGCCGCGGCGCCCCGTCACATAGCGCGCCAACTTGAGCGCCCCCTCCACCGCCTCGGCGCCGCTGTTGCCGAAAAAGAACATGTCGGCATGGCCGGGAGTGATCTGCCCCAACTCGTAGGCCAGCCGCAGCACCGCCTCGTGGGCGATGACGCCGAGTGGCGCGTGCACCATGCGCTGCGCTTGCAGGAGGGCCGCCGCCACAATGCGCGGGTGATTGTGGCCGGCGTTGCAGGCGCCAAAGCCGGCCAAAAAGTCCAGGTGGCGCCGGCCGTCGGCGGTATACACGTAGACCCCCTCGGCGCGCACCGCGGGCAGGTTGGGCCAATCCTGCGCCAGGCAGGGGGCCAACAGGTCGCCCAGGCGCGCGTGCAACTCGGCAAAGCTCGGCTTGCTCTCCATCATCGACACCTCCCGGCCCGGCAAGTCAGCGGGCGAACTCGAGCCATGTGCAGAGCGCAAACACTGCCAGCACCAGCGCCAGCCAGAGATAGTCGGCCAGGCGGGCGCTCACGACTTGGATCTCGGTGGGCTTGACGGGCGCTCCGAACCCCTTGGTCTCCATGGCGATCTGAAAGTCATTGGCACGGCGGAAGAGGAGCAGGATCAGGGGCGTGATGATCGGCACGTATGCCTTCACCGCCCTCTTGACCAGGTTCATCGAGTCGATATCGAAGGCGCGCAGCTTTTGCGCCTCCACAATCGATCCCCACATCTCAAAGATCAGGGAGGTGAACGAGAGCGCACTGATGAACATGAAGGTGGCCGTCTGCGGCACGCGCAGCTTGCCCAGGGCGGTCATGATGGCCGAGGCCGGCGTGGTCATCACAAACAGAGGCAGCGACGAGGTGGCCACCAGGATGCGCACGCACAGCACCAGGCCGAACCACACTCCCTCCACCGTGATCACCCCCAGGTCAGCCTCCCAGAGCCTGAGATGGCCCAGCGTGATGAGCGGTGTGTGGCCCCCACGGTAGGTGAAACCCTGGATCAGGAGCAGGAAGACGAAGGTGCCGCCCAGGATCTTGAAGAGCGTGGCAAAGCGCGCCAGCTCGATACGCGCCACAGCCCAGAGCACCGCCGAGAAGGCCAACCAGGTGAGCAGGACGATCATGTCGCTGGCCTGGATGGGGTACATCACCACCACCAACGTCAGGAGGACGTAGGTCAGCTTGACCAGCGGGTGCAGGCGGTGAATGGGCGTATCCACATGGGTATAGCGGAACACCGGTTGCATCTACGCTGCTCCTCCCTGCGCCAGGCCGAACACCCGGTAGAGCTGCTCCGTGGTCATCACGTAGGGTGGAACCCCCAGCGGGCCCAGTTCGCGGGCCAATTGCGCTGCCACCGGCGGCACGACAAAGCTCTTCTTCAGCTCCTCCACCTGCGTAAAGACCTCGGCGGTCGGCCCATCCAGGAGCACCCGCCCCTCACAGAGGACGATCAGCCGCTGGGCGTAGCGGGCGATCAGGTCCACATCGTGCGTGATCACCAGCACAGTCGCCCCGCGCTCCTCATGGAAGCTCCGCGCCAGCTCGGCCAGTTGGTAGCGCCCACGGTGGTCCTGCGCCGTGGTCGGCTCATCCATGATCAGCACCTCAGGGCCCAGGGCCATGGTGGCTGCCACCGCCAGCTTGCGCCGGTCGCCAAAGGAGAGGCGGAAGGGGAAGAGATCGGCCTCCGCATCGAGCCCCACCAGGCGCAGCGCCTCCTGCACGCGGGGCTCGATCTCATCCGGCGGCACGCCCACGTTGCGCAGGCCGAAGCGGACCTCTTCGCTGCACGAGGCGGTGAACAGCTGGTAGTCGGGGTTCTGCAGCACCAGGCCGATGCGCCGAGCGATGCCCCCCACCGAGAGCCTGCTCAGGCTCTCGCCCCTGAAGAGCACCTCGCCTTCCCTCGGACGCAAGAGGCCCGCGAAACACTTGACCAGCGTGCTCTTGCCCGAGCCATTCTGACCGATGATGCCCACGAACTCTCCCTGACGGATCTCGAGGCTCACATCGCGGAGCGCCGTCACGGGCGGCGGGCCGGGGTAGCGCACGGTAAGGTGGCGCGCCTCGAGGATGGCAGGGGCTGTGTCGCTGCACGTTTGGGGCGGGGCCACAGCCGACGCATCGACGCGCAGCCGGCCCGCCTGCACCGAGGCGCGGATATCGTCGGCCACCTGGCGCACCGTGACGCCGGCGACCCCCTCGGGCCCGCCAGAAACCGGGCACACGCGCGAGCGGATGTGCACCAGGGCGGGCGTCTTGACCCCCGCGGCCTCCAGCCGCTCCGGCTGCCCAAAGACCTGCGCCGGTGTGCCCTGCAGCACCGTCCTCCCCTGCTCGAGCACCAGCACCTGGTCGGCCAGATGGAGGATCTCCTCCGTCTCGTGGGTCGTCATGACAATGGTCAGATCGCCCTTTTCCTTCAGCCGCTGGATGGCCTCCACCACCTCCCAGCGGCCCAGCGGGTCGAGCTGCGACGTCGGCTCATCGAGCACGAGCACGCGCGGGTCCATGGTGAGGACGGCCGCCAGCGCCGCCCGCTGCTTCTGCCCGCCCGAGAGGTCGCGAGGGTTGTGCTCCTCGAGGCCATCGAGCCGCACCAGCGACAGCGCCTCACGCGAGCGGCGCAGGATCTCCTCCCGCGGCACCCCCAAGTTCGCCGGGCCAAAGGCGAGCTCGGTCCGCAGGGTCGGCATAAAGAGCTGCACCTCGGGGTCCTGCATCAGCACCCCCAGGCGCTGCGAGGTCACGTAGAGGGGCTCATCCCAAGGGTCGAGGCCGGCCACCGAGACCTCGCCACGGCGGCGGCCGCCGTAGATATGGGGCACGATGCCGCTCAGGAGGTAGCAGAGGGTCGACTTGCCCGCTCCATTGGCGCCCAAGACGACCACGAACTCGCCGCGGCGGGCCGCCAGGTTCAGGCCCTGCAGGGCGACCACGTCGCCCTCATAGCTGAACGTCACATCGGAAAGCGAAATCGTCAGGTCTTCACTCACCCCGGGCACTCCCCGTTGTCCATCCGAGTTCGTACGCGGCCGTCGTCGCACCGCGGCTGTGCATGCGGGGTTTTGGGGCAGCGCGCCGCCCCAAAACCATCAAACGTACCTGCTCACACGCGCGCTGAGAGCCCTTGGGGGAACAATCTACAGGGATGGACAGGATACCCAGGATGATAGCGCCTGGTCCTGTCCATCCTGTGCATCCCAGTTTGCGTCCTGCCCACGCTCGACACGCGAAGCGCCGCAAGGGTGCGCAGAAGCGTGGGTCCTCTCTACACTCGAGTCTGAACAGGTACCATCAAGCATCAGGTTGACGAACCAGTTGTCCGTCTGCAGGCGTCCTACGGTAACACTCGGTCGGTGTGCTAGCAGGCCCTTGGGAAGGAGGGCGCTGGCGTTACCAGATTGCCCCTTCGATCTTGGGCAATCCGCTGCGTTCGAGGGCTTCGACGAGCGGCACGGTGATCACGGCAGTGATGGCCGAGAGCGCAGGCACCCACCACGAGTAGCCGACGTGGGTGGCCACGCCCAGCTCGGCCGAGAACTTGAAGAGATACCAGTAGGGCCGCGTCCACGGCAGCCACCACACGAAGGTAGCCGCCAGAAGGGCCAGGAAGATGCCGCCATAGCGCTCAACGCGGTTCTTCGAGCGCACCCACTTGGGGATCAGGCGCGTGCCGAGGGGCGAGGCCGCGATGATCGTAGATGGGATCCAGTACAGCCCAGCCATGATAAAGTACAGCGGCTCGGGCACCCGGCCGAACCCGGCTGCAGCCCCAGGATGTAGAAGGGCACGAGCCAGCCGGCAATGCCGACGACGATGAACAAGGGCACACTGACCTTCCACAGCTTGGTCCCGTTGACCAGGAGCACGGTCAGGATTGCCGGCGAGGCAGCGCCGATGATCACATCGACCAGTTGCAACGGATAGGCTCCCGGCGCGATGAACATGCCGATGATGCCCCCGATGACGGCGGCGACGATGCCCCCGATCGGCCCCAGCAGCAGGGGCGCAATGGCGCAGAGCGGCGTAGCCAGCGGCACATAGCCGCCTCCGCCCACATAGGGGAAGATCGGCACGAGACCTGTGACGCCGATCAGGGCGCCGAACAACGTCACCCAGGCAATCGAGGCCCCACCGATGCGGCCCTTGCCCCCGGTACTGACCTTTTCGGTTGTTTTCTCTGCCATGGCGATTGTCCCTCCTTGTGGACTCTCCTGACGAGACCGGCGCCTTCGCCCTCCTCCCCAAGACCTCGCGTTCGGCCGGCTCTGGCCGGCCAGTTACGCCTGCACACCGTCAAGAACACCCACCCGCGCCCGCCGTTACCGCTGCGCCCCCACAGGCGAGCGGCAGCCCAGGCTGTCTCACGGGACGACGGGGATGGTCGCCGACCCGTGGGGGAACACGACCACCCGAGCCCGCGGCCCATACCTCTGGAGCAAGGCATCGACCCCCGCCTGCAACGAGGCAGGGCAGTGGAAGCCCATCGCCTCGAGATCCGAGCGCGGGATCCCCTTGCACACGATGCAGAGCTCCTTTTCGGCCCGGATGCGCGCCAGAAAGTAGCCCAGCACGCTAAAGGTCACCTTGCCGCGGCGCCGCACCACGTCGCGCAGATAGTCGTCAGGCTTTCGGTTGCGATCCGTCAGCAGCTCGCGGAACTCGTCGCCGCCCACGCCTTCCGGGCAGGCGGCCACCAGGACGATGCTGCCGCCGGGGCGCACCGTCACGTCGGCATACTCGACGGCGCGCACCGCCTGATAGAGGTCGATGTCGTAGGGAAAGCCAGAGGTGATGGCCACGTCGGCCTGGCCCGGGCAGGGCACCTCGAAAACCCGGCGGGCCAACGGCAACCCCTCCTGAAAGACCCGCGCTGGCGAGCCCGCGAAGGCGCGGACCACTTGCTCTTCCTGGTTGAGTACCACGTCGAGCACCAGATCCAGCCGGGTCAGGGCGGCGGCCTCGTCGATATCCTGGCGGCAAGGCCCTTCCACCCAGCCGTGGCGGCGGAACCCCACTGCCACCAGGCTGTGGTTGGCGTCGATGGTGTCGAGGGCCGCTGCACCGGGCAGGATCAGCTTGCCGCCGCCCGAGTAGCCGGCATAGGGGCTGGGTCCGATGTGGCCGATGCCCAGGCAGCGGTCGGCCTCCATCACCAGACGGTTCACCCAGACGGGCGTGCCGCGGCTCGTCACCCCGAGGAAGACCTGGCTCGCCTCGTCGGCCGCGCGGTGCTGCAAGACCCGGTAGCGGCGGTAGACCTCCTCGCCCACTTTGCGCTTGATCTCCAACGTGCTGCTCAGGCGGTGGGTGCCGTGGGTGATCAGGATCAGGATATCGCCATCGCGCACGCCCCCCGCCCGGAGCTGCTCCAGCATGGCGGGCAACAGCTCCGCGGCGGGCGTGGCGCGGGTGTGATCATCGACGAGGATGAGCACCCTCTCGCCCGGCTGCACGAGCTCGGAGAGGGGTGGGGTATCGAGGGGGTTGGCCAGCGCCCGCCTGGCCTCCTCTGCGGCATCCGCACAGGCCGCGAGAGGTGGCGGCGCATAGACCCCCTGCAGGCTTGCCGTGGGGATGTGGCAACCGAGCGCTGCCTCGCCCCACGGCAGTGAGACCTCACGGCGCATTTCTGCCATCGCCCAGACTCCGCACCTGTTCCACGACTTCCCTGCCAGCAGCGAGGATATGCCGGGCGGCCGCCTCCCCGGCGGCTACACCATCGCGCGCCCGGAGCAGCCGCACGATCTCGGCGTGGTCGGCCGCGATCTCGTGGCAATGCACGGCAAAGCCCTGATCCATCCCCATCAGCGAGTACATCTGGCGCCGCAGTTGCGAGAGGGTCCTCTGCAGCAAACCGTGCTGCGAGAGCATGTACAACTGCTCGTGAAAGCGGACGTCGAGCCACACCAGGGCGCGGCTGTCGCCGCGAGCACCGTTCTCGGCCATGGCATCGACCGTCGCCTGGAGCTGCGCGAGGTCGGCCTCAGTGGCGCGTGCCGCCACCCGCTCGATGGCCAGCCGCTCGAGCACAGCGCGCAGCGTGTAGGCCTCTTCCACCGTCTGCGGCGTCCAGCAGGTGACGAAGGTGCCCCGCGATGGATAGCTGACGAGCACCCCCTCGCCTACCAATTGGCGCACCGCCTCGCGCACCGGGCCGCGGCTGATCCCCGCCTGTGCGGCCAGCGTGGCCTCGACCAGGCGATCGCCGGGCTGCAGCTCACCTGCGAGCAGGGCATCCTCGATGGCGCGGATCACCGCATCGCGCAGGCTTTCGCGTTTGAGACGAGAGACTCTCACCGTTGGGGCTCCCGAGGGAAAGGGCAGGAGTTGTTGACTGTTGACAACCTCAGTATAGCAGAGGAGGGGGAAGGTGTCAATGTTCGTGGGGGCGGCGCTCTGGGGGCGGTTCGGCAGTCGCCGAGGCCGCGGGCTGGCGGCCTATGGGAGACAGCGCGGTTCCTGGACTTGCGTTGTACCATGAAGCGATGCTGAAGAGCCTCCGCCGGCACCCGACGGACCTGTCACCTCTGGTCTCCCCACTGATGCTGTACGCCTGTCGGGGCGGGGGCACTCCGCAGCGGGGCCAGGCTCAGCGCGTGTTAGCCCCCTGCTTGTCTCCTGTGCTCCACCGACTCCCGCAGAATCTCAGGACGGATCGGGTCCCCAGTGTTGCGATGGAGCATGCGATGACAATTCGCACAGACAACCATCACATCCTCCACCCTTGTGCTCGCTTCGCCTTCACGATCTGAAAGCGGCGTCAGATGGTGAACCTCGATATAGCCTTTGCCCAGCTCACCATACAGCTCTTCAAAGGAGAAGCCGCATATCTGGCAACGATCGCCATATCTTGCGATAGCTTGCTCTCTCAGCAACGGATTCCGCTTCCGCAACTCGAGCGTGAGCTCTTGGATACCCCCTTCCGGAAACTCGGTCTGCGTACCGCGTGAGGAAAGCGTAGGTCCCTCGGTATTCGCTGTGCTGTGCTGGTAGAGGTCACTCAGCCTTACCTTGTTGATCTGGTTTTTCGGAATGTCGATTCGCGAGATGGGAGCCTCCAGGACTCTGAGGCAAGCGTTAGCATATGAGGTCCAGATACTCTGGGAGTGCAGAATCTCGGTTACTGCTTCAGGAGCGGCCACCAACCAGTATAGTGGCGTGTAGCGCTCAGTGGATTGAGCAAGTTCGAAATGATATCTGGGGTCTCGCAAAGATTCGTCCACGAGTAGCCAGATTCGCTTGGAGAATGCCGCGAGCCAGATGTCACCCACACACAAGCTGAGGCGGGTCCGATGCACCCCAAAGCGTGCTTGCTCTGGGTAAGTGATGGGTCTGAAAGCAAGCCCGAAGAACTGAACAAGCTCATCGGCCAGATCCGGTCTCGTTCGGGAGACCCACTCTCTCACGGCCTGTTGCCACCCGATGTGTCGCAGTCTTGTTGCTTCCATCTCGCTCCTCAACAGAAAGACGCCCATGTCTTATGCTGCAGTTTCCTGCGCCGACAAATGCCGTGTCATACTCGCTTCCGGGGGCAAGGCGGGCCTCGCGTTGGGCATCGTTGGCGTCGAGGCCAGGACCGCGCGGGGTTCGAAACCCCGCGCTCCAAAAGCGGCCAAGCCCCATCGGGGCTCCTCGAGGCCGGAGGCCTTTGCCGCTTCTCAGCCCGATGGCCTTGGCCTCGGGCACGCCACTGCGCCAGGACCGCGCGGGGTTCGAAACCCCGCGCTGATGAGCGGCCAAGCCCCATCGGGGTTTCTCGAGGCCGGAGGCCTTTGCCGCTTCTCAGCCCGACGGCCTTGGCCTCGGGCACCGCCTCCGGCGCCAGGACCACGCGCGGTTCGAAACCCCGCGCGTTCGGCGGCCAAGCCCCTCCCGGGCTGCAGGCCGAAGGCCTTCGCCGCTCCTCAGCCCGACGGCCTCGGCCTCGGGCACGCCCCACCCCGGCGCCGAAGTCGCGCGGGGCCACGTCGCGCGGGGTTAAAACCCCGCGCTGAAAAGCGGCCAAGCCCCTCCGGGGCTGGGGCCTCAGACGCGACTTACCCGGACGGCTTTGGCCTCGGCGAGCCGTTCCCTGGGGAGCCTTCCTGTGACTCGCCGTCGCGTTCGAGTAACGGCACCACGGTGCCAGCCCCGTGATGCTGGCGCTGGTTGATCACGTACTTCACCACGCGATCCAGTTGCCTGCCCCCGAATGACACGCAACCGTACTCAGGCTGCCAGCCGAACGCGCAGGAGGGGCACAACACGTGATTGACCAGATGGGAGGTCGCGCCCTTGATCTGGCCGGCGAACTGCGCCAGCGAGATGGCCGGCGGCACCGAGGCCACCAAGTGAATGTGATCGTCGGTGCCACCCACTGCATGCACGAACGCGCCCAGTTCATCCGCCTTTGCCCTGATCGCAGCATGCAATCGCTTCTCGAACGCCGGCTGTATGGCAGGCTGCCGGCCCTTGGTCGCCCACACGAGGTGGTAGAATAGCCGCCAGTAGGGCATGGTACCTCCCTTCCGCATGTGTCCAAGGGCAGATTTCGAAGTCCCGCGCGCCGAAAACCGGCTAGCCCTGCACCACCACCCCGCGACGTCGAGCGCATAGTCCTCGCCAGCTCCCAGCTCAATCGCCTCGACCATGCCGCATCATCCCGGCGGCTAATCTCGCTGGTGCGGCCCCAGTATGCAGCAGACTCGCATATCGCGTCAAACCGCACTCTGCGAACTCCTCGGTGCAGCCACCTGGCCCCTACGCCAGGAATCGGTCGCGATCAGACCAGCGCACACACTCCGCACGGGTTCAGAAAGCAGACCGAGCCGGCAGGCATACCGGCCGCCAGCCGTCCAGCCCCTTCACGACTCCGCCGCCCCGAGCCCGCAGGCCTTTGCCGCTTCTCAGCCCGATGGCCTTGGCCTCGGCCATGCCCCGCCGCGGCGGCAAGTGCCCCACCCCCCGGCGCCAGGCGGTCGCGCGCAGCCACGTCACGCGGGGTGAAGACCCCGCGCTGAAAACCGACCAAGCCCCTGCGGGGCTCCCCGAGGCCGCAGGCCTTTGCCTCTTCTCAGCCCGATGGCCTCGGCCTCGGGCGCACCCCACCCCCCGGCGCCGAAGTCGCGCGGGGCCACGTGGCGCGGGGTGAAGACCCCGCGCTGAAAACCGACCAAGCCCCTGCGGGGCTCCCCGAGGCCGGAGGCCTTCGCCGCTCCTCAGCCCGATGGCCTCGGCCTCGGGCACCGCCTCTCCGCCGCCAGACCCTCCGGCGCCAGGACCGCGCGGGGTTCGAAACCCCGCGCTCCAAAAGCGGCCAAGCCGCTCCGGGGCTCCCCGAAACCGCGGACCCTCGCCGCTTCTCAGCCCGATGGCCTCGGCCTCGGGCACGCCCCGCCGCGGCGGCAAGTGCCCCACCCCCCCGGCACCAGGCGGTCGCGCGGGGCCACGTCGCGCGGGGTTAAAACCCCGCGC
>Ga0272448_1008223_pt1 | contig 10888 bp, 14 predicted proteins | sample YNPCB0191_FD_202220 | JGI IMG/M metagenome (GOLD analysis project Ga0272448, IMG submission 202220) | Hot spring sediment microbial communities from Yellowstone National Park, WY, United States - YNP-CB-019-1 | ecosystem: Environmental > Aquatic > Thermal springs > Hot (42-90C) > Sediment... | reverse complement strand
TTTGGTGTAAGTATTGCCACCATCTTGTTGAACCGATAGTCCAGCAAGATGAGCATACTTTGAAATTAGTTTGTCCCATTTGCGGAGCAATTTTGCTCTGGATAGAAAATGGGGAAAAGGAGGTGGACGATGATAACGATGGAGAGAGTGATGGCAGCGATTAGAGCAGCACAGATACTTCTTGATTTAAGAGACTGGAATATCAAAGGAGAAATTGCTACCCAAGAGAAACTTCAAGAAATGTTAAGAATTACTCCTACTGACGATGAAAAAGTTTTAGGTTGTGTTCTAATTCACGATGAATATAAACAAGCCACTATTACTATTTGGGATGATTTAGACACCATTGAGCACTACGGAGGGCTTCAGCAAGTAGTTTTTCACGAATGCCTTCACATAATCTTTTATCCTTTAGCCCAGACATTTAGGAGAAGTATAAGCAAGATGTCTAATCAAGTTAAAGATGCCTATCTCTGGATATATTCTCTCTTTGAGGAGCAGATAATCAACCAACTGGCTAATAGCATAATAGGAATTATCTACGCTTCAGGAGGGAAAAATGAAAAAGAAACAGAATGAAAAATGCTACTTATGTGGCAAAGAAGCAACTCATTATCACCACATTATTCCAAGAAGTCTTGGAGGCAGAACTGCTGAATGGAATTTGGTTCCTCTATGCGATGAATGCGAACAAAAACTTCACAAACTTATAGACCCTCTTATCTCCTTATTAAGGGTTAAAAATTAAGCCACTGGCAAGGGGGCTTGATACCCTTGCCTCTCGCTTTATGAACTGAAAGTATACAAAAAATGTTACCTTTGGTTCCCCAAAGGAAACAAAAATGCGTAATAAAAGTATCATAGTAAGCAAAAATTGGACTGAATATACACTACATTGAACGAAAACTCGAACTAAACAGATATTTCAGTTTATAAAGCGGGGTGGAGATATTTCTCCTATCACGGCTATTAAGCCGTAACCCCGCAAGAAATCCCCTCCGCAGGGGATTACAACTAATCCAGTCTAAGGCTACTGGTGACTGGATAGCCACAGCCTTGGCGAGAACCTGAAATATGGATGGCAGCGGCAGGAGGCGACTGCCTTTAATGGCGAGGACGAGTAGCAGTCTGTCGCCTCCTGAACTTACCGTTGTGGTGAAAATTTACCACTCGTGTTGTAGAAATTCACCACAATTCTAATAATCATAAAAAAGGTATATTATTAGAAATATAATTTAATTATTCAAAATTATGAAACAAACACTAAATAGAGAACACAAAAATGCTAAAGCCATCAACTATTCTAAGTGTGAAAGTTGTGGCAAAATGGTTCATACCTTGTATTATAACTTTAAATTAAAGCGATGGGAGTGTGAAAAATGTTATTTTAAACACCAATATGAAGACAAACAAAAAACAATTCAAAACCAAAACTACACCTAAATTGTATTCAGTCTCAGAAATAGCACATAAGAAACAAATATCTCGGCAAGCAGTTTTAAAACAGATTAGTAAAGGTCGATTGCTTGCCTTTAAAGTAGGAAATTATTGGATTTTAATTTCTTAAGAATTCTAATTTTCTAACATGGGTAAAAGAGGTCCAAAAATTAAAAAATTAACTGCTCAACAAAAAGCCATTTTAACAGAATTGGTGGAGACTTATATTTATTGGAAAGAAGCCAGACGAAAACTCAATGAGTTATATTCAAAAGCATTACAATTTAAAATTCCTATAACTCATTTAGGCAAAGCGTTAGGGCTTACAAAACAAGCAGTTCACGATAAATATAAACATTTAAAATTAAACTAAAACTATGAAAATTTTATTTCTCATTCACAAATCAGCCGAGGAAGCCTTTAAAGAATTTAGTGATGAACTAAATCTTTATCGTGATTGGCTTCTTAAACATCAAATCCCTCATGTTTTTGACTTTGAAAGTTGGGATGAGCCATTAGAATGGCAAAAATTCGGACAAGAGCCAAATGAATTCTATGCTATTTCAGAAAATCAAATGAAGTCATTAGGGAGTAAAGCGTGGTGGGAGCCAGGTGAATATCATTTAATTTTCTACCTCTATGCCCCAGAAAAAGAACGCTCGGCAGGTGTCTTTTGCACAATGAATTGGTTTGAATGTAATGGAGGAGTAGGCATTACGGTGCCATTAACAAAAGAACTTGCTACTTTACCAACTCAGTGGGGTTGGAGAATGTTAGCACATGAGAGCATCCATTCTTTTTACAGCCTTCTAAATCTCATCTATCATAAAAATATTCCTGATATTCAAGACCAACTCTATCAAGAATATAGAAAACTTCACCCAAATCCAACCGAAGATGAACTGGCTGTTTTATCTGAGATGTTATTTGAAAAAGATATTAAACCAAATCTTAATTTAATCCTTCAAGATTTACCAGCAAAGAGAACCGCCACAATTCTAATGGGAATAATTGCTGTTCTTAATGGAATAGTGGCTCTCCTAAAAGACAGACTCAATCAACCAAAAGAAGATAAGAAAAGAAAGGTCATCTCAAGATTGGCTCATATTATTGCTATCCAAGAAGGGTTTTATAAAATAGGCACGATTGCTCAAAGAAATAACAATCCAGGCAATTTAGTTTATGTCGGGCAATCAAAAGCAATCGGACAAGATAAAAATGGCTTCTGTATATTTGCTACTGAACAAGATGGTTGGGACGCTTTATACTTTCAATTATCATTAATCTTGGATGGTAAATCAAGATATTATAGCCCAGAAATGACTATTAGGGAGTTTGTTGAAACTTGGGCTCCAACTTCACTCCAAGATGAAAAAGATGCTTACGCTCGGGCTATTGCGTATGAGTTTGGGTGTGATATCGATACAAAACTTAATCAATTAACTTAAAAACTATGGACAAAAAATATAAATTAACAAATAAAAGTCCAAAAAAATTAGACCGTCGTATCAAAAAAGAAAGAAAGTGTTCCCATCAGACTAGTAAAGTATCACAAGTGATACCTTCGTCTACAAAGTCGCAAAAATTAAACAAAAAAACGAAGAGAAAACTTAAAACTAAATGGTGGTTTATTTGGATATTAAAAAATGGCTATACAAAGGTGGGCGAAGTTTTAAATTTTCCCCCAGAAAGAATAAGAATTAAAATTAAAACGAATATGGTTGATATTGATTTTCTTATGAGAGAAGGTGAGGCAAAAGGGATATTATATGGACTAGCAAAGGTTATTTTTGAAATAGGAAATAAAAAGGTCGAAAAAAATAAATTAACTTAAAAACTATGGAAAAAGAAAATTGGGAGAAATTAGAAAAATTAAGTATTTTTCATCAAAAATTATTTGAGATTTTAGTAGCCTCCAAGACAGATGTTATAAATGGCATTATAGAGTGGGCGGAAAATAAAAAAATTAATGATGAAGATATTAAAGCAATTGGAGATAATTGGTTTGGTCATCCTGCTGATGGTTATAATAGGGCATTAGATGAATTAATATCTTATTTGAAATCAATTCTGAATCAATTAACTTAAAAACTATGAAAAAGCGAAAAAACAGAGAAAATAAAAAGAGTATAATATTAGATATCATTAAGCATTGGATGACGAAAGAAGCCGCAATTACAGACTGGATGGAGTTTGAATGGGGAAGGAAAAGATTTAAAATAAAAAGAATAGAGTGAAAAATGGTTTATCCAGATGATTTTATAAATAAAATTATACAAGGAGATTGTTTAGAAATAATGAAAGAAATTCCAGATAATAGCATTGATTTAGTTTTAACAGATCCTCCCTATATGATTTCAAGTTCTTTAAAAATAAGGCGTCAAAGAAATCCTATGAAATTTGCTAAAAAATGGAAATTTAAAGGGAAAGATATAAATTATGAATTTGGCGATTGGGATATTTTTGAAACTATGACTGATTATTTAAATTTTACAGAACAATGGTTTAAAGAATGTATTAGGGTTTTAAGAAAAGGAGGTCATATTGTTAGTTTTTTTGATAAACATAAATTATCTTATTTGGTTCATTGGGCTGAGGAATTAAATGTGAAAACACGACAATGTCTTTTTTGGATTAAATCTAACCCTGTTCCTCAGGCAAGAAAGGTGGCTTTTATGTCGGCTGTAGAACTTTCTTATTGGGGCACAAAAGAAACTACTGAGAGAAAGTTTGCTACTTTTAATTATCAATTAGGACAGCATCCTGATTATATTATTGCTCCAATTTGTTCAGGAAAAGAAAGACATCAATTTGGTTTTCATCCAACTCAGAAACCCGAGAAAGTTATTGAGTGGATTATGAGTTATTTAAGCAATAAAGGAGATATTATTTTAGACCCTTTTGTTGGCAGTGGAACCACAGCAGTGGTAGCTAAAAAATTAGGCAGAAATTATATTGGAATAGAATTAAAACCAGAATATGTTAAAATTGCTGAAGCCCGACTTAACGCAATTCAAAAACCATTATTATGAAAGGTATTTCAAATACACAACGAACATTAAGATATATTAGAGAACAAGGATGGTATGCTGATATTGTTGAGCGATTTAATCCTTATGCTGGTAAGTTTGGTAAAAGGATGGATTTGTTTAATATTATAGATATTATTGCTTTAGGAGAGAATTCTATTATTGGCATTCAATCAACTGGAGCATCATTCTCTGAACACGATAAAAAGATACTAAACGAACCAATGGCTATAGAGTGGTTAAAATGTGGAGGGAGATTAATACTCATCGGCTGGAGAAAAACAAAATTACACAGAGGAGGTAAAGCAATGAGATGGACACCAAGGATGAAAGAATATACTCTAAAGGATTTTGAGGTTGCTTTAGGTTCTTAAAAATGCTAAAATACTATAAAAGGTCGAATAAATATTAAGTTTATCATTACTATGACCAAAATCTCTAAAATCTTTCAATCCAGAACCGTTCGGACTATTATAGTCCTATTCATTATCAATGGTTTTAGCGGTATAAGAGAATATATTCCCCCAAGTCTACTGCCGCTAATAAATGGCATTTTATCTATTCTTGCCATTTACTTTAGAGTAAACACAAGAGTAGATTTCGGGGAATAAGGAATGTGGGTCTTAAAAAGGTTGTTTTGGGTTCTGGTTCTGTTAGGGGCTTTTGGGCTTATCTTACACTATTCAACTGGGAGTGGCGTCCCAGATGCGCCTAAACCTGAATACAGCCCCAGTCAACCTTTAAAAGATGCCTTATACCAATGGTTAGATAAATTAGAAACTTACGAGAAGTGTCCACCAGAAGGTATAATAGATAACAATAATAAGAAATCTTATTCCTGTCTTTGTTTCCAGATGGAGACATTTCAAAGATATTTTATAAAATACTACGGCAAAACTGATATAGAGAAAAACGAATGGTTAAATCTTATAAGCGATTGTGAACTTCAAAAAGATATTGCTTACAAGATGATAAAGGAGAATTGGAATAACTGGAAACATTGGTCGTGGAGCATTATAAATAGAGGATTAGAAAAACCTCCACAAATTTAATAATGAATATTACTTTACTTCAAAAATACTTAGAATCTATTGATTTTGAAAGGAAACTTAACCATAGATTAGAACGACTTCAATTAGCAGAAACAAATCCCATTGAGCGAATTAACATTATCGCAGAAGCAACTGACGATGTTTTTACTTTTATTGATTTGTTTGGAGTAGTATACGAACCAAGATATGCTTCGCAGCCAGACATTCCGATGTTCTTATTTCCCCATCAAAGAGATATTATTTACAAACTCTTAGACGCAGAAATAGAAAAACACGATTTCTTTATAGAAAAGACCCGAGATATGATGGTGACTTGGACTATTATTTGGTATATTTTATGGCGTTGGTGGTCTCAAAACAAATGGTATTGTCGTATGGGTTCTCGTAAAGAAGATGAGGTTGACAATAACACTCCTCAAAGTTTATTTGGTAAATTAAGATATGCTTTTTACTCTCTACCTAAATGGGTAAGACCTGTGAATTTTCGCAAATCAGAACATGATTTACATATGAAACTTATCAATCCTGATAGACAGTCCTATATTGATGGTGAATCTGCTAACCCAGATTTTGGTAGAGGTGGTCGTTTCTCAATGATTTTTATGGATGAGTTATTTTCTTGGAAGTTTGCAAGAGAATCTTGGAGGGCTTGTGGTGATTCTACGCCTTGTAGAGTTGGAGTTTCAACAGCAAAACCAACTTCTTTTGCCAGAAGTTTAAGACACGCTTTTGAAACAAATCGTCATTTAATGACATTAGATTGGCACCAACATCCTTTTAAAGATGAGGAATGGTACAAACAAGAAATAGAAAGACGTAAGAATGACCCTTTGGCAGTAGAAGGAGAATTAGAAATTAGTTATATTTCAGACCCACAATTGTCTTACTATCCAGAAGTTTTAAGTTGTCCTATTACTGATTTTGATTATCAACCTAATTTACCATTATATGTTGGTTGCGATTTTGGAGTTCAAGATAAAACGGCTTTTGTCTGGTTTCAAAAAAATAAAGATAACTTTTATTGTTTAGACGGATTTGAGAAAAATCATAAACCCTTATATTGGTATATACCATTTCTTAAACCTGGTTTTGATTTCGATAAACAAATAGAATATATAGTTATCAATAAAATCACAAAAGAGAAATATACTCTAAAAAAGACAGATTATCTACAAGCAGAATTAGAATTGATTAAACGAGTAAATAGTTGGAAGCAACCAGCGGGTTATTTCGGAGAAGTAGCCCATAGACAACATATGATTAAATCCAATACCAGTATTGTTTCTGAATTAGCAGGTTTTGGTATTAGTTTGAGAATAAATGATTTAGCAGTTGCTCATTCAGTAAGACGAGAAAACACTAAAAGAATGCTTAAAACTACTTCTTTTTCTTCACGCTATGGAGCATTAGATGTTTACGATGCTTTAGCCAATTCTCACTTTCCTAGAACTAACGACAATACAGTTCATCCCAAAGACCAACCAGTTCACGATGAGTGGGCTGATATCAGGTCAGCAGTAGAAAACTTTGCTTGTAATATGAATTTTGAGGCAAAAGAGGGCATTAAGAGTTTCCCCTACTGCCGAATATAGCCCCCCCATATAAAAACCCCTCCTAGGGGCATTTTTGTGCGTTTTAGAAGGGGTTTTGAAATGGAATTAGGTTATCAATTGCTGGTGTTTTAAGTAGTAATAACGGCTTAAAAGCGAGGTATCATAGGTATCTAAAAAGTCGGTTTTATAACGATAATACATTTCCTCAAAGGATACCTGCTTGACATTGTCAAAAGCGTGATTGACCGCATCAATAATATCTCTCCCTCGTCCTGTTACTGCCATCACCTGACTACTTCCAATTGTATAATAAATATCGTCTTTAATATAAGCATCGTATATCCAGACATAATATGAAATATCTAGGGGGAATAAAATTTTAAGGTCTGATTTTGCTAAATCACTGCCTTTTTCGTGTAAAAGATTAAATAAGGTTACAGAGACAGCAAAGTTGTATAAACTCCTGACAAAAGGATTTTGTTTTTTAACTATCGCTTCAAAGAATTCAGACACAGTGTCCAAATGTGTAAGTTCAGTAAAGAAACTATTGATACCTATGCGGTTCGAGCAATATTCGCTAAAATAAAATGTATTAGTGTCTTTGTCAACTAATAAACTAATATCCCAGATGAATAATCCTTTATGTTGTTTGGCTAATTGTGATACTATTTTAGGAAAAGCAATTTTGTTTAAGGCACAATCGGTAGGTGTCATAAATACAAGGTCGCCAGCACAACCTTCGTTATAGCCCACATCTCCAGCACCTATTTTCTTATATTCCAAATCAACATTGGTATAAATCAATTCTCCGTCATACCAAACCGATTCAGGAGTAATTTCTAACGGGTGAGGAATAAATTGTTCTAAAAGAAAACCTTCCTTTTCATACAATTTAGGATTATTATGTAATGCTTCTAATATCTGGTCTTTAGCGATTTCTGTATCATCACTGCTGGGCACTACTACATTACTATCAGGAGCAAACCCTTTAAGAACCCACTCTTTATCAGTTTCGTTTAAGAATTTTTCTGCTTCTTTAATAGTCTTGAATTCGTGATATTCAGCCACCTTAACATCAGGATAGTGTTCCTTAACAAACTTCTTTGCTTTTTCTCTATCAATTTCCATTTCTCTGTCCCATTTAGTAGGATAATTGCCAGGAAATCCTAAAGGAGCAACCTTCTCTGCTATCTGATACAAAGCATTATCATCAAAAAACAAAAAGTATTTATCTCTATCTAAAGATGGTAAAACTTTAAGTAATTTATCTAAAGGAATTCTATTAACGATACCTTCACCTGTTTTCATTCGTCTTTCCTTTTCCTCAGGTTTTTCTTTTATCTTTTCATTGGGTAGAGAAACATATTTCGGGTCCTCTATTAAACATAAAGTTACCTCTTGTCCTTCATCTAAGAGATGCTTAGCAATAGGAACACAACGTCCTTCGTAAGTGAAAAAAATATACTTCATACTAATCAACTAACTTAATAACAATCAATGGACTATATCCTTCCAGAGAAGATACTATTTTTAACACTCTGCGAATGTTGATAATATTCTGTCCATTTTTTCCTTTTAAAATACCAATCTTTTCATTATTGTGTTTAGGTACAATAATATTAAAAATCAATGACCCTTCATTTTCAGCGGTTTTTAGAGAGTAATCTAATCCTAAACAATTAAGATAAGTTTCTAATAATTGTTGTGTTTTAGTCATGGTTTTAATATTTAAAGTTTTATTGATTCTGATTAGGTGTTAGGGCTTCAAAAGGATTAACTCCGTGCATGATATCGTATTGTTGTAAGTATTTACGAGTTTCTTTGTTTCTCAATAAAACATTGATTTTATCAATTGTTGCTTTTAATTCATCTTTCTGAGCCTGAGTTTTCGCTTTAGGAACCAATGCTTGAAGTATCATTATTGTAAATTTTAACTTACCCTCAGTAGTTTTGAATTTATTAATGACTTTCTGTGCGACAAATTCTCCTGCTGGACTATTAGTAATCATTTCAGAATAATGACTAAGAGTTTTCATATCGCCTTTAGCCATAGCAGCCTCAATTTGGTCAGCAATATAATCCCATCTGGATTCTGTAAGAGCATGTCCTTTGTCTAATACATTTTGGATTAAAGCATCAGGATAAGCCTCATAGGTGAAAGGTTTACGAGGGTCAAAAGCGTGTTCTAAAACTTTTAACAATACCTGTCCAAATTGGGTATCAGGATCATATTCTCTTAATGCCTCCTCTCCATAACGAGTATAGTTAGTAAGAGATTCTAAAATGTATTTACCGACATATCGAGACCAAACTTCTGGATCATTTTTATATTTCTCAGGAATAATAGGTTTACCATTATAAGGATCTTTATTAGCAAAAATACCTTCTGATATTTTAACAACGGGAGACATAAGAGATGAAACCATTTCTACTGGTGCCGACATAACATCACCTATTATCTGTAAGACATTATCTTTGATAATTTGTTTTTTCTCCTCCTCAGTAGTGGCAGTCTTTAATTGTCTATTCATTCTAAATAATCCATCGACTACTGCTGGAATATTAAACATACCATAGAATACATCAGTAATAGGACTTCTAAAACGTATAGTATGAAGTTTATTATCATCTCCTACACCTACAATAATATGATGTTGCTGTTTAATATAGTCTGATAATCCTTCTTCGTATTTAGCTCGTTCACCAGTATTATTGTAAATTCTTGCCAAAATATCCAATCCGAGAAATCCAAGTAAAGACAGAGACTTATCCCAAAGTAATCTCCATAGTTTGTGTCCTTCCTGAGCATACCAAAAACCAAATGGGAAAAGCAACATAATCAAAGCCCTATATTGAGGAGGTATCATGTTATAATCACCAGTAGAAGCCATTGCACCGTAGGCTATACCCTTTAATAACAAATCATTATCTTTGGTTCTAATCGCTTCATCAATCATATTCTTAATAAAATTTCTGTATCCTTTTATAACAGGCATTTTACCATTCTTTATCCTGTCTATATTCGAAAGGAAAACCATTAGTTTTGGCAACAACTCCCTTCGTTCTCCCATTTCAGCAAATATAGTAGCATAGGTTTTAAATGGGTTAACCCAGTTTGTTTTGTTGCCAAAAATATTAAAAACAGTTGAACCAAAAGTAGACTCTACAACGCCTTCCTCTCTTAGAATTTCTAATGCGTGCTTTAAAAATGGATCAGAATCATACTTACTAAAATCTCCTGTTAGTATTGGTTCTAGTGCCTCTAAGGCTTTTTTGAAGTAAAGATAAGAAACAGGATCGTGGAAAAAAATGTTTAAAAAATCACCAATGCCATTATTGGTTTGGAAATTAAGACCAGCGGCTTCAATTACAATAGGTTTCCACCACCCACTAAAGAGTGTCTTTTCTAACTTTACAATATCTCTTAAAGTAGGGTCTATTTTAGGTTTCCATTGAGACAATGCCTTGGCAATTTCAGGAGGTACTAATATCATTGGTCTACGTCCAATTGTATATAATTCTGAAGCATATTTACCGTATAGAAAATGTAATTGTTCGGCAGTTACTTCTTTTTGAGGGTCAGTTAAGACATCAGGTAGTAATTCTTTAATAATCTTTAAGACATCAGTTTCCGTAGTTGTTTCTACAGGAAACATATACTGAATCTTGCTTAGTGGGAAGTATTGTAACTGCGTATAATTCGGGTCTATACTCTTAAGAACATCTTTTACTTGCTGAGGAATATTGGGGTCAGACAAATCTAAAATCCTACCACTTTTTTCGTAATCTTTTAAGAAATTATACACCTCTGGATATT
>Ga0272448_1008222_pt1 | contig 10888 bp, 8 predicted proteins | sample YNPCB0191_FD_202220 | JGI IMG/M metagenome (GOLD analysis project Ga0272448, IMG submission 202220) | Hot spring sediment microbial communities from Yellowstone National Park, WY, United States - YNP-CB-019-1 | ecosystem: Environmental > Aquatic > Thermal springs > Hot (42-90C) > Sediment... | reverse complement strand
AGCAGAATCGAGTATCTGACAGCTCCCTTAAAAGGTATGATCGTTGTGAATGATGGAGAGCAGTCATGGCGGATGGATCCGAAACTCGGCAAGGTATTCTGCGCAGATCATCCCAACGTGCGTGATCATGTTCGCAATATCAGCATGATTCTTCGAAATTACTCTGTCGAGCGCCGTGATGGCGGAAAGATTGCCGGGAGACCGTGCATTCTGTTGGCGATAAAATCGAAATCAGGAATTTTGAGAAAGCGGCTTTGGGTAGATGCTTCTACTTTCGTAGTCTTGAAATCGCAGGATTTCAACAGTCACAGCGATCTGGTGTCATTCACTGAATTTGATAACATTAAATATACCAATTCTCTTCCGGCATCATTGTTTGCCTGCCCGGTAGGAAAATCGAAAATCCAACCCCGGAGACTCTCAGCGAAGAAAATGTCGGTAGATGAGCTGTCTCATGCCCTTGGCTTTCATGTGATTATCCCTGAGTATATCCCCGAAGGATACAAACTGGAAGCATGCCGCATGCTTACGCTCTCAAAATGCGGCCGTCAGATAGCCTTTCTTCGATATACCAATGGTTTGGATGGCGTTTCAGTTTTCGAAGCCAGGAAGACGCCCGATCTTTCGAGTGGAAACTGCATGTGGCATCGCATGGAGAAACTTGCCGGCCACTCTGATCACACTCACGTAGTAGTCGATTCCGACAAGGTTAAAGCCATAGCCGTAGTCGGTGACCTGCCACGCAAAGACTTGGACAGGATCATAGACTCCATCAAGTAACCAAACGAGTTTGCCATTTCGAAGATCTGTTCGTCGCTAGAATTTCCGTTTGTCTCGCTTGATACAAACTCTTCGATATACTCTTGCTCCAGAGGAAACAATGAATTCTCATCGTATTCTGCACATTGGGTTTATTCCAACCTTGTTGTTCGCTTGCTCACTGGTCGCCTCTGCCGGAGCTTTTGACCCGGTACAGCAGGACTTTACTCAGTGCCTGGTAATAAATGGGTTTACGGCGGGGGCATCGTTCGAGGAGCCCTCATCCGTGGCAATCGACGAACGCACAGGGTCGATGTATATAGCCGACACAAAAGCGGGAACTATTAGCCAGTTCACCCTGCAAGGCGTTCCGGTGAATCAATTGGGAACTTCGGAAAATCTAAAATCCCCCTTTGGGATAGCAATTGATGGCAAAGGCAACATATTTGTCTCAGAAGATGATAAAGCGTCGATCAAAATCATCAATTCCAAGGGAGAGTCATCTTCGCTCGAAGTCTCTTCGGGCGATGGGAGTGTGAGTGCCAAACCGGGTCGTATGACATTTGACGGCGATGGAAATCTTTATGTTGTCGATCGAGCTACCAATCGGATATTGATATTCGACAAGGATCGGAAGTTCGTAATTGCTATCGGATCCGCCGGAACCAAGCGCGGGCAGTTCAAAGCCTTGCAAGACGTCGCAGTTGATCGCCATGGCCGCATTTACGCCCTGGATTCATCGGGATTTCCTGTTCAGGTATTTGATAAGAAGGGTAAATACCTCTACAGGTTTGGTTTTCAGGGCGACGATCCACAGGATTTGTCTTTCGCCTCAAGTTTGTTCATCGACCGCAATGATCAAATATGGATAGTAGATAAAGGTCAGAACGCCTTGAAGGTTTTCGACCGAGTCGGCACATTTTTGAGGAAGTTTGGGACTTACGGGGTGGGGGAATCCGCTCTCTTCTACCCAACGGATGCAAAGATGGACAACATGGGACGTGTCTATGTGCTGGAATCGGGGGGGCGCAGACTCCAAGTTTTTACTATTCTGCATCCCTACGAGCGATTCAATCCTCCTGGATTGTAACGGTCGGCATCGGCCGGGTCAACCCTGAAAACTTCATCCTAGAAACCGAATGGATGGAGTTTTATGGCTTATCTCCCAATCAACCTGGACATCCGAAATCGAAGATGTGTTGTGGTAGGGGGCGGATCAGTCGCCGAACGAAAGGTCGAGGCTCTCCGTGAATTCGATGCCGATGTGCTGGTCGTTGCTCCTCGATTGACCCCCGCGCTAGAATCCCTTGTCAGTGAAAATGCAATCCTCCATGAATCACGGGAGTTTTCTCCTGAATGTCTTCATAATGCGTCCCTGGTGATTGCCGCTACAGGAAATCATCACGTCAATGCCTCAGTCTCGTTCATAGCAGAAAGACTCAGAATCCCGGTAAATGTGGTAGATGATCCGGTATCATGCACATTCATTATGCCCGCCATAGTACGACGCGGAGATTTAGTGATAAGCGTTTCCACATCGGGAAAGAGCCCTTTACTCGCAAGAAGAATCAAGGAAAGATTGGAATCTGAGATCGGTTCGGAATATGGAGTTCTGGTGGAGTTGATCGGTATATTGCGAAATGAAGTGCAAGCAAAGTATGCCGATCCTGACCAAAGGAAACAAGCACTTGAAAGAATATTCGACTCCGAAATGCTGGCGATGATCGCTTCGGGAGAACGTGAACAGGCGTTGGAAGCAGGTAGATCATGCATTTGAGAGCTATAGGACTGAATTACAAAACTGCTCCGCTGGGATTGAGGGAGAAGCTGTACATATCGGAAGGCGACATTCCGACTTTGTTGAACATGCTGATGGGCTGTTCGGCATGTGCCGAGTTTGGTGTATTGTCGACCTGCAATAGAACTGAGGTGTATTTCTATGCTTCGGATTCATTTGATGAAGCTGATGTGCTTTCAGTGGTTGGGGAGTTTTGCGGCATACGTGTGGATGAGTTCCTGCCCAATTTGTACAGTCTGGTCGATGAGGAAGTAGTACGTCATTTGTTTTGCGTGGCTGCCGGCTTGGACTCCATGGTTTTGGGAGAAGCTCAAATTTTGGGCCAGGTAAAAGTCGCTCTTAAATGTGCATGCAGAGAAGGATCCGCCGGCACTATTCTTAATACACTGTTCCAACGAGCGATTAGTACCGGTAAACGGGCAAGGTCGGAAACGGAAATAGGAATGGGGGCGTTCTCGATCGGTTCGGCGGCAGCCGATCTTGCTGCGTCGATCTTCGACAACATTCAGGGCAGGTCGATTTTAACTTTAGGGGCAGGGAAATTGAGCGAATTGACTCTCATGCACCTTGCGCCTCTTAATCCCGGGAGACTACTGGTCGCGAATCGAACCTGTAAGCATGCTTTGGAGATGGCCGAAAAATTCAATGGTGAACCGGTCCATTTTGATAACATTCCTGCTGCATTGCAGTTCGTGGACATAGTGATAGCATCTACAGGAGCGAGCAGGCCGATTATCGATTCGAGAATGGTTTCTCAGATCATGGAGCAAAGGGAATATCGTCCGATAGTTTTCGTAGATATCGCAGTTCCCCGTGATGTGGAAGAGAGCGTTTCCCGGATCAAAGGAGCCTTTGTCCACAACATCGACGATTTGCGGTGCATGGTGGATTCATGCGGTGCAGGGCGCGAAGCGGAGAAACGCAAAGTCGAACAGATTGTCGAGCAGGAAGTTTGCAAGTTCATGTCCTGGCTGGAAACGGTGGATGCATTTCCGGTAATCACTGCACTGCGTGATAAGTTGGAAAAGATTCGAATCAGGGAAATCGAAGAGTTGAAATCTCGACTTCCCCAACTCTCGTCGCAGGATATGGAAACGGTCGATTTCATTACTTGCCGAATGATCAACAAAATCTGTCACGATCCGGTTATTCGCATTAAGGAATTCGTATCCGAAGGCGACCACAGCACGTTGGACATGATCCGCCAGCTATTCAATCTCGATCACAGGACTGCTGATCGTTCCGGAGTATGAGTTAGCTCTTTTCGTTCCCATCCAGTGAAAGGGTAATGTCTTTGAACGGTACGTCCCGCCCTGAATTCTGGATAGCGCTCTGTGCCGCCCAAACCAACCCTGAGCAACAAGGGACTTCCATGTGGACCACTGTGATGCTCCGTACTTCGGCTTCTCGAATGATTGCAGCCAGTCTTTCGACATAATGCTGAACATTGTCGAACTTCGGACATCCGATTACCAGTACGTGCCCCTTCAAGTAATCCGGATGGAATGAAGCGTAGGCAAACGCTGAGCAATCAGCAGCGAGCACAAGATCGGCGTTTTTCAAGTACGGTGCAGATGGGTTCATCAGGTTCAATTTGATCGGCCAATGCTTGAGCTCCGACTGTAACCTGGGTGTATTATCGGTCGCAGCATTATCGGTTTTTCCGAAATCTATCATCCTTGATCCGGGGCATCCTGTATGACTATGAGAAGACAAATGCTTTGCTTTCGAATCAGCATCGGAGCGTCCTATTTCCGTAAGCCTGACTTCAACTGCATGTTCATCGAAAGCCTCGGCTTCACGCTCTTCAAATGAAAGCGCGCCCATAGGACACTCTCCCATGCAAGCCCCAAGACCGTCGCAGTATTTGTCTGCCACAAGGCGAGCCTTGCCGTCGATTATCTGTATCGCGCCCTCAGCACATGAAGGCACACACTGTCCACACCCGTTGCACAGTTCCTCGTCGATCTTGATGACTTTTCGGATTGATTTTGACATTTGCTATCTCCTTCCGTGATGGGGCGTATCTTACATCGAAATTATAGCCTTTCTCAAGGCCGTCGTCTTTGACCTAGGTCAATTTCATCTCAAATTTGTTTGAAAACTACCGAATTGTTTGTGGATTGATGTAAAGCACAATTGGGTATAGATGAGCTAGTACCCTCAGCAACAAAGTTGCGTGTTGAGTCATACTGAGCGAAGTGAAGGATCTACTCATAAGTACAGCAAGATTCATCGCTTTGCTCAGTAGAATGACACCAATCAAAATCAAATTGGTATCGCAGAGGTGAGCACAAATGAACAATATGCAGGCATCCATATACGCTCCGGAGTTTCCGAACGACGCCAGTTGGTTGAATGTCGACCATCCTTTAAGCATCCGGGAACTTAGAGGGAAGATCGTACTTCTTGATTTTTGGACCTTCTGCTGTATCAATTGCATGCACATCATACCTGAATTGAAGAAGCTGGAAGAACAGTTTCCCGAAACGCTGGTCGTGATAGGTGTCCATGCTGCAAAATATAGGGCCGAAGAAGACTTGGAAAATGTACGTCAAGCGGTTCTACGATATGATATAGAGCATCCTGTGGTAAATGATCCTCTGCACCTCATCTGGGATAGCTATTCCGTTAACGCATGGCCCACACTGGCATTGATCGACCCTGATGGCCGACTTGTCGGTGAGCACCCTGGAGAGTTTGTGGCCGAGGATTTTGCCCGTACCATTTCAGTCTTGGAAAAGGAGTTTGATAAAGTCGGAAAATTGCGTCGTGGTGGACTTGATACTTCGCCGGAAAGAGACAAGGAGTCAGAGCGTTTCCTTAAGTTTCCTGGAAAAGTTTTGGCCGATGCCGAGAGAAATCGACTCTTCATTGCCGATTCCAGCAACCATCGTATCATCGAGACAGATTTAAGAGGAAGTCTGAAAAGAATTATAGGCAGTGGTCAGCAAGGGATGAACGACGGTTCCTTTGATCAAGCCCGGTTCAATAACCCCCAGGGAATGGCACTGCACGAGGACTCGTTATATGTGGCGGATACCGACAACCATGCAATCAGGAAACTGCACCTAGGAAAAGAGATTGTCGAACGTGTGGCCGGCACTGGCGAGCAGGCAAGACTATCACGGCGCAGCGGACCGTCACTTGCCACTGCGCTTTCTTCACCCTGGGACTTGGCGATTGGAAAGAATCGGCTGTTCATCGCCAACGCAGGCAACCATCAGATTTGGTCATTCGACCTGAATGGCAATGAACTCCACAGATTTGCCGGTACCGGGCGTGAGGCTTTGAGCGATGGCACACTGGAACACTGTGCATTGGCTCAGACCAGCGGATTGGTCTTTTATAACGATGATCTGTACTTTGTGGATAGTGAAACAAGTTCGGTTCGTGTTGCCAGGATAGATGATGACCGGGTGGAAACTTTGATTGGACAAGGATTGTTCGACTTTGGTGACATAGACGGCAACTCAGACATGGTAAGGTTGCAGCATTGTCTTGGCATCGACCATAGAAATGGAATGCTGTATATCGCGGACACTTATAACAATAAGATAAAGATCCTTGATCCAAATACCAGAGACTGTATCACATTTGCCGGGGATGGAGATGCGGGACACTACGATGGTGAAAGACTCGATAGCCGATTTTGGGAGCCGGGCGGCCTCAGTATAGGTTCGAACTACCTATATGTAGCAGATACTAACAACCATGCCGTCAGATCGATAGAATTGGAATCCGGATTGGTGTCCACGATGATAGTTGGCTGATCCGATTTCCCTGCAAGCAAATTATCCGCAATAATTTCTATTTGCTTCCGGAACCTGACTGCCCGATACTGCGTAGTAGAAGAGAAAGTGGTGGAGTTCGTAGTATCGGGTTGCTCAAAAGCCTCAAACTACCTCTACTGTTGACAGTTCGTTGTGGACTCGTTATACTCAACAAGAACCATTATTCTAAGTGGTGCTTGGCACAGTTTTAATGTGCCCAATTGGCTGGACTAAAGCCTTCGGGCAGTATCGATTCGTTATATTTATGTGGAGGTGCTTGCATGGCAGCAGCCGTGAAGACAGAAGGTCTTACAAAAACCTACAAGCTCCTGACTCGCAGAGAACCGGTGAGTGCCGTCTCGAATCTCAGTATCGAGGTTAGTGAGGGTGAAATATTCGGTTTCCTGGGGCCTAATGGAGCAGGTAAGACCACGACGATCAAAATGCTGTTGGGTTTGGTATACCCTTCATCAGGAAACGCTTGGATTTTAGGCAAACCTGCTGGAGACATAGAGATCAAGAGACAAATTAGCTATCTTCCAGAAACTCCTTACTTTTATGACTATATGACAGGAGCTGAGATACTGCGGTTTTACGGCCGCCTTTTTGGATTGAGCGACAGTGTTCTCAATACAAAGATTGTTGAACTCCTGAAAATCGTTGGGCTTTATACAGACCGCAACAAGACGCTGAACCAGTATTCCAAGGGTATGCTCCAGAGAATCGGTATTGCGCAGACATTGTTGAATGACCCGAAACTCTTGATCCTCGATGAGCCCACGACCGGTCTTGATCCTCTCGCTCACTCCGACATTCGAAATCTAATTCTTAAACTTAAGGAACAGGGAAAGACGGTATTCTTGAGTTCCCACCAGTTGTCTGATGTAGAAATGGTTTGCGATAGAGTGGCAATTATGAACCGTGGAAAGCTTCTCAAGATCGGTCATCTTTCCGATATGCTTTCTGCTGGTCACGTGGAAATCGTAGCTTCGGAAATCGACGACGTGACCGTCAACAAACTTCGAGAATACGTGCACAGCGTCGACAAAACGGAAGGCTACTGCGTTATCTCTCAAAGCGAAGGCGAATGCGTAAACAAAACAATCGATCTTATACGTCAGTGTAAGGGACAGGTTGTCTCGATTGTCCCGCAACGTCATACTCTGGAAGACCTGTTTGTCGAGATGATTCGGGAGGTGAACAAATGACAACCTTTGTGATTGCAAGGAATACTTTCGGAGAAGCTCTTCGAAAGAGGATTCTTTGGATCTTTGTAATAATGACGATTGCGCTCATTGCGCTTACAGTCTCGTTTTCTCAGTTCACTTTCCGAGAGCAGCTTATAGTCATCAGGAGTCTGGGACTAGGGTTGATCGCAATGGTTGGTTTGCTCATAGTCTTGATGCTTGGGATCAACCTGATGTCAGTCGAAATCGAGCGCCGAACGATCTATACCATACTCTCGAAGCCCGTTCGCAGGCATGAATTCCTGCTCGGTAAGTTCTTTGGCGCTATGCTGACTCTCATAGTCAATCTGTCGCTGATGAGTCTGGTGTTCGTAGCAATGGTTACATGGAAGAACAATTGGCATCTGGAATTAAACTTGCTCAAGGGTACGATGATGATATTTTTCGAACTTCTCATCGTAGGATCTGTAGCAATGTTATTCTCGGTGTTTACGACTCCGGTTGTAAACTTCTTCCTGACTTCGGCGGTGTTTATTGTAGGTTCGTTATCGGACTATACGCAGAGCATGGCAAGCGCGGAAAATCAAAGTATTGGTGCAAAGATCTGCTACACTGTTCTTCATTGGGCGACTCCGCAGCTTGGCAACTACAATATACAAAATCCGTTGATACATCCTAATGCTGTAATTACCAGTGAACTCAGATACTATGTGATAAATATCATACAGGCATTGATGTGGACAGCGATTCTGCTTATTATCTCCGTCTTAGTATTTGAGAAACGAGACATGTGAGGCTGAATAGTGAATAACAAGACCAGGGTTCTACTAATCATCATTGTGGTGATTCTCCTGCCGATGACCGCGATCCTGCAGAAGAATATAGACCCTCAGCGAGCGCAGTTTCTGCCTGGCAAAAAGGGTGTCGGCGCGCTAATGACCAATGTAGACAACAATCCTGTTGTTCTTCCAGGCCAATTTATGATTGGCGCATTGGTCGGATTTAGAGAAGTGATTGCCGGTATCCTATGGGTCAAATGCGATGAATTCTTCCACAACGGGCAGTATGAGACGGTTGTGCCGTTGGTTCGAATGATTACATGGCTCGATCCTCATCAGATCGATGTATACTGTACCGGCGCATGGCATATCGGTTATAACTTTACTGATTCCGGTCAACGTGCTGATTATCGGTACATGCCGGCAGCGATTGCCCTGCTCAAGGAGGGTATTCAAAACAACCAGGGGATTTACGATCCTGAGCAGGATCTTGGGTTCAATCTGTACCAATTGAAAATGTACGATCTGCCGCAGTGCATCTATTGGCTGCGCAAGGCTGAAGCAGAAAAGGATTCTCAGTATTCCATTTCAAGGCTTATTGCTCACGCACTGGAAAAGAATGGTCAATTGGACGAATGTGAGCGCCAATGGAGAAAATGTCTGAAAATGGCCGATGAGCAACTGGCGCGCAATCCGGCTGATGCCGGCGCGCGTTTGCACAAAGAGGTTTCCCAGAGAAATTACGATGAATTTCTAGTTCGAAGGACTCTTTACGCAGATCTAGCTAGGCAACCGGCCGATGTGCATTTTGATGCACAGTTCAAGAAATTGTCTTCAAGGGTCTTTCAAATCACCGGTACTGCCAATGTACCGGATAGTACTAGAGTGAGAATTGAAATACTTCAGAACGGATTCAAACTGAAAGAGCTGAAAGGCTTTACATGGGCAATCGATCAGGATGCGACCTATCTCATGGAGAATGGTATGCACGGTGCAATGGTCCAAAAGGGTAAGTTCTCTCGCAAATATGACTTGACTCTGGATACAAAACAGTATCCCTTCAAGGCCGAGAACTATACCTTGAAGATTACCTTAGATCCTGTTGATAACACCGGTGTAGAAGCGAGAAACAAACTCGGCTTCACCGGTGAAGGGCTTGCTGATCAGATGTATCTGGATACTTCGGTCAAAGGCTTCCGTAGACTGCAAAAAGTCATTCACCTGAAGCGTTCGGACTTTATTTAGAGAATGGATCTATCGGGTTCCGGATCACAGTTGTGTTCGGAACCCGATTCGTTTTCCACAATGATCTAGGGGTTTTACTCCCAGAATGCCGCATGTCCAGAGACACTCCACAAACCGAAACATCTGGCATTCTTCAAAACTTCCTGATATAATGTAAAAGTTAACGTGAGCCAGTTTGATCGTGCTAGACGGGGAACTAGCGGTGCCCTGCACCCGCAATCCGCTACAGCGGGGTTGAATTCCTGTTCGAGGTCTGGTTTTTTGAGGTTTGGCCACCGTAAGTGGTGTTGATAGTTGGGCCCTGCGCAACGGCCGTGCTGCGAACTCCGTGAGGTCCGGAAGGAAGCAGCGGTAAGTAGTGTCGCCCGTGTGCCGCATGGTTTCCTGGCTGGAGCCGGCTGCGGTAGGTAACACTCGGAAGGTCTTATCGACAACAGGTGCACGATCATTTGCTTTGCTCTGTAGCAGAGAGTTTGCGGCAAGATTTGATTCTCTTGCTGACTCGCGTCGAATTTGAACTTGGTGCAGTATCCGAGCCTTGATATGGATACTGCATTTTCATGATAGAGTGCTTATATTCTTTGTCGGACGTTGACATGGCTTATGTTTCGTTGTACAGAAAGTATCGCTCGCAGACATTTGACGATGTCATGGGGCAGGATCATGTAACCAGAACTCTGCAAAACGCGATTAAGCTTGGTAAAGTCGCCCATGCTTATCTGTTCTGCGGCACTCGCGGTACAGGTAAAACCACAACTGCCAGGCTTTTGGCAAAGGCGATGAACTGCCAACACGGCCCAACCCCCAACCCTTGCAATTCATGTCCTGCTTGTATCAGCATCGTCGACGGCTCCGCTATGGACATAGTCGAGCTGGATGCAGCATCTCACCGCGGCATTAACGATATCAAGGATATCAATGAGAACGTGAAGTATCCGCCGATGGATCTTCGATACAAGGTCTTCATCATCGATGAGGCACACCAGCTTTCGACGGATGCAAAAGATGCATTCCTGAAAACGCTCGAAGAGCCTCCTGCACACGCCATTTTTATTCTTGCTACCACCGAAGCTCAGAATATCCCGATGACAATTAGGTCGCGCTGTCAGCAGTTCGACTTTCGTCGGGGATCCCTGAGAGATATTTCCCGCCGTTTGAAATACGTTACCGAGAACGAGGGAGTAAAAGCAAGCGATGATGCTCTAAACCTTATTGCCGTAAATGCCGATGGCTCATGGCGCGATTCTCTCAGCCTTCTCGAGCAGGTTTTGGCCTATACGGATCAGGAAGTCACCGTGGACGACGTGAACGCTGTCCTTGGTACGGTGACGCAGGACAGCGTTATTT
>Ga0272448_1008221_pt1 | contig 10890 bp, 8 predicted proteins | sample YNPCB0191_FD_202220 | JGI IMG/M metagenome (GOLD analysis project Ga0272448, IMG submission 202220) | Hot spring sediment microbial communities from Yellowstone National Park, WY, United States - YNP-CB-019-1 | ecosystem: Environmental > Aquatic > Thermal springs > Hot (42-90C) > Sediment... | reverse complement strand
GCTGGGCCGAACGGCGGGGCATTCTCGACCTGCCCAACGAGCGCAGCTCCCACACGCGGCCGACGCCGCGCGGCGGCGGAGTCGTCATCGCCGGCACAGCGCTGGCCTTCGGGGCTGTTCTGGCTGCAGGATCGGGCGGCGCTGAAGGCGGGCGCCTGTTTGCGCCGTACGCTCTGGGGGCCGTCATGGTCTCCGCCGTCAGCTGGCTCGACGATCTGCGCTCGCTCCCGCGCGCGATACGGCTTGCGACTCACGCCGCGGCCGCCGCCGTGGCCGTCGCGGGGTTGGGCTTCTGGGAAACGATCGCCGTGCCGGTCCTGGGGCCGTTGGCGATCGGGCGGCTCGGCCCGGCGCTCGCCCTTCTCTGGATCGTCGGCCTGACGAATGCCTACAATTTCATGGACGGCATCGACGGCATCGCCGCGGGCCAGGCCGTGGCGGCCGGGATCGGCTGGTATCTGGCGGCTCGATCGGACGGCCCGGCCTTCGTCGCCGGCTTCGCGCTGCTGGTCGCGGCGGCGAGCCTCGGGTTTCTCTTCCACAACTGGTCGCCGGCGCGGGTCTTCATGGGCGATGTGGGCAGTGCCTTCCTCGGTTACACCCTGGCCGTGATGCCCATCGCATACGCCCGTTTCGCGGGAGGAAGCGCCGCGAGCGGCGCCCCGTGGCTCGGCGTGCTGCTCGTCTGGCCTTTTGTCTTCGATACCGGCTTCACCTTCGTGCGGCGCCTGCTCAAGGGCGAGAACGTTTTCGAAGCCCATCGCTCCCATCTTTACCAGCGGCTGGTGGCGGCCGGCTGGAGCCACGCCCGGGCGGCCGCGCTGTACGTCGGGACGGCCTGCGCCGGCGTGCCGGCGGCACTTGCATGGGCGCGCGGGTCGGCAGGCGCAGGCGCCGTCTCGCTCGCGCTCGCGGCGGTGCTTGCCTCGGCCCTGTGGCTTCTGGTAATCGTGCAGGAGCGCGGAGGGGCGCAAGCGGCCCGGGAATGAGAGGAGGCACGTCGATTTGCGCGCAGGGTTCCTGAGATTGCGCAGGCCGATCATAGTGCTGTCGCAGGTCTGCCTGCTGGTCCTTGCATATTACGGCGCCTTTCTGTTGCGCTTCGATCTCGCCGTGCCGCCGCTGTTCCTGGAGGCCTTCCGCGCCACGCTTCCGCTCGTGCTGGCGATCAAGGTCGCCGTTTTCTCTCTCTTCCGGCTTTTCCGCGGCTGGTGGCGCTACGCGGGGATGAGCGAGCTGCGCGACATCGTCCTGGCCGCGGCCGCGAGCGCGCCCCTGACATACCTGGGCGTAAGGCTCACGCGCGGCCTGGTCGGTTATCCGCGCTCCGTCATCATCATCGACGGAGCGCTCACGATCCTGATCATCGGGGGATTGCGTTTCGCCGTCCGGGCCTACGCGGAAGCGGCGCGACTCCACGAGGGGCACGCCAACACGCTGATCGTGGGGGCCGGGCGCGCCGGCGCCATGCTGGCCCGCGAGCTGCGCGGCAACGAGCGGCTCGAGTACAAGGTGGTCGGCTTCATCGACGACGATCCGACGAAGAGGGGCATAAGGGTCCAGGGACTCAAGGTGCTGGGCACCGCCGACGAACTCCCGAAGATCGCGGCGGAAAGGGAAATATCCCGCGTCCTCATAGCGATCCCGTCGGCGACCGGCCGGCAGATCCAGAGGATCGTCGACAAGTGCAGGGAATGCGGGGTGCAGTTCCGGATCCTGCCGGCCTTCGGCGAGCTGATCGGCGGCTCCGCCCTGACGGGCCGCCTGCGCAGCGTGCGTGTCGAGGACCTGCTGTTGCGCGCACCGGTTCATCTGGATCTCGGGAAGATCCGCGAAAAATTCCAGGGGAGAATTTCGCTGATCACCGGCGCCGGGGGGTCGATCGGGTCGGAGCTTGCGCGCCAGCTGGCGAAATTCGACCCTGCGGCCCTCGTGCTCTACGACCAGTCGGAAAACGACCTGCACGCGATCGACCTCGAGCTGTGCGAAAGCTATCCCAATCTCAGGCTGATCCCCGTGGTGGGCGACATCCTCGACCTGGAGCGCCTGCGCGAGGTCTTTGCCCGCCACCGCCCGCACTCGGTCTTCCACGCCGCGGCCTACAAGCATGTGCCGATGATGGAGAGGAACTGCTTCCAGGCCGTGACCAACAACGTATTCGGCACGCACAACGTCGCCGTGGTCTCGCAGGCCTTCGGCGTGGAGGATTTCGTCCTCATCTCGACGGACAAGGCGGTCAATCCGAGCAGCATCATGGGGGCGACCAAGAGGATCGCCGAGCTCGTGGTTCTCGGGCTCCAGGACCGCTCGACGCGCTTCGTGGCGGTGCGCTTCGGCAACGTCCTGGGCAGCAGCGGCAGCGTGCTGCCCCTGTTCGAGCGGCAGATCGCGCAGCGGAAGCCGGTCACCGTCACTCATCCCGAGGCCCGGCGCTATTTCATGACGATTCCCGAGGCCGTGCGGCTCGTGCTGCAGGCGGCGACCATGGGGCGCGGCGGCGAAATCTTCGTCCTCGACATGGGAGAACCGGTCCGCATCGTCGATCTGGCGAGGGGATTGATCAAGCTTTCGGGGCTGGATCCCGACAAGGACATTCCGATCGTTTACCGGGGGCTGCGCCCGGGCGAAAAGCTCTTCGAGGAGCTGCGGCTGGAAGGCGAGGGCATCAAGCCGACCTCCCACCCCAAGATCCGTGTCTTCGAAGGCGGAAGGGTCCCGCTCGAGCAAGTGGACGGCTGGCTCGAGGACCTCGCCCGACTCGTCAGCGCCAGGGATCTCCCCGGCCTGGTGGCCAAGATCGGGCAGATCGTCCCGGAGTACACCCCCGGCGACCGCCTCGCCGGCATGCCTGAGTGACGGCGCGCCCGCGAATCTCCGGGAGTCCTGCGGCGGCCGCCGAACGGCTCACAGCAGGCCGCCGCGACGCATGGCGGCGACGGTTTCTTCCCAGCCTCGGGTCAGATCGAAGCGGGGCGCAAAGCCGAGCCGTTCCCGGATCGACCGCGAATCCACGGCGATGTCCTGGAGATAGGTCTCGAGCATCCGGCCGGTGACCGGCGGGCGCAGGCCGAGCAAGGAAGCGGCTCTCTCGATGACGGCAATCCCCGTTCGCACCGGGCCCGGCGGGAGCCGCAAGCGCGGGGGCCTGCGGCCGAGCGCGCGGCAGATCGCCTCGACAATCTCGTTCATCGTGTGGTTGCGGCCGTCGGAGAGGTTGAACAGAGAACCGGCGGCGGCCGGATGCAGGGCCGCGATCAGGGCGGCCTGGGCCGCGTCCTTGTCGTAGATCAGGGCGCGGCGATTGCCGCCGTCGCCCACCGGGATGAAGCGGCGGCGGGCCAGGGCCCGCACCAGGGTTCTGTAGTTGCCGCGGGTGTGCGGGCCGTAGACCGCGGCCAGGCGCAATATGCAGCCGAGCGGAGCGCCGTCGGGCCTGCGGGCATTGCGCACGGCATCTTCGGCCTGCAGCTTCGTCTCGGCATATATCCCCGCGGGCGCCGGCGCGCAGGATTCGTCGAAGACGCGGCCGCCGGAGGCGCCGTAGACCGAGACGGTGCTGAAAAAAACGACCCGCCGCACTCCCGAGCGGACGGCCGATTCGACGATCGATCGCGTGCCGGACACGTTGGCGCGTTCGTATTCCTCCCGGCGCTCGCGCGCGGGGTCCGCGAGCGGAGTGCGCCCGGCGAGATGAAGGACGACCGTGACGCCCTCCATGACCGAGTCGCAGAAGGAAGGCTGGACGATGTCGCCCTCGACGAACTCGACCGCATCGGGAAGCAGGCCGGCCGGCGGCCGGTGCCGGGCGACGGCGCGCACGTACCGGTATGCCTCGCAGAAGGTCTCGACGACGGCGGGGCCGAGCGCGCCGGTGGCGCCGGTGATCAGAATGTGCTCGCTCTGCGGATCCCGCTTCTGCCCGCTCACAGCTTTCCCAGAAGCTCCTCGTATACCTCGAGTGTCTGCCGGACCACCACCTCGTCGGAGAACTCGCGCACGGCGATCTCGCGGCCGCGCCTTCCCATCTCTTCGCGCAGCGCGGCGTCGCCGAGCAGGCGCGCCATGGCATCGGCCGTCGCCTGCGGGTCGCGCGGGGGGACGAGCAGGCCGTTCTCGCCGTGGCGCACGACCTCGCGGCATCCCGGGACGTCGGTGGCGACCACGGGCTTGCCTGCCGCCGCGGCTTCGGCCAGCACCTGGGGCAGGCCCTCGCGGTAGCTCGGCAGAACGACCACGGAGGCCTCGCGCAGGACGGCGGGCATGTCGTCACGGCGGCCCCACCATTCGGCGATTCCCTCCTTTTCCCACTCCCGCAGCGTCGACTCGGCCAGCGAGTCCGGGTTGCTTTCGTCGGGTTCGCCGACCAGCACGGTGCGGAAGCGCAAGCCCCGTGCCTTGAGCAGCCTGGTCGCCTGGATGAGCTCGCCCGCACCCTTGGACCACAGCAGGCGCGACGCCATCAGGACGATCGGCAAGCCGCCCGTCGCGGGGTCGGCCGAGGGCTTGAACTCGTTCACGTCCACCCCCACCCCGCGGATCAGCCTGCACCGCGACGGCGGCACGATGCGATGCTGCACGAAGAGGCTGCGGTCCTCGGGATTCTGGAAGATGACGAGAGAGCCGGAGCCTGCCAGGGCCGCGCGGTAGGCCAGAATGGCGGCCCGGCGGCGCAGCCTGCTCTTGCCGTCCTGACCGATGAACATGTAGCCCAGGCCGGGGATCGTGTTCAGCACCGCCGGCGCCCGCGCCAGCCGCGACGCAATCGACCCGCAGATGACCGGCTTGATGGTCACTTGGTGAATCAGATCCGGGTCTTCTTTCCGGTAGAGCCGGTGCAATTCGGCGATCGCGCGCAGCAGGTCCGGAAGGGAATAGGAGTGTCGCTTCATGCGCAGGGGGACAAAGCGGAATCCCTCGCCGGAAACGGCTGCGCCCTGGCCGCGCTCGACAGCGGCCGCCACCGTCACCTCGAGCCCCCATTCCCGCAGGGCCCGCGCCAGGGAAAGATGGTGTTTCAGGAAATACCACTCGACATTGGTGACGAACAGAACGCGCCCCCTCGCCCTGGGATGTGTCTGCCGCGGCTCGACGAGGTGCGCCCTGTCCCCCATGTCACTTCACCCGGTTTCGGGCGCGGGCTGCCGCAGCAGCGACGAAGCCGGAAAAGAGGGCGGCCGTCGCGCTGTCCCCGGGCATCAGTTCCGGGTGCCACTGCACGCCCATCAGAAACGAATCGCCCTCGGCGCGCTCGATGGCTTCGATGACGCCGTCCGCGGCGAAGGCCGCTGCCGCGAATCCCGGCGCCAGACGCTTCACGATCTGGTGATGGCGGCTGTTGACCGTGCGCGGTTCCGAGCCGAGGAGCGCTGCAAGCCGGCTGCCCGGTGCGATGCGAACTTCGTGCGGCAGGTAGACGCCCTCTTCCGGGGAAAGGTGCTCGCCGGTGCCCGGACGCTCGGAAAGGTCCTGGTAAAGGCTGCCCCCGAAATGGACGTTCAGGACCTGCATGCCCCGGCAGATCCCGAGGACCGGCAGGCCGTATCCCTGCGCGCAGCGAAGCAGGGTCGTTTCGAACCGGTCGCGCTCGGGGTGGCACAGGGAACGCCCGTGAGCGTTTTCCTCTCCGTAGTACGACGGCTCGATGTCCTCGCCGCCGGTGAGCAGAATCCCGTCGACGATCGCGCACAGCCCGGCGACGGTTTCCTCGTCGCGCACGGCGGGCAGAAGCACGGGAATGCCGCCGTGCTCCTCGACGCGCCGGTGATACTCGCGCTTGGTGAAATCCCAGGTCAGACCCGTGCGCCCGACCCATTCTTCCTTCTTGGCCCCCAAGGAGCATGTCAACCCGATGACCGGCTTCATATTCCCCCTACGCGCATGCCGCGGCGCCCGCGGGCGGCGGGTCCAATAGTAGCATGCGCCGCCGGTCCTCGGAGAATCCTGAATACGCGGGCGCCCCCGGGCCGTCGAATGCCCCGGCGGCTCACGGGTGCTGCGGGGAGGCGGTTTCGGGAAAGGCCGCCGGCCGGTAGATGAGCCAGCCGATCGGCCAGCGGTTGCGGATGACGCGCCCTGCGATTCTGCCGCGCGGCACGACCCACTCCTCCGGGTAGACGTCGAGCAATGTGCGGTCTTCGGGGAGGATCAAATACTCCGACGGCCCCAGCGCGGTCCGCGGGAAGGAGGCGGCCGCCGTCACCTCCTGCAAATAGGGTTCGATCACCGGAGCGCCGTTTACGCGGAGCCTGCCGGCGACAAGTTCGACCTCCTCTCCGGGCAGCCCGGCGATCCGGCCGACGATCTGCTCCTCTCGCCGGAAGGTGAACCATGACGAACTTCCCAGGACCACCCTGCGGCCCTGGGCTCCGGTCTTCGTGAAGTAGGCCGGGGACGGGTCGGCCGCGACCAGGTCGAACCGCGCCGGATCCTTGAACCGGTAAGCCAGCCTATCGATATGGACCCTGATCGTGGCGCGCCGCCCGGCGGCCGGCTCGGCATCTCCGGCGTAGAAGCGAACGATACGTTCGGCCAGAAGCGGGCGCAGGAAGTCTGCATCCACACGGGCTTCGGGGACGACCGACATGACGGGCATCGCAGGGACGGCGGCCAGGATGGATCCGAGGAAGAAGGAGGCCGCGATCTTCAGATCCCGCATGGCATAGACGATGCGCAGCGCCAGGATGACGAGGATGAGGTTCCAGATGAAAAGCGCGATACCCACGGCGATCATGATGCTCAGGAAGAGCGGACGGAAGTCCCGCATCAGCGCGCCGGTGCCCGCGGGCCAAAGGAAAAACAGGGCCGCGCCCAGGATCAAGGCCATGATGGCGGGCACCGAGGTGTAACCGAATACCGTGATCATGCGGCGGAACCGGCCGCGCCCGCGGCTGTAGCGGCCGCGTCCTTCGAACAGGCGCGCCGTCCAATGGATCAGGAGGAGCTTGAGGAACGTGGCCGCAGCCGCCGGCAGGGCCGGGATGATAAAGGAGTATCCGTAGAAGGGGTCGCGATCGAAATAGACGCCGCCGGCCCAGGCGAAACCGAAATAGGCGGGGACGAGGAGCAATGCGAGCGAGCCGCGGGCGATGCCGCGCTCGTCGATCACGGCGAAGCGGCGCGCGGGCGAGACGATCACGCCCCGGATGTCCCCCAGGAACTCCGCGAAGCCCAGCTTCCTGCCGTCGTTCATCGTTCTTCTCCCACTCCGGGTGGCCGGAACCGAAGCAGATCCGCCTCTGTCCGGCGGCCCTGTTCCAACGCGCGAGTGCCTTCGGCTCTCAGCGATCAGCTTTCGGCCGAATCACTTTCGAGTGAGGCCGGCTGCTGAAAACTGACTGCTGAAGGCTGAATGCACCATCATTGATGATCACGCTCCATCCCGGTCGTCGTCTTGTATGAAACAGATCGAGGTTCACCTCCTAGAGGACCTGCCGCAGAATCTCGATGAGCTCGCCGGTCACGGGCAGAAGTCTGTCGAGCGCGAACACCGAGATGGTCCTTTCCAGGGCGAACGCCGTTGCCGCGGCCACGAAGGCCATGGTCGGCAGAGGATTCTCCAAAGCATAGTTCCACCCGTGGTCGAGGGCCTGAAGGAGCGGATACCAGAATGCCCGGTGGGGCTCGCGGTCTCGTTCGAGGCGGAAGAAGGCGAGCAATCGGGCCTTCTGCGCGCTCCAGTCGGCCTCCGGCAATTCGGGAAGCTCCCATTCCCGCAAAGCCGAGAGAAGCTCACGATACTCCGACAGAACGCCGGCGCACTCACCGCATTCGGCGACATGGCCCTCGATTTCGCCCGCCGGCCGGAGCGTTTCTTCCCCGAGCAGGTACATCAGGAGATCTTCCTCCGTGTGATGCTGTGATTCGGCCCGCATCATTGGATGCCTCCGAAACGGCGCAGCCTGCGCCGGATGGTCTGGGTTGCCCGAAACAGCGAGGTTTTCACGGTGCCCAGGCTGCAGTCCTCCATCTCCGCGATCTCATCCAGCTTCAGCTCCTGGAAATAACGAAGCACGAACACCTTTTTTTGCAATTCCGGCAGCGCCTCGATGCAGCGGCGGATTTCGTCGACCTTCTCCCTGCTTTCCACCTGCTCGTAAGGCGACTGGATGGCCTCGGCCATGATGGATTCCCGCAGAAGACGCTCGGCCTGGGCCGGCTCGTCCGGCAGCCGCGTCTCGCCGCGCGCGCGCCGCGAACGCCAGGAGTCGATCGCGTGGTTGGCTGCCAGTCGATATAACCACGTGGAAAATTTCGACTTCCGGGGATCGAAAGTGCGCAGCGAGCGGTATAGCTTGACGAAGATTTCCTGCGTGGCGTCGCGGGCGGCCTCGGGATTCTGCAGGATCCGGTACGACGTGGAGTACACGGGGACCCGGTAGCGGTCGAACAGCCGGGAAAAGGCCTCTTCGTCTCCATCGAGCGTGCTCCTGACCAGATCCTCGTCGGATGTGGAAGTTGCCATCGTCTGCGGGCCCCGCGGGATTCCGGTCAGAGACCCCGTTCGCCCCTTGTTACGTGGTCCCATCCCCGCCAGTTGACATTATTTCGGTGACAGGCTACTCAACCCCGAAACTTCCCGCCCGACGGCCGGCGGAGCACCGAGGAGTTTCGGGGTTGAGTAGCCTGTCACCGAAATTATATGCTTAGGGACTTTGGGGGAGCGCATGGATTACCGGGAAGTCGGCCTCATGGCCGGCCTCGAAGTACACCAGCAGCTGCTGACCGCGCGCAAGATGTTCTGCCATTGCCCTGCCGGGCGCTACACCCGAACTCACGACGGGGTCGTGCTGCGCCACATGCGGCCGACGCTTTCCGAGCTGGGGGAATACGACGGCACGGCCCTGATGGAATTCAAAACCAAGAAAAACATCGTCTATCTCCTGCACAAGGACAACGTGTGCACCTACGAGATGGACGACACCCCGCCGTTTCTGGTGAACCAGGAGGCCATCGACATCGCGATCGAGCAATGCCTGATGTTGGGGTGCGACATCGTCGACGAGGTTCACGTCGCGCGCAAGCAGTACCTGGACGGTTCGATCCCCACGGGATTCCAGCGCACGGCGATCGTGGGGGTGAACGGGCGCCTGCCCTTCCGCGGCCGCGAGATCACGATCACCCAGGTGAGCGTGGAGGAGGATTCCTGCCGCGAGGTTTCCGACAAAGGCCATCTGATCGTGTGGCGCACGGACCGGCTGGGCATGCCTCTGATCGAGACGGTGACCGGTCCCGACCTGCGCACTCCCGAGGAAGTGGCCGAGGCGATCCTGCTCATCGGCCTGGTGTGCCGGAGCACGGGGCATGTGCGGGTGGGCATCGGGGCCAGCCGGCAGGACGTCAACGTCTCGGTGCGCGGCGGGCGGCGCGTCGAGATCAAGGGCGTGCCCCAGGCGGGCTGGGCCCCCCGGCTGGTGCACGGCGAGGCGGTGCGCCAGGTCAATCTCCTGCGGCTGCGCGCCGAGCTGATCCGGCGCGGGTTCAGCCGCGCCGGAGACATCGCCGTGAGCGACGCCGACGTGACCGACATTTTCGCTTCGTCGGCGCTGAGCGTCCTGCGGCGCGAGGCCTGGGAGCGCTGGGTGGCGGAGACGGGGCGGCGCGTGGGCTTCGAGCTGCGTCCCGGGCCGTTCTGCGTGCGTGCCGCGCGCCTGAGGGGCCTGGCGGGAACGCTGTCGTGGCCGACGCAGCCGCACCATGTCTTTGCCGGGGAGCTGGCGGGGCGCGTACGCGTCATCGCGGGGCTCGACCAGAGCCCGATCCTGCTTCACAGCGAGGACTGGCCGCGCGCCGCGGGCTGCGCGGAGGAGCTCGAACGCGTGCGGGCCCGGCTGCACTGCGGGCCGGACGACGCCGTGGTGGTCGTCTGGGGCGTGGACGAGGACACGCGCACGGCCGTGGATGAGATCCGCCTGCGCTATGCGGACGCCGTCGACGGGGTGCCGCACGAGACGCGGCAGGCCTTTGCCGACGGCCATACGGATTTCGAGCGCATCCTGCCCGGTCCCGACCGGATGTATCCCGACACCGACAGCCCTCCGACGCGCATCGAGCGGGAGCGCGTCGAGCGCCTGCGGAAGGCGCTGCCGCCGCGACCCTGGGAGCGCGAGGCGGCCTGCGGCGCCGCGGGCGTGCCGCGCTCGACGGTCCATTACCTGATAAGGCGCAAGGGTGCGCTGCTGGTGGACCGGCTGGTTTCGGAGTGCGGCGCCGACCTGCGCTCGGCCTGCTTCTTTTTCGGCGAGCGCCTGAAGGGGTTGCGCCGGGCCGGGGTTCCCGTCGAGGCGATCGCCCCGGAGCGCTGGGTCGAGTTCTTCGGCCTGGTGCGGCTCATCCCGCATCTCATCGAAGCCTGGGAGCCGATCGTACGGGAGATGGCGGCCGCTCCCGGGACCTCGGTCGCCGCAATCGTGCGGCGCGCGGCGTTGGGAGAGGCTCCGGCCGAATGGCGCAAGCTCGTGCATCGCATGGCGGAACAGGCGGCCCTGGACGCCTACGACAGCGATCCGGAGCGCATCGAGCGCCTCGCCATGGGCCGTTGCATGCGCCTGCTGCGCGGCAAGGTCCCGGCAGCCGAGGTGGCGGCGGCGCTCAAGGCGGAGATCGAAGCGGGGAGGGCCCATGGGCGGCGATGAGCTGAAGGGCTACAAAGGCCGGGCGCGCGCCCGCCTGCAGGCCTGGGGGGTGCGCGTCTGGAGCGACGTGCGCCTGGTCAACGACGCCGGCAGCGTGTTCGAGGGGGTGATCCTTCCGCGCAGCGAAACCCTCGACGACGAGCACGTGGTCGTCAAGATGAAGAACGGCTACAACGTCGGCGTGCACATCGACCGCGTGGCGAGCGTCACGCCCATCGGGTACAAAGAGGCCGTCTACAAGATACCCGAGAAGGAATTT
>Ga0272448_1008219_pt1 | contig 10894 bp, 8 predicted proteins | sample YNPCB0191_FD_202220 | JGI IMG/M metagenome (GOLD analysis project Ga0272448, IMG submission 202220) | Hot spring sediment microbial communities from Yellowstone National Park, WY, United States - YNP-CB-019-1 | ecosystem: Environmental > Aquatic > Thermal springs > Hot (42-90C) > Sediment... | reverse complement strand
CTCGAGTGGCATGGGCACAATGATTTCCACAAGGTGCATATCAACGCAGCGACCGCATGGCTGTACGGATGCGACGGACTGAACGCTTCTCTTCTCGGCATAGGCGAACGCACCGGGAATCCGCCTCTGGAGGGAGCTCTCATCGAATATGCGGGTTTAAAGGGCGACATGAACGGCGCTGACCCTCGCGCGGTAACGGAGATAGCAGACTATTTCAGGCGCGAAATGGGCTATCCGATTCCGCCGAACTATCCGTTCGCAGGAAGCGAATTCAATGTGACGCGCGCCGGAATTCACGCCGAAGGCATGCGCCGCGATGAGCGGATTTACAACATATTCGACACCGAAGCCGTGCTCGGCGTGCCGCCCAGGGTCGCCATAACGGACAAATCTGGCGTGGACGGCATAGTAGTCTGGGTCAATGAATTTCTCGGGCTCCGTGGCGCTGAGAGGCTGAACAAGCTGAAGGTCCACAAGATTGCGCGATGGGTCATGGACCAGTACGAGGTGCACGGGCGCACTACCGCCATTACGCCGGAGGAAATGGCGGAGCAGGTCAGAATTCATCTGCCGGAGTACTGTGACGCTCAAAAAGATGGAGCGTCCGCCGGCCGTCAGCATGGCTCGGGCAGGCTGTTCTCGACCGGCGCGGAAGACGGGAAAGATGGCGCTGACCGTTCATGAGAGGAAATCCGGTCTTGAGCCGGATCGGGCGGCGAAGAGCGCGCCCATGGTCTGGACATGGGCTGCCTGGGAGCCTCTGAGATTTTACCGCCGGCACGGCGGATTTCACGAACAACAGGAGGGCGACGCCCTCTGGGCCGGAGAGTGGATGGATCTTGTTTCGTCGCCTGCAACGGCCAGGGCGCTTGCCGAAGCCGGCGTTTCCTGGGTGACGACGCACTTCTACAAGGGATTCGGCCTGAAGGCCGAAAAGGCCGAGATGGAGCAGGCAGCCAGGCTCATCCGCGAGTATCACCGGCGGCATATCAGGGTTTTCGCCTACATCCAGTACGGGACGATTTCCCTGGAGACACTCGCCGATGATCCGATGGCTGCCGACTGGCCGCGTCGGGACTGGAACGGACAGCATGACGGACATCCCTACGAATATGGAAGTCAGTACTGGCGCGCCAAGCCATGCGTCAATCAGCCTGGATTTCTTGATTATTTGCTGAAGGCTGTCGCCATGGCCGTGGATGCCGGCGCCGACGGGATATGGCTCGATAATGTCAACGCGGACGGCTGTCATTGCCCGCGGTGCCAGGATGAGTTCAGGGACTTTCTGCGCAGGACGGTTAAGAACCCTCCCGCTGATCTGGGGGTGGAGGACCTGGCCAGGATCGAGATCCCCCGCGCTGAGCGTCCAAGGGACCCGGTTTTCCAGAGATGGGTCAGGTTCAGATGCGAGGAGACGCGCAGAAGTCTTGAGAAGATCAGGGACGCGCTGGGGCGCGCCGGAAGGAAAGTGCTTCTTGCGGCCAACGTAGGTCTGGGTAGCTCGCAGAGGCCGGTTCTGGACAACGGCAATTGGGTGTCGAATCTTTCTCTGCTGGATTTCACCTATGCGGAGAACCACCTGTTCCCGGGTTGGCGCGAATCGAAGATAGTCGGGCAGCATTTTCCTATGGCCGTGTGCGAAGCGATCGGGGTTCGTGTGATTCCCGGCGCTGGATTCGGAACCGCAAGCGGTCTGCATTTCCGTCCGTCAGTGCCGAGGGCGGCGGCTCTGCGCAGATGTTTTGCGGAGAGCGCCTTTTTTGGAGCACACGCTCTGGGAGGCCCGTGGGGGCTGCGCCCGGAGGACGGCGGCGCGCTTCCTGTTCTTCTGCGAGATGAGGCATTCCGCCGGGAGAATCGCAGGCTTGCGGACGCATACCGTGGCGTGTGGCCCATGTTGTCTAAAAGTCGGAATGCGGCTCCGGTAGCCATTTTCCACAGCTTCGAGGGATGCATCGCGGACGAGTCAGCCTTTTCGGGGTGTGAAGGGGCCGTTGCCCAGCTTCTGCTTCAGCATCAGATTCCTTTCCGGTACGTGCCCGGCGACCGGCTTGAATTGCTCTCGGAAATCCGGCTGTTGATCATGCCGCGGGTTCTTGCCCTGTCGGACGATGCTGCCGCGGAAATTCTGAAATGGGTGAAGAAAGGTGGAAGGATTCTGGCGACCGGCCGGACCTCCCTGTACGATGAATGGATGCGGCAGCGGAAGGATTACGCATTGGGGCCTGCTTTCGGATTCAAGTACAGCCCGGCATTCGAAGATGCTCACCAGCACGCTCTATTGTACAATCCCGAGACAGGCTGCTGGCTTGCGCCGGGCGATTGGGGACTGACCCTTGCGGACGGCAGGCCGGCGTGCAGGGTGGGCGACGAAGCCATGTTGCGGGCGATTCGCTCTGCAATTGCAGGGTATGGTTTGCCTGATGTGCTGTGCCCTGTTGCGCATGTGGCTGCGGCCGTTCGCAGGGACGCCGGGGGCGGAATCCTCCTTTGCCTTGTCAACTATTCCGACGAGGCGGTCAGAGGAATCCAGGTCGTTCTTCCCCGGTCAGCTCAGAAGCAAAGGGTCATGGTCTGGACCGCTGTGGAACCGTGGAAGCGCGTTCCGTGCCTGACCGGCCGGGATGGGAGGAAGGTGGCGCTTGCGCCTGAGCTCAAAGTTGAGATGCTGATGAGAATCGCCGGTGTGCCAGGATAAATCGCAGGCATGTGATGCAGTTCTGCCATCTGTCAGATGCAAAACAGGGAAGGAACGGCGTCATTCGAAGCAGAGGGGGAGGGTGAACGATGAGGGCGGCTGGCCGTTTGAACAGGGAAGATTGCGTGGTTTCAGTCAACGAAGGCAGGGTTTCATTCCTGGCCTTCGGAGGGGGGCTCGGCTGGAAGGATGTCTGTCCGGTCATTGTCACGGACAGGGGCGAGGAGTCTTTCCTTCAGGCCGGCAAGCCGCGAGCTTGCGGCTCCTGCCTGGTGGCATCCGGAACTTATCCGATTTCAGGCATGGAGGAAACGATCGCCATGGAGGTCCTGCAGAACAGGGCTCTCGTAATCAGGAGGAAGCTCAGAAATCCGGGCCCGGAATCGGTCCTGGTCAAAGGGGCGGCGTTGCAGACCGTGAACGGACGGGGCCGGCCGGTTTTCCGGGAAAATTCTGTCTGGAGGGCAAGGTTCGCGCATTTGGACAACCTCAGATTCGAGGAATATCCATGGTGCAGGCCGGAATATCCCCTTGTCAGGCCGCTTCCGCGCTCGCCGACGGTTTTCGGCAGCAACGAGGCACAGGTCGTGCCTGCCCTATTGTTCACGAACGAGAGTTACAGCGAAGTCCTGGTTGAAGGGCAGCTTTCGCAGGAGATCACGAGGCTTCGGTGGCGAATAAGCGCTTCCTCCTCGTCGGACCTGTTCTCGCTTTACATGGCAGAATGGGAGTTTCCCGGCAGCGGCGGGTGGACTCTCCAGCCGGGCGAATCCATCGAACTTGAGCCGCTCTTCTGGCAGATATTAACGGACAGGCATCCCCAGGAGGCTTTTTCGGATTATTTCAGACTGGCCGCAGAGTTGAACAGACTCTGTTCAGAGGACAACATCCTGCTCACCAGGGCATTCTACTGCTCCTGGAACTACGGAATTTTCTCCAACATCTCCGAATCATCCCTTCTCAGGACAGCTCGTTTCATCAGAGACAATCTGCCCAATGTAAGGCATTTCCTCATAGACGGAGGATGGCAGCCTCATGATCCGGTGCACGCTCCGGATTGTTCGAATTTCTATTTGCCGGAAAGAAAGAGATACGACCGGGCCAAGTTCCCGAATGGAATGAAGGGCATGGCCGATCGTTTGCGTAAGATCGGATTGTCACCGGCGCTCTGGTGGACTCCCTCTGTGAGTCTAACATCCAGGCTTGCGCGCGAAAAGCCGCACTGGCTCGCGCATGACTCTTCCGGAGCGCCATTCCGCATAGGAAGATCCGGCTGCCTTGACTATTCCAACCCGGAGGTTCAGGGCTATCTGGGTCACGTTTTCGGCACGATCTTCAGAAAATGGGGATTCGAGGCGATGAAGATGGATTTCTGGTCCCAAAGCGTCGAGTCCCCCTCCATCCGTTACAGCGGTGGAACCGGCGTCATGTGGCGCAATTGGCTTCTTGGAACGATAAGAAGCCATTTGCCTTCCCATGGTTTTCTCATGACATGCGTGGCCACGGCCATGGGCAATCCATTCCTGGGCAGGCATGCCCACACTTATCGCGCCTGCATAGACATAGGCGCGTACAGCAGGTGGCTCGAGCACGTGTACGCAAGCTGCTGGGTGCAGGGGATGCTGGCGATACCCGGCAGGAAAACCTGCCTTATCAATGTGGACGGTCTCGGCGTCAATCCTGATCTGGCGGAGAGAGAAAACATCCACCGTTTGACATACGGTTTCATCACCATGGGCAGCATCGAGGTTGACGGACGGCTGGAGACCCTGGGTCGGAGACATGTGGGCTGGTTGCAGAAGCTGACTTCAGACATGGACCGCGGATACCCTTGCCTCACGGCCGACGACCAGGCTTTCACCGGCGCTCCGTTTCCTTCTGCGCTTTACGTGCCGTATCCGGAGGATTCCCTGACGCGCAGACGCGGCGTTGTTATGCATCTGGCGCTGTTCAACTGGTCGAAGGAGCCGAGGCACATAGGCGTCACCCGGGAGCAGGTCGGCCTTTCCGGCTCGCTTACAGCGCGTGAGTTCTGGACGGACAGTCGGAAGGCGGTTGGCTCCGAAGGATTGTGCGAAATTGTCGAGCCGCATGGCGCAAGGCTCTATGAAATAAGCGACAGGCGGTGTTGAGGCGCAACATCACCTCTCGCTCCACGCATTTCGCGCGCTCGGGACAATCGGAAAATCTCAATGACCGCAGAAGATCTGAAAAGACTGCTTGACGACATCTGCAAGGCAAGAATCGCGGTGCTGGGCGATTACTGCCTGGATGCTTACTGGTTCGTGGACAGGTCCAGGGAGGAGATTTCGGTGGAAACGGGGCTCCCAACCAGGCCTGTGATGGAGCAGCGCTACTCCCTTGGTGGAGCAGGGAATGTCGTGATGAATCTCGTCGCCATGGGTGTGGACATGGTCCTGGCGGGCGGGGTAGTCGGGCCGGATCCGTTCGGAAACGAGATGCTGAGGCTGCTGAAACTGGCCGGTGTGGCATGGGACGGGATACTGACTCAGGCAGCGGATTGGGCGACTCATGTTTATGCCAAACCCTATGTCAACGATACGGAAGAGAGCAGGATTGATTTCGGAACGCACAACATTCTGTCAGCGAAGACATGCGCGGAGCTTCTTGAATGGCTGCGCAGTGCGGTCAGGAAAGCAGATGTCGTTGTGGTCAACGAGCAAATTTCAAGCGGTATTCATTCGTCCGCTGATTTCCGCGAAGGTCTGTGCCAGGTGGTTCGCGACGCTCCGGATGTCATCTTCGTTCTGGACAGCAGACACTATGCCGACTCGTATTCAGGCATGATAAGAAAGATCAATGCGGCCGAGGCGATGCGGCTGTGCGGAAAGTCTGCGGCTGAAACGGATGTGGTATCGCTCGATGACGCGGTCGCTGCCGCGCGGGCCCTGGAGGCAAGGTGGGGACTGCCGGTGGCAGTGACCAGGGGCGCGAGGGGATGCGTGGTCGCGGACCGAGCAAAAGTGGAGGCTGTTCCGGGAATCCTTATCCATGGCAGGACCGATCCTGTGGGTGCGGGAGACAGTTTTCTTGCCGGCCTGGCAGCGGCGCTGGCTGCGGGAAGGGATGTCTTCGACGGCGCCAGGCTCGGGAATTTTGCGGCGGCGGTCACTGTGCAGAAGCTCTTTCAGACGGGAGTTGCCACGCCTGAAGAGATAATGGAAGTCGGCGCTGATCCCGATTATGTTTACCGCCCTGAACTTGCCGAGGACGCGAGGAAGGCAAGGATGATCGAGGGGACTGACATAGAAATCGTCGGCGAATTGCCATCCGGAGAGCGTTTCACAGACGTTGTCTTTGATCACGATGGAACGATCTCCACTCTCAGGCAGGGATGGGAAAACATCATGGAGCCGTTCATGGTGCGGGCGATCCTGGGCGAGAAGTACGGCACGGTGGAGGAGACTCTGTATCTCAAGGTTCTGGGCCGGGTACGCGATTTTGTCGAAAAGACGACCGGCATGCAGACGCTCGCGCAGATGCATGGTCTTGTCGGCATGGTCGCCGAGTTCGGACTGGTTCCAGGATCGGAGGTGCTTGACGCCAACGGCTACAAGCGCCTTTACAACGAGGAACTCATGCGGGTCGTCAAGGATCGCATTCGCAGACTGAGATCGGGCAGGCTTTCTGTTGAAGATTTTACGATCAAGAATGCCTGTGTTTTCCTCCGGCGGCTGAGGGGGATGGGGCTTCGGCTTTACCTTGCCAGCGGGACAGACGAGGAGGATGTGCGCGCAGAAGCCGAAGCTCTAGGATACGCAGATGTTTTTGAGGGCCGGATTTACGGAGCGGTCGGCCGTGTCGAGGTTGATGTGAAGAAAATTGTGATGGACCGGATAATATCCGACTCGCTGAAAATGAGCGTCGGAAGACTGCTCACTTTCGGAGACGGCCCTGTGGAGATCAGGGAAACACGCAAACACGGCGGTTATTGCGTTGGAGTGGCAAGCGACGAGATCAGGCGTTTCGGCCTGAACTCTGAAAAGCGCGCCCGACTCATCAAGGCCGGCGCAGACCTGATCATTCCCGATTATTCGGATATTGAAAAGATTCTCGACGCGCTTGGGCTTGCCTGAGCCTGACGCGTGCTCAGAACTGCCAAACCGGGCCAGAAAACTGTTGCAAACCTCCCGCCTCGGTTTTAGTGTCAAGCGCTGTTGTCCAAATTACGCGGTCGTACCTTTCAAAACGGCCATTTTCAGGATAGATAGGAGAGGGAAATGACTGGGCTTACAGGTTCGCTTTCAAGCATTGGTGTGGCTCTTGTTGTCTGCGGAGCCGGGTACTCCATAGCCAAACTTTCCGCCAGGGCCATGGACAACATGGCAAGACAGCCGGAGATGGGGGCCAAAATCCAGACGGTCATGATCATTGCGGCTGCCCTTATCGAGGGGATAGCCCTTTTTGCCGCCGTCATCTGCCTTGTGGTCCGCTGATCCCCAGCGGCTGGTGTGCTTCGCATGGCCGCCTGTCTTCACCATGAATACGGATTTTGTCCAAGTTGCAAGCGTTGAAGTCCAGGCTGGCAATGCCCATGCTTCCGGGACGGATTCTCTGGTGAGGGTGAGCCCATCCCTCCTTATTCTCTCATGGGTGGCGTTTGGCGTTCTCGCGGCAATCCTTTCGCGGCTGGCCTGGAAACCTGTCATGGCGGCGATCGAGGCGCGCGAAGAGGCGGCGAAAAGGGCGGCGCAGGAGGCGGAGCGGATAGCGCGTCAGAAGAAGGAATGGGAGGAAGCCAGGGAAAAAAGGATGATGGAGGCGCAACGGGCCGCCGAGGAGATTATTTCAAGGGCCAAAGAAAAAGCCGTTGAGGCTGGCGCTGAAATCGAGAATGCCGCAAGGCGCAAGGCGGATAAAATGATCCTGGAAGCCCGGATGGAGATTGAACGGGCAACGGCCGAGGCCAGAACAAGGCTCCGGCGCGAGGGCGCGGCCGTTGCGGCTGAGCTTGCCGCCGCGCTCCTTGCGGAAAGAATGGATGGCCGGACCAGCGAGGAAATAACACGCCGTCTGGCAAAGGACATTTGAACATGCGCCGTCAGGGGAATTGTGCAAGGCGGTATGCTGCGGCGTTTCTCGGCGCTCTCAAGGACAGTGGCTGTCAGTGGACTGAGGTGGAACCTGGCATTTTGCTGCTTGCGCGAGTGGGCAGAATTCCTGAATGGCGGAGGTTTGCCGCCGCGGGTGGAATGGAGAAGGCGCGCAGGCAACATGTTCTGGAGTCGGTATTTCAGGGAAGAATCCATGCTCTTGTGTGGAAGCTCGTGGTTGTATTGGAAAGGCACAGACGGCTCGCGGATATGTCGGAAATAGCGGAAGGCATTCTGCGGCTCCACGACGCGCGGACAAACGTGGCCAGAGGCGTCATTCAGACGCCTTTCCCGATCGGCGGCGAACTGATCGCTGATATCGCGCAGAGGCTTGGAAACAGGCTGGGAGTTCGCGTTGTCCTTCAGCCTGCCGTCAGGAAGGATCTCATTGGCGGCTTCAGGGTCAGAGTCGGCGACAGGGTCTTTGACGGAAGCGTGGCTTCGTGGATAGAAAAGTGGCGGCGGTCGGTTGAGGTCGCGGAGGCGAGGGCCTCCGGATAGGGGATGTGCGCTGCAATGGAACTGAGATTTGACGAAATTTCAGAGGTGCTCCGCAGGGAGTTGAACTCGCTCGACCGGAAGGTTGAAGAATCTGAGGTTGGAATCGTGCTGACGGTGGGCGACGGCATAGCCCGCATCGGAGGCCTGGGGAGAGTGATGGCCGGGGAACTGGTGGAGTCGGCTTCCGGCGTCTGGGGGCTGGTGCTGAACCTGCTCGACGATTGCGTGGGCGTGGCGCTCTTCGGGGAAGATCGGCTTGTTCGCGAGGGCGATGAATTCAGGCGGACAGGGAGAGTGGCGTCGGTTCCTGTTGGAGACTGCACGGCGGGCCGGCTCCTTGACGGACTGGGCAGGCCGGCGGACGGCGGTTCGCCTCTGAAAGCCGACCAATTCCGGCGAATTGAGGTCAAGGCGCCGGGAATCATGGAGAGGGACAACGTGTGCGAGCCGCTCCAGACCGGCATCAAGGCCATTGACGCTCTGACTCCTATCGGGAGAGGGCAGAGGGAGCTTATAATAGGGGACAGGAAGTCCGGCAAGACTTCGATTGCCGTGGATGCAATTCTTAATCAGAAAGGTGAGGGGGTTCGGTGCTTCTATGTGGCCGTTGGCCAGAAGTCGTCGAGCGTGGCGCGCGTGTATGACGTGTTCAGGAAAAACGGAGCCATGGAGTACACCACTATCGTTGCGGCGACGGCGTCCGATCCGGCGCCCATGCAGTTTCTTGCGCCGTATTCGGCCTGCGCCATGGCTGAATACTACAGGGACAACGGCGGCCATGCGCTTATAGTCTATGACGATCTGACCAAGCATGCGCAGGCATACAGGCAGCTTTCGCTGTTGCTGCGGGTTCCTCCGGGCAGAGAGGCGTATCCTGGAGATATTTTCTACCTTCACAGCCGGCTCCTTGAAAGGGCGGCGAAGCTGAGCTCGGAACGCGGGGGCGGAAGCCTGACTGCGCTGCCCATAGTGGAGACTCAGGCTGGAGACATTTCATCCTACATACCGACGAATATCATTTCCATAACGGATGGGCAGATATTTCTGGACACCGACGCGTTCAACAGAGGCCAGCGCCCCGCAATGAATCCGGGAATATCCGTGTCCCGCGTGGGCGGAGACGCGCAGGTCAGGGCGATGAAGCAGGCGGCCGGGTTCCTCCGTCTCGAACTTGCTCAATACGCCGAATTGGCTGCCTTTGCCCAGTTCGCCGCGGACATTGACGCAGTGTCCCGCCGCCAGATCGAGCGGGGCAAAAGGCTCATGGAACTGCTCAAACAAGACGAGCGAAGGGTGATGCCGGTGGCGCATCAGGTCGCGGTGATTTATGCGGGAACAAGCGGCGCTCTTGACCACATTCCCGTTTCAGAGATCAGGCGCATGGAAGAAGCCATCTGCGGCGCGGTGGACGCGGATGTCGGGAATTACAGGACGCTCTTTGAGAAAAAGAGGGAACTGAGCGACGATGTGAAGGCCTCGCTGGAAAGGCTCCTGGCGCATGCGAAGAAGGCTGTTGCGCGGGAGTCCAGGTCGTAAAAGGCCGGTGTGCGGCATGGCTACACTGAAAGAATATGATCTGAGGATGCGCAAGCTTCGGAACGTCATGAAGCTGACCCGCACCATGAAGATGGTGGCGGCAGGCAAATTCAGGAAGGCACAGCTTGCGGTCCGCAGGGCAGGGGAGTACGCGGAGGCGCTCGAAAGGATAGCGGCCCGCGCCGCCGCCATTGCGGAAACGCGCGTGTCCACGCAGCCATTGGCTGCGGCCAGGGAACGTGTTCGAAAGTGTTTGATCGTGGTTTTCGGCGCCGAAAGAGGATTGTGCGGCGGGTTCGCGTCAAGCCTGGTTCCTGTTGTCGCCGAAAGGCGCGCCGCGTGCGCCGGAGTCGGCGCAGAGTCCGAAGTGTGGGTCGTCGGCAAACGATCGCATTCCGTTCTGCGGCAGCGTGGAATTCCGGCGCGTCTGCTTTCGGTGGCGAAGCCCGTGTTGGCCGAGTCCGTCCAGACTGTGGCCTCTGAATGCAGGGCGCTGTTCCTGAACGGCGCGATTGACGAGGCATATGTGGTGTTCGCGGCCAGAACTGGCGGCGGGTCCTTCAGGCCTCTCTGCGAAAGGATTCTCCCGGAAGAGTTCCGCACGCATGAAAGCGATGACCAGGCCTTCGAATGGAGATGCGAGCCGGATACGGACGCTTTGCTCGGCAGCCTGCTTGAACGGCTTCTTGCGGTCAGGCTGGCGATGGCCGCGCTCCGCAGCGCTGAGGCCGAGGAGGAGGCAAGAATGGTGGCGATGGATGGAGCATCGCGAAATGCCGAGAAATTGTTCGCAGAGACGCTTCTCATGAGAAACCGGTCGCGTCAGAACAGGATTACCATGGAACTTCTCGATATCATGGGGGGCGCTGAGGCTTTGAAAACCTGACGCGCGGGATGAACAGGGGATCGCGCCATGGCTGACACAGGCAGGAAGATTGCTCGGGGCAAGATTCATCAGGTGATGGGATCTGTGGTTGACGTTGCGTTCGAAGAGGGGGAGCTTCCGCCCATACTCAGCGCCCTCAGGACCACAAACTCCCTGATA
>Ga0272448_1008215_pt1 | contig 10897 bp, 4 predicted proteins | sample YNPCB0191_FD_202220 | JGI IMG/M metagenome (GOLD analysis project Ga0272448, IMG submission 202220) | Hot spring sediment microbial communities from Yellowstone National Park, WY, United States - YNP-CB-019-1 | ecosystem: Environmental > Aquatic > Thermal springs > Hot (42-90C) > Sediment... | reverse complement strand
GGAAGTACTTTATGTGGTCATTCTTTTTTATTTTACTAACTTGTTCTAATACTCTTTTTTCAGAATTGCCTCCGGGAATTGTCATTACTCATTCATGTGCCAATACAGGTATATATATAGGCTCACCCGGTATTGTCATTGTCCGCGATGGAATTTATTTAGCAAAACATGATGAGTTCGGTCCTATGTCTACAGAACATTCGTTAGCAGTTACACATGTATATCGTTCTGAAGATAGAGGGATTTCATGGAAAAGAATAGCAACCTTAAAAGGAATGTTCTGGGCAAGTATTTTTAAATACAATAACGAAATATATATGTTAGGGACAGACCGTCATCATGGGAATATTGTAATTCGTAAATCGGATGATGAAGGCTGGACATGGACAGAACCTATAAGTAAAAAATCAGGAATTTTAGCTACAGCCCAATATCATACCGCACCGGTTCCTGTTATTGAATTTAACGGTAGAATCTGGCGTGCATTTGAAGATGCTATGGGTAGTGATAAGTGGGGGGACCGCTATCGTGCATTTGTTATGAGTGCTCCTATTGGGTCCAATTTGTTAGATTCTGAAAGTTGGACTTTTAGCAATTGTATACCAAAATCAAAAGACTGGTTAAATGGTGAATTTTATGGATGGCTGGAAGGGAATGTGATACCTACTCCAGATGGAAAACTTGTCAACATGCTTCGTGTTGATACAAGAATAGGGGGAAAGTCTGCCATAATTTCTATTACTGATGATGGAAAACAGATTTCTTTTGACCCTCAAACAGGTTTTGTAAATTTTAATGGAGGAACAACCAAATTTACTATACGCTTTGATGAGCAAACAAAAAAATACTGGACACTTTGCAATTGGCCATCACCCGAACAAATAAAAGAAAGACACCCTGCTCAAATTCGTAATACTCTTGTTCTTGCTTCCAGTTCTGATTTGAAGGAGTGGAAACTCTGCAATACCCTACTTCATCATCCTGAAATGGATAAACATGGTTTTCAATATGCGGACTGGGTATTTGAAAATGAAGATATTATTGCAGTCGTTCGCACTGCTTATAACGATGATTTTGGTGGAGCCAATAATTTTCATGACGCAAACTATTTAACTTTTCATCGTATTGAAAACTTTCGGAACTCATCTAAATAGAAGGAATTAAAGAATGTCTGAAAGAAAAAAGAAGAAGGTATTATTTTTATGCACGGGAAATTCCTGCCGTAGTCAGATGGCAGAAGGCTGGACACGATATCTCTGGAATGATAGTATTGAGCCTTTTTCGGCTGGTGTAGAAAAGCATGGGTTAAATCCCTATGCAGTCCAAGTTATGGGGGAAGTGGGTGTTGATATATCTCATCATTATTCAAAAACGGTTGCTGAACTACCTTCCCGTGATTTTGACCTTGTCGTCACTGTTTGTGATAATGCCCGAGAACGGTGTCCCCTTCTCACGGGAAAAACAAAAATTATCCATGTGGGATTTGAGGACCCACCATATCTTGCTCAATTTGCAAAGACAGAAGAGGAAAAACTCAATATTTATCGTCGTGTTCGTGATGAAATAAAGAAATTTGTTGAGGAAATTAATAGTTATCTGATGGGATAAAACAGATAAGACTAATGGGACAGATGGGGCAAATGGGATATATATAACGAATGTCGTGAAAAAACGGATGTTATAAATGTGACTATGAGAAGAATGTGATAGACATTATAGATAAATGGATAGGGTTTGTGAAACAATCGTTATAAAAAATGTGTTAGGGGTATTCTTGTCATATTTCGCTCTACAACCCTTCGGTCTATTCGATAAAATTTATTACAGTTTTTATTGGGGTAAACACAGATTATTCTACATAAATTTTAGATGGATGTTACAGTTCCAATACCTCTTTTATTTTTTGTGTTAATATCTGAACGGAGAAAGGTTTTTTGACCAGATGCACTTCTTGTGAAGGTTTTATTTTAAGTTCTTCCGAATAACCGGTGATAAAAATCTTCTTTATAGATGGAATAATTTCTTCTATCTTTTTAGATAAATCGAAACCGTTCATCACAGGTAAAACAATATCAGAAATGAGTAATTTTATCTTGCTCTTATTTTGTTGGGCTTGTTCCAGAGCCTCCATCGGGTCATTTGTTAAAATAGGTTCAAAACCCATTCGATAAACAATCTGATTTAATATCTCTAACACACTTTTTTCATCTTCTATAATGAGTACCGCCCCTCTTTTTTCTTCCGGTATTACATCAAGTTTATAGTCCCAATTATTAGAATTCTCTTTCTCTTTGTCTTTTCCCTCTTTATATCTTGGAAGATATATAGTAAAGGTGCTTCCCTTCCCTAAACTACTTTCTACGGTAACAAATCCATTATTTTGTCTAACGGTTCCATAGAGAGTTGCCAAACCTAAACCTGTGCCTTCTCCCGGTTTCTTCGTAGTAAAATAAGGTTCAAATATTTTATCCATAACTTCAGGTGCAATCCCCGTCCCTGTATCAGAGACACGAAGCATAACATATTCTCCCGGAATAGCATTTGGGTATCTTTTTGCAACGGACATATCTATTTTTTTGTTAGCCACTTCAATTGTAATTTTCCCTTCATTAGGTATGGCATCGCGTGCATTCACACAAAGATTAAGCAATATCATATCCAGATGAGCAGGGTCTAAATAAACATTCCACAAATCTTCACAGGGTATCCATTCAATCTCTATTCTTTCGGGAATAACCCTTTTTAACAATTTAATATGCGTAGAGATTTCATTATTTAAATCTAAAACTCTGGGATTCATATCCTGCTTTTGTCCAAAAGCAAGTATCTTCTTGGTCAATTCAGAAGCCCGTTCTACTGCTTTACGGACTTCTTCTAAATTTTCCTTTACGGGTTCCCCTGTTTCCAATTTAAGTATGGACAAATCTATATTGCCCATAATCACACTTAACATATTATTAAAATCATGTGCAATACCACCTGCTAATTTCCCGATAGTATCCAACTTCTGAGACTGAATCAATTGTTTTTGTAATTCTTCTTTCTCATTTTCCATTCTCTTCCGTTCGGTTATATCAGACAAAATATGAATAAACCCAGTCAATTGATTATTATCACCAAAAACAGGGTCAACAACAACTTCATACCAACGGTCATCTCTCTGGAATTCTAATGTTTCTCTTTTCTTTGTTTTTAACAAACGAATTACAGGACAAAAAGAAGGGGCTTCGTGTGTCCCATGAACAATTTCCCAACATTTTTTACCAAGAACTTCATCCGGAGTTAATCTGAGTAGTTTAATAACTGCATTATTTGTTTTTGTTATCTCAAAATTCTTATTTAAAAACCAGATAATACTATTGATATTATCATAAGCGAGTTGCCATTCCCGATTTAATCTTCTAATTTCTTCTTCAAATCTCTTCTTTTCCGTTATGTCTGTAAAGACACATGCAAAACGATGTTCCCCTGTCTTAAACGCATGAACAAGATAATGGCGGTTTAAAGAATCTGAAAACATCTCAAATGTTATGGAATTCCCTGTAACCACTACCTGTGCATAGGTTAATACCCAGAAAGGCTCAATATTTGGCAAAACCTCTTTAACGGTTTTACCAATAATATCCTTAACTTTCAATCCCGTCATTTTTTGAAATGCTTCATTTGCAATAAGAAACCGATAATCTACAGGCACTCCATGTTCATCATATACAAACTCATGTTCGGCAAACGCTTCCTGCATGGACTCAAATAAGTTTTTATAATTTTGCTGTAATTTCCGTATTTCTGTAAAATCTTGGAATGCTCCATAAACTCCTTTAGTTCTACCTTCTGCATCTCGTAATGGAGCAATAAAAGCATTAAAGATTTTCTCTTCTCCAGAAATATAAAGGGCTAAATCCGAATTTTGATATATATTCCCATTGAGAGCCTGTTTACATATAGAAATAAATTCATCGGCAGAAGGTTCATCAAAGAGTTCTTTATCATCAAAGTTAGCAAATTCTTTATGGTTTTGGTTGAAAAAAACTGCATAGGACTTGTTCACACGAATATATTTCAAATTTTCATCTTTTACAAAAACACCAGAGGGAATGGCATCCAGAATGGTTGCCCACTTCAATTCTTCACCAAGAGATTCTCTAACTTTTTGTTCTAATAGTTCCCTCGTTTGGATTAAAGTTTTTTCTAATTTAATTTTCTCGTAAAGGTTGATAATATGCTCAATAGGTGCTGGCTCTTTTATAATTGCCGAAATACCCTTTTCTAACCAATAAATAAAATCTCTTGTTGTTTTTTCTGAAACTACTGCAATGATTATCGTTTGATCCGATATTTCATATATCTTTTTTATCAACAAAGTAGGGTCTTCATATAACTTGTGAGAAATAATAACCAGGTCATATTTTTTTTCATTAATTGATTTTATGGCTTGTTTAATTGAACTAACCTGTTTTAAACAATAGTTACTGCCTGGAACAGAAAGGTTATTTTCTTCAGAATCAGCAACCCACAAAATCCGATTGACTATCTTTTCTCTTTTTCTGGACTCAAGCACTCTTTGAATTGTAAGCACTAACTTTTCAGGGTCAACAGGCATTTCAATAAAATCATCGGCACCTGCTTCTTGAGCCGTTTTCAGTATTCCTTCCCCCAGAAATATAGAAGAAATAATCAAAATAGGAACATCTTTTGTATATGGCATTACATCCGAACGAAGGCAACGACACAGTTCCCAACCATTGATTTCGGGCATATAAATATCTGTAATGACCAGGTCGGGAGGATTGTCCCGAGTAACATTCTTTAATGCTTGAACAGGCGATTGAAAGGCAAAAACAGAAAATCCTATCTTTTTTAGCAATCCTTCCATCAGTCTTAACTGTGTCAGGTCATCATCAATCAGTAGGACTTTCTTACCTTCAAATTCTGGTTGGTATATATCCATTTATTTTACTCCATAAAAGCAAACTTGATTCCTTCCTTTTTCTTTTGCCGTATACAATGCTTCGTCCACCAGTTTAATTATATTATCAATATTCGCCTTTTCCTTGACTATTATACCACCAATGCTTACCGTAATTTTAATTTTCTCTGTGCATGTAATAATCTCTGTATCATACACAATTTTATTTAGTCGTTCTAATGTATTTTGAGCATAAGATTCCATAATATTGGGAATAATAATCAAAAATTCTTCTCCTCCCAATCTACCTATCTGGTCATACTGTCTCAATTGGGAGCGAACAATTTGAACAAAACCTTTCAATACATCATCCCCCGTTTGATGTCCGTAAGTATCATTAATCTTTTTGAAATGGTCTAAATCGCACATGGCGACACACAGCGGTTCTCCGGTTCTTTCGGAACGTTCCAATTCTTCTTTTAACCGTTCCAGAATTCCTCTCCTATTCAAACAACCTGTTAGCGTATCATGAACTGCTTCGTATTCAAGCACTTTCTGCATTTCTATCAAATCCTTCTGTAGTTGAGCAGTTCGCAACCCGACACGAATCCGAGCCCAAAGTTCATCTACATCAAAAGGCTTACGAATATAATCATCCGCCCCCGCTTCTAATCCCTCTATAACTTCCTCCTTCTCTGTTTTGGTTGTTAGCATAATAATATAAGTAAGGGTATTGCCATAATTCTTGCGAACAGTTCGAACCACATCAATACCGTCCATTTCAGGCATAACCCAATCCAATATTGTGAGCAAGGGAGGATATGCCCCGGCTAATATTTCCAGAGCATCTTTGCCATTATCCACCGCAATAGGTTCATATCCCCATTTCTGTATAGCGGAAACCAACATAAGACGAGATACCAAATCGTCCTCTGCAATTAGTATCCGTATTTTATCTTTTACTTCAGTCATAGAATATTTCCTTTATTTTTTCTGAAAGTTCCTTAAACTGCTCATCTAATTGTTTGATTAATTCCGGCACTTCTGTGATATTCCCTTCTTTACATAGTTTTTCTATACGAAAAGCAAGTTCACGAACTTGTTCGCCACCTATATTGGCAGAGGCACCTTTAATTGAATGAGCCTGTCGTTCCGCCTCGGTAATACGATTCTCTTCTATATATTTCTTTAATATTTCTATCTGTTTTGGCACATCTTCCATAAAACTATTGAGAATCGTTCGGGCTAATTCTTTATCCTCCATAACTCGTTTCATAAATGATTTGTAATCAAATACCATACGGATATCTGTATGGGTAGTCTTTGAGGTAGAATGTTCTTTATCGGAAGGAAATTTCTTTACAATTGTTAAAGGCTCTTTTTCTATCTGCATTTTTTCAGATGTCCATTTTTCTAATACTTCTACCAATCGTTCTATAACAATAGGTTTAGAAATATAGTCATTCATACCTGCTTCAATACACTTACTCCTATCCCCCTCAAGAGCATGAGCCGTCATTGCTATAATCACTATGTTTTTATTTTTCTCACCTGCCAATCCCTCTCGTATCGCTTGTGTTGCCTGATAACCATCCATTTCGGGCATCTGCACATCCATAAATACAAGGTCGTAATCATTTTTAGAAAGTAAATCCAAAGCCTCTTTCCCATGATTGGCTACCTCTGTAGTAACACCTAATTTACTTAACATTCCCACAGCGACTTGTTGGTTCACTAAGTTATCCTCTGCAAGAAGAACCTTTACCTTGAATTTTCTTATTTGTTTTTGTATATCCCTGACAGAATGTCGCGTAATGATAGAAGGTGTAAAGAAAGGTCGTTCTCCTTCCATTTGTTTTGTTTTTGACATACTTAAAAGTGCTGTTAAAATATCAAACAATTCGTTATGTCGAATAGGCTTTGTTAAATATGCAGAAAACCCAATTTCTTTATATTTTTTAACATCACCCCGTATCCCGATGGAAGTTAGCATTACCAGAACAGTATCGGATAAATTTTCATCTTTTGCAATAATTTTCCCAAGTGTTTCCCCATCCATTTCTGGCATCTGCATATCTATAATACAAAGTTGTATCGGGTCATTCTCTTTTTTTGCCGCCTTTAATATATTCAACGCAGTAAAAGCATCCGGGGCTTCTTCTGGACGGGCTCCCCATGATTTTAATCGCATTCGTAATATTTCACGATTGCTCGCATTATCATCTACTATTAAAATTCGGACATTTTGTAAATCTTCCGGGAAAATATATGTTTTGGGTTTAACATTTTTTTGTTTCTTCACTCTTATCGTAAACCAAAAAGTAGAACCCTTGCCATATATACTTTCAACACCAATACTCCCATGCATCATTTGAGCAAGTTCTTTGGAAATAGCTAATCCCAATCCCGTTCCCCCAAATCGGCGCGTCATTGAGGCATCTACTTGAGTAAACTTTTGAAATAGGTTTTTTACTTTATCTTTTGGAATACCAATACCTGTATCTGTCACTACAAATTTCAACATCGCATCATCATCCGTCTCTTCCACACAACTTACTTGAACCTTGACCTCTCCCTTTTGAGTAAATTTAATCGCATTCCCAACCAGATTTGCTAATATTTGTCGAATCCGCCCTGGGTCTCCTTTTATTAAACTCGGGACATTATCATCAGTCGCTATGACCAATTCAAGATTTTTTTCATTAGCCCTAACAGCCATTACATTAGAAAAGTCTTCCAGCATACTGATTAAGTCAAAATCTATCTCCTCTAAATCTAATTTTCGTGCTTCTATTTTTGAAAAATCTAAAATATCGTTTATTAAAGATAGTAAAGACTCTCCGCTGGATTGGATAATTTCTGCAAAGTGCCTCTGCTGCGGGTCTAATTCTGTATCCAGTAAAAGGCTTGTCATACCTATAATCGCATTCATAGGCGTTCGGATTTCGTGGCTCATATTGGCTAAAAACTCGCTTTTTGCCATATTGGCTAATTCCGCTTTTACCGCTAATTCCTGCGCCCTTTGAACCGCAGAAAGTAATTGCTGATTGGTATTGCGTAATTCATTCTCAATATCCTTTTCTTTACTTATATCTATAAAACAATCTACTATCTTATCCTTACCTCCTAAACTAATTATTTTCACTGATTTTAGAACAGGTTTTTCCGTTCCATCAGCCGTAAGCAAAATTTTTTCCTGATTTACTATTTCTGTTTCTTTGCTGTGAACTGGACAATGACCTACATCCGCAGGACATAAAAATTTATGACAAACCTTTCCGATAATCTCCTCCTTTTCCGCTCCAAACATTCGTGCTCCCGAAGGATTTATGTATTCAATCACTTGCGTTTCGTAATCTATTAAAACAACACCTGCCTGAACACTTTCCATCAGTGTTCGCTGGAATAATTCACTATCCAATAATTTCTGTTTCTGCTTGTATTCTTCTGTTACATCCCGAAATACAAAAACGGCACCTAACAAGTTCCTCTCCTCATCATAAATAGGGGTACAACTATCCGCAATGTTATATTTTTCTCCTGTTCTGGATATCAACAATGTATTATTACCAATATCAATTCTTTCTCCCGTTTGAAGGGTTTTATAAATTGGGTTTTCTAACTTTTGTCGTGTCGTATAATCCTCTAATTGTATAATCTCGTCCACTTTCTTACCGACAGCATCTTTTGCACTCAAGCCTATTAGTTCCTTTGCAGAACGATTTATATCTATAACATACCCATCTTTATCAACACTCACTACAGCATCACCAATAGAATATAAAGTAGATTTTATTAATTCCCTGCTATTATATAGTTCACTCGTTCGTTGGTTAATAAGCCTCTGCAATGTCTGATTATAATTAGAAAAAATTGCAATAACAAGGGTCAACGCAAAAGAAGCAATCAAACCTAAAATAAAAGGAGGTATCCTATCATCAATGACTTTTGTCTCTTTCCAATCTCCAGGTTGAACTACAATGCCAAATAATTTCTGAAAAATAAACACGGTAAAAAAAAGCCTATCTGTATTAAAAACATTAAGTTCATTCAATACGTTGGTCCCACTTGTTTGAGGATGGTCAGAATAGATATTGATGATTTTCTCCAAATTAGATATGTAAAAATAATCTAAATACAAGGGTTTATATATAAATCCTTGTGCTAACCTTTCTAACCCAACTTTAATAAAACTGTCCATATCTAAAATTAGTCCTATAACCCCTTTAAGCTCTTTGTTTTTAATAACAGGGCTGAATAGTATAAAGACGGAGGAAGGATATTGTGAAAAGAGGGTTATCTCGTTCAATAGAACCATAGAAACCCTTTCTGTGTTAATTGCTTCTTGAATAGTAGTTCTTGCTTTTTCATTAGAATTCATATCGTAACCTATCATCGAGACATCGGAATTTTTCGAAGTATAGAAAATGGGAAAATAGAAATTCCTTTCTCTGGCAGGTATATTATTGCCATTCTTATCTAACTCCCAGATTTGAAAATCTGATTTATAAATTTCAGCACCTTCTCTTACAAATTGTTCTTTATCATCCTTATCAATATACGGAATCCAAAAAAAGGAAAGATAAGAACCCATTTCTTTTGAAAAAGAATTTGTAAAGTTATAAAACTCATCCTGTCGGACATCATCACTATTCTGGAAAAACGATGTAATTGAAGGAATTACCACATCGTGAATATCTTCTAATTTTTCATTTAAAGACCCGACTGTTGTTCTCGACACCTCATCTAAAATTACACTATGTTGTCTCTGGTCTCTTTCACTAACGAACCAAATAGTGGCAAGTGTAAAAACAATAGAAACCACAAAAGCCAATATAGTCTCTGTAAATCTAAATCTACCCAATTTTTCTTTTCTTTTTTCTCTCAAAACAAAACCAATTCCAGAAAGTAAAATAGCCCCTATTATTAATAGAGTAAATACAAGGGTTGGATATGTCCTCTCCCAAACAATTAAGTTCCAATCCTTCGCCTCTATATCCATACCCAAAACAGCAATTACTTTTCTTTGCGATATATCTTTTATCGGGACAAGAGCACTTACCCATACACCCCATTCATCTGGCAGCGGTCCTTCTACAAAAGGAATTCCTGTATCAAAACAGTTAATCAATTCCTCCGAAGCATCATCATATAAATCTCCAGGTTGAGCAGGAGGTGCCTCTTCTATATCTTCTTGTGTATCTATATAAAAGAATACTTGTTTGTTCTCATTCCGACCCATCAAATATAGATACTTACAACGAGGTATGATAGAGCGGACCATGCGAAGTCGTGTAAGTAATGTATGATATCGAGGATTATTATAATCAGCGCCTGAACCTTGAAATTCATTTATTAATTTTGGGTCAATACTCTTTGCTATATTCACCGTATGCGTTAACAATAATTTACGACACCACTGGTCATTGAATTTGTATGTATATAGGGTCCATAATCCGCCACCAAGAATCGTCATCAGTATTGATAATAGAACATACCATCGAAATAACCATTTTAAGTAATTCTTCATTTTTTCATGCTCCGAAAATTTTTAAGTTTTCATTCCAAATAAAAATCGTGTTATTTTATATTTTCTAATTAAAAAGTGGTAAATAACAACTATAACGGAAAACGATAATACGACTAATACAAAAAATATTATTCCTATATTTAAGTCCAATGTTACTACATAGTACGCAAGAACGATTATTACTGTTTGATGAAGGATGTAAAAAGGATAAGACATTTCACTTGCATAAGGTAGCATTTGTATTGGGGAATTAAGATATTTTTCACTATACCCTAAAATAAATAATAGCCAGAACCATACATTGAAACGGCGTAAAATATAGAAAAGAACATCAGAAGTGGAGTATTTCTCGAAAACAAAAGAACTTTTAATAAAAGTAAGGTAAATTGCCATTGTAATAGTGCCCAAAAGGAATAATAAAAATCTTTTTTCCCGAATGGATTGTTCTATCTTCGTATTAG
>Ga0272448_1008213_pt1 | contig 10898 bp, 9 predicted proteins | sample YNPCB0191_FD_202220 | JGI IMG/M metagenome (GOLD analysis project Ga0272448, IMG submission 202220) | Hot spring sediment microbial communities from Yellowstone National Park, WY, United States - YNP-CB-019-1 | ecosystem: Environmental > Aquatic > Thermal springs > Hot (42-90C) > Sediment... | reverse complement strand
AGTCAACGATGCACCGGCGCTGAAGCGAGCAAACATCGGTGTGGCCATGGGCATCACCGGCACCGATGTCTCCAAAGAAACGGCCGACATGGTGCTGACCGATGACAACTTTGCCAGTATCGTCGCGGCGGTAGAAGAAGGCCGCATCATCTACAGCAACATTCGCAAGTTTGTCTACTATCTACTTGCCTGCAATGTGGCAGAGATTCTCATCATCTTCGGGGCCCAGATCATAGGCCTACCTCTGCCGTTGCGTCCCATTCAACTTCTGTGGCTGAACCTCTTGACCGATGGACTGCCGGCTCTCGCCCTGGCCCTGGAAAAGGGCGATCCCGATGTCATGAGTCGTCGGCCACGCCCACCCGACGAACCGGTGATCAATCGTCGCATGTGGATGGGCATTGCTATTCAGTCAATCGTCGGCACGGCGTCGGTTCTGGCAGCGTTTGTCTATGGCTTGCATCACTATGCAGCCTTACCCGATAATAAGATGCTCATAGCAGCGCAGACGATGGCCTTTATTGTCTTGAACTGCGCCGAACTTATCGTCGTCTATGCCTTCCGATCTGAACGATTTTCGGCGTTCAGCATCGGCCTTTTCTCGAATCGGGCCGTCATCGGAGCAACACTTCTGTCGTTCGCGCTGTTGCTGGCCGTCGTCTATATTCCGGCGTTCGATCCGGTGTTCTATACCGTTGACCTGCCATGGCGCGATTGGCTGGTCATGATTCCGCTCATACTACTACCATTTGTCGCTGCTGAACTGACCAAGCTGGTATGGCGGAGGCGGGACATGACTCATGCTCTTACATGATATGCTCGTACTGGCGTAACATATGGCGAAGAACCGGCTGAGCCCAACGGCTAAACGTACCATCATCATCGGCGCCTGCATCGGAGCAGCACTGCTGGTGTACAACGTGCGTTCAATCTTGCCGCCGTTTATCCTGGGGGCAGTTGTCGCCTATGTCCTGAATCCACTTGTGGATATGATGGTCTACATGACGGGACGGTCGCGCACCAGCATGGTGGCTTTACTCTATGTTGTACTCATCATTGGCATACTTGTGGCCATCATCTTGATCATACCGACACTGATCACCCAGATAGCTGCGATCAATATAGACCTGGCGGCCGTTACAGACAGCATCCAGCAACTCGTGACCAGATACGAACACATTGAGATTGCTGGCTTCTCGATAGATCTGCTGGCGCTAGCCGGTGAGATTGGAGGGACGATTCAATCGGTTGCATCGTTTCTGGTTGCACGTACCGGCGGCCTAGTTTTCGGAGTCGTATCCGGGCTGGTGTGGATCGTGTTGATTCTACTCGTTTCGTTCTATCTGTTGAAAGACTCCCCACGCATTCACCGCACCATCCACGATACACTACCGCCAGCCTACCAGGGCGATTTCGTCCGCCTGGCAGATGAGATCAACGAGGTACTCAGCAACTACTTGCGAGGCCAATTGGCACTAGCTGTTGTGGTGGGCATCATGACAGGCGTTGCTCTGGCAATCATCGGCGTACGCAATGCCTTATTGCTGGGAGTCTTGGCCGGCATGCTGGAGATTGTACCCAGCGTCGGTCCGATCATCGCATCGCTTCCGGCCATTGCTATTGCCTTCTTCCAGGGCTCAACCCATATGGCTTTGCCTAATCACCTGTTTGCCTTGTTGGTGATTGGAGTGTATACTATCATTCAGCAGATCGAGAACAATTTCCTGGTGCCGCGCATCATCGGCAGCAGCGTAAATTTGCATCCCATCATTGTGATTTTTGGCGCGTTAGCCGGGGCGTCATTGGCCGGTATTCTGGGGGTTCTCCTGGCTGTACCGGTCATTGCAATCGGTCGCATTCTGGGAGTGTATCTCTATCAGCTAGTCAAGGAGTAACTGCGCTAGACCGAGGAGGATCATTATGTCAATCAAGAGTGGTCACCGTCTACAATACATCGTGCAAACGATTCAGAGTACACCGTTGAGGACGGCCAGTCATGACGTCTGGCAACCGCCCACCGACGTCTATGAAACGGACACCGAGATCATCATCAAGGTGGATATTGCCGGCGTCGAAGAAGGCGACATGGAAGTTACCATTGAGGACGGCTTGTTACGGGTGCATGGCTATCGCACGGACTGCTCGGCTTTCAGTAAGCTGGCCATTCATCGCATGGAAATATCCTGCGGCGAATTCGAGACGCAGGTCTATCTTCCCCATGCTGTGAACACCGATGCCAACATTGACTGCGTCTACAAGAATGGTATGTTGACCATCACATTGCCGAAAGACATCACACACAAAGTGCCCATAGCCGTTGACTAACAAACAGGCCCATACGTCGAGTTGGCTTCTTGCTGGCCTCTGGCCGTAGCATAAGCCCGGCAGGCTAAAGAGCAACCCTGACAAGGGCCGAGGAGGTATAGGTTTTCTATGATGCCGATGAACAATCAAAGCAGAGGTGGCGCGAGTGGCGGTGCCGATGAAATGCCGCGCATCCCGCGCAACTTGCCCATTCTACCGCTGAGAGAAGCTGTTGTTTACCCTGAGATTGCAGCACCCCTGATCGTCGCCACACCGCGCGGCGTCAAGCTCATTGACGAAGCAGTCATGGGCGATCGCATCATCGCGCTGGTCGCAACTAAGAATGCCGACGTGGAAGATCCCGGGCCTAACGACGTCTATTCGATTGGCACGGCGGCCATGATTCACCGGTTCATGAAGGCACCAGATGGCAGCGTGCGCCTGATTGCCCAGGGGCTTGAGCGTATTCGCATAGATCAATTCACACAGACCGAGCCGTACATGCGCGGCGACGTGACCCAGATTCCCGATCAGGATGAAAAGACGCTGACCGTCGAAGCCCTGATGCGCAACACTGTTGACCTGTTTCGCCGCATGGTCAATCTCGTCTCCGGCCTGCCCGAAGAGCTGGTTACCGACGCCATGAATGTGGAGAGACCCAAGCAGTTGGTCTACCTCATCGGCTGGGTGTTGCGATTCAAGCTGCCGGACAAGCAAGCCCTGCTGGAGATCAACCCGGTCGAGGCGAAGCTGCGCAAACTGAACCAGTTACTGACCGCCGAACTCGAAGTGCTGGAGCTCGGTAAGAAGCTGCAATCGGAAACGCAGAGCACCATGGAGAAAGCCCAGCGCGAATATTTCCTGCGTGAGCAGTTGAAAGCCATCAAGAAGGAGCTGGGCGAGGAAGACGAACAGGCCGTCGAGGCAAAGGACCTGGAGAAGAAAATAGACGAAGCAGCCATGCCGCCGGAAGCCGACAAGGAAGCCCGCCGTGAGCTGGCGCGGCTGCGCATGATGCCGCCGCAGGCAGCCGAATACAGCCTGATCAAGACCTACCTGGAATGGATGGTCGAGCTGCCGTGGAACAAGGTGACCGAAGACAATCTGGATATCAATCGCGCCCGCCAGGTGCTAGACGAGGACCACTACGACCTGGAAAAGATCAAGGAACGCATCCTTGAGTATCTGGCCGTGCGCAAATTGAAGAAGGAACGCGGTGACACAAGCGATAAGAGCCCAATCTTGTGCTTTGTGGGGCCACCGGGAACCGGCAAGACGTCATTGGGACAATCAATTGCCCGAGCTATGGGCCGCAAGTTCATCCGCATGTCTTTGGGCGGCGTGCGCGATGAGGCCGAGATTCGCGGTTTCCGCCGCACCTATGTCGGCTCCATCCCCGGCCGCATTATCCAGGCCCTTCGGCGCGCCGAATCGCGTAATCCTGTCTTCATGATGGACGAGGTTGATAAGATCGGCACCGACTTCCGCGGTGACCCATCGTCGGCTCTGCTTGAGGTGCTGGATCCAGAACAGAACAAGGATTTCCGCGATCATTACCTGGACGTGCCCTTCGATCTCTCCCAGGTGCTGTTCATCACCACAGCCAACGTACTGGATACAATTCCGGGGCCACTGCGCGATCGCATGGAAATTATTCAGCTTTCCGGCTATACTGAGAACGAGAAGGTAAAGATCGCCGAGCGTTATCTGATTCCCCGCCAGATGAAGGAGAACGGCCTCAAGGAAGGTGAGATTAGCTTCACCGAAGAGGCGATTTTGCAGATCATTCGCGACTACACACGGGAGGCCGGCCTGCGCAACCTCGAGCGCGAGATCGGCACCGTCTGCCGTAAGGCGGCCATCAAGATTGCCGATGGCAGCGCCACCAGCGTGTTGGTTGAGTCGAAGGACATCCCATCCTACCTGGGAAAACCACGCTACTTCGAAGATGTGGCCGAGCGGACAGAAACCCCGGGTGTGGCAACAGGTCTCGCCTGGACGCCGGTCGGCGGTGACATTCTGTTCGTTGAAGCAACACGGATGAAGGGCAGCAAAGGACTGACCATTACCGGTCAGCTCGGCGACGTTATGAAGGAATCGGCCCAAGCGGCGCTATCGGTCGTTCGTTCACGGGCGAAGGACTACGACATTCCTGAGGACTTCTTCGAGAAAAGCGATATCCACATCCATGTGCCTGCCGGAGCTACACCGAAGGATGGACCATCGGCCGGCATCACGATGACCACCGCCCTGGTTTCAGCGCTGACCGGCCGGCCAGTGCGTAGCGACGTCGCCATGACCGGTGAGATCACTCTGCGCGGTCGCGTCTTGCCCATTGGCGGCGTCAAAGAGAAGGTTCTGGCTGCTAGCCGGGCAGGGATCACCACAGTTATCCTGCCACGACACAATGAAAAGGACCTCGATGATGTTCCTCCAGAGCTACGCAAGGGAATGACCTTCATCTTCGTTGATACGATTGACGAAGTTCTTGCCGTCGCCCTGAGGGATGGGCGAGGCCCTGCCGCCAGTGTGAAAACAGAGCAAAAGCAGGTCGAAGAGACGCCGCAGCCCGTCTCTGCGAGCGAAGGCTGTTGAGAGCATTGTCTCGCGCCATCCTTCTGCCCCCTTCCCTCACCGGGAAGGGGGTTGCTCCTGTAGAGCGGCCATCGTGGCTGATGCGATTGTGCACAGGCATGTCGGGCACCATGTCCGACGAAGAGGCTGACCTTTCCCGTGGGCGGGATGGGCGAGAGGACATGTAGAGCGCCCCCCAAAAGGGGGTGTCTCATGCTCACGGGAGAGGGGGGCGTGAGGACATTATAGCAAAAGTTGTGTTGCCCCAATGCTGAACGGCTAGGAAAGTGCGCGTCCGTGATTGGACACATCTTTGCGGGCGCTTGCCTGTTCTGTGCCGGACAGGCACAGGGAAACCGCGTGCTACAGGTATGCCAGTCCGCATACCCCCCGCAGGTCGCAATCCTGCGGGATGGTCATTATCAGAACGGTGACCAGTTACGAAACGAAACCGTGTGACTGTTCACGTTTATCCTGGAGGCAGATGCATCGGCATGCCTATACCCTCCCGCAGGTTACCCAAACCTGCCACTTGACCCTCCCGCAGGTTACCCAAACCTGCGGGAGGGTACGTAGACCGCTTTCCAACTTCCCTTACCCTAACGGTGAACAATTACGAAACCGCGCGCCCTTGCGTGTTCACAGCCCATATGTTATACTATCACGCCGGACACGATAGACAGTTCACACGCCTTCGGATGGGCCGATCGTGGCCAGCATCTGGCTCTGAGGCCGAATGAAGAGGGCGGAGGGGGGACTCCTGCGTCGAAGCACGGGGCGGTCGGCAGGTGCGCTGCCAACACCTCACCGACTCCCGCACATCTGCAGCGACGTAGAAGCGCCACCATAACGAAAAAGGAGGAAAAGTGGCAAACATCGTCTCCATGAAGTTGCTCCTCGAAGCTGGGGTGCATTTCGGTCACCAGACCAGGCGCTGGGACCCGCGCATGCGCCCCTACATTTTCACCGAGCGTAGTGGCATCCACATCATTGATCTCCAACAGACCGTCACCAAGCTCAACGAGGCCTACGCATTCGTACGCGATGTCGCTGCCAACGGCGGACGTATCCTGTTCGTCGGGACGAAGAAACAGGCTCAGGAAGCCATTGCCGAAGAAGCCACGCGTTGTGGCATGTATTATGTCAATCAGCGCTGGCCGGGCGGCATGCTGACCAACTTCTCGACCATCCTCTCGCGGCTATCATATCTGGATACCCTCGAGAAGAGAAAGGCTGCCGGCGAGTTTGACCGCCTGCCAAAGAAGGAAGTCCTCAAGCTCGAAGAGGAGATGGCCAAGCTCAACCGCCTGTTGGGTGGCATTCGCGGCATCAATAAGCTGCCCGACGCCGTCTACATTGTTGATCCACATGAGGAAAACCTGGCTGTGGCCGAGGCCCGTCGTCTGGAGATTCCCATCGTTGCCTTGGTTGACACCAACTGCAATCCAGACCTCATTGACTGGCCGATTCCGGCCAACGATGACGCCATTCGCGCCGTCAAGCTATTGACGTCCAAGATTGCCGACGCCGTTCTCGAAGGGACAGCCCTGCGCCAGGCCCTGGCCGAGGAGGCGGCAGCTGCTGAACTTGCAGCCCAACAACCGGCTGTCGAGGCACAGCAAGACGTGGAAGCGGCCGCGGCTATTGATGCAGCCATCACCGAAGAGTTGGCCGAGGAATTGGACATTCCCGTCGAAGAGATCAAGTAGCACATATCAGCATTGGGAGGATACGTTGGAGATCGGAACATCTATGGTAAAGGAACTGCGCGAGAAGACAGGCGCGGGTGTCCTTGACTGCAAAAAAGCTCTCGAACAGACGAATGGCGACATCGAAAAGGCGATTCAGTTGCTGCGCGAAAAGGGCCTGGCCACGGCTGCCAAGAAGGCCGGGCGCACGACCAGCCAGGGTGTCATCGCCTCATATATCCATCCAGGAGCACGTATCGGTGTGATGGTGGAAGTGAACTGCGAAACAGACTTCGTTGCCCGGCTCGAAGAATTCCAGAGCCTGGCTCATGACATCGCCATGCAGGTCGCCGCCTCGAAGCCTGAATGGATTTCACCCGAGGATGTCCCCGCCGAGGTCTTGGAACGCGAACGCAGCATCTACCGCAAGCAGGCCGAGGCCGAGGGCAAACCGGCTAGGGCCATTGACAACATCGTCGAAGGGCGGCTCCAGAAATACTTCGCCGAGTTCTGTCTGCTCGAACAACCGTTCATCAAGAATCCAGAGATCGCAGTCAAGGATCTGATTGCCGAGAAGATTGCCAAGACCGGTGAGAATATCCGCGTCAGCCGATTCGTGCGCTACGAATTGGGGCAATAACCCGCAACGACAAAGACACAGAGAACACAGAGAGGACGCATACTCTCCGTGTTCTTTGTGCCTCTGCGGTCAGTTGGCATTGACGGAGGGCCGATGGCAGATCTCAAATACAAACGTATTCTGCTCAAGCTCGGCGGCGAGGCGCTGTGCGGCGAAGGCGGCTATGGCATTGATCCGGCCTCGGTGATGACGGTGGCCGAGGAGATCCAGCGGGTTAAGAATCTGGGAGCTGACATCGGCGTCGTCATCGGCGGCGGCAACATCTGGCGTGGCCAACTGGCCGGTGACATGGATCGTCCGACTGCCGACTACATGGGCATGTTAGCCACTGTTATCAATGCCCTGGCTCTGCAGGATGGACTCGAAAGGCTCGGCATTATCACCCGCGTGCAGACGGCGATTGAGATGCGTGCCGTTGCTGAACCATACATTCGACGGCGCGCCTTGCGCCATATGGAGAAAGGGCGCATTGTCATCTTCGCCGGCGGCACCGGCAATCCCTATTTCACAACCGATACGGCCGCGGCTCTGCGGGCCATCGAAATCGGAGCCTCTCTCCTTATCAAGGCAACCAAGGTTGACGGCATCTACGACCGCAACCCCAAGAACCATCCCGATGCCCGCTTGCTCACCCGTGTAACCTATCTTGATGTTCTCAACCTCAAGCTCGAACAGATCATGGATTCGACTGCTCTCACGCTGTGCATGGACAACAAACTGCCCATCATCGTCTTGAACCTGTGGAAAAAAGGCAGCATTGAAAAGGCTGTTCGCGGCGATGATGTCGGGACACTCGTCTATGTGTAACCCTGCATCACTGCGCAACGTCAGAAAGATGTCGGCAGTATGAGAAAATGCAGCACATGTGACAATATGGAGGTGTATGATGGCTATAGATCCAGTCCTTGCCGAGTGCGAGACTCGCATGAAGAAAGCTGTTCAGGCTCTGCAGGATGAATTGGCCACCATCCGCACCGGCCGGGCCTCGCCAGCTCTCATTGAGCACCTGCATGTCGAGGCCTATGGCGTGTCTACACCTTTGAATCAATTGGCCAGCATCACGGCACCCGAGGCACGGTTGCTGGTCGTGCAACCCTGGGATCCACACCTGTTGGGCGCCATCGAAAAAGCAATCCTCAAGTCGGACCTGGGGCTCAACCCCACCAACGACGGACGCGTGATACGAGTCGTTATTCCTTATCTCAGCGAAGAGCGCCGCAAAGAGCTCATCAGGATCACCCGTAAGAAGGTCGAAGAGGGGCGGGTAGCCGTGCGCGCCCACCGGCATGATGCTCTGGAAACGATGGAGCGCATGCAGAAGAACAAAGAGATCTCGGAAGATGACTTCAAACGGGGCAAGGAGCGCCTGCAGAAACTGACAGATACCTACATTGCCAAGGTAGACGAGGTGGGCGCCCACAAGGAAGAGGAAATACTAGAGGTTTGATCCAGGTTCTCACGGTACTTGCGTTCAGAGCACATTCCTGCAGTGCCGGGTGATGACGGGCGTGTGCCGAGGGCATTGAGAACGTGGAATCATCATGGGTGATAGGTCGTGAGTGTGGTTTCAGCTTTGGATACCGAACTAACAAACGTCCCTCGCCATGTTGCGATCATCATGGACGGTAATGGTCGCTGGGCGCGGCAGCGCGGTTTGCCGCGCCTGGCCGGCCACCGCGCCGGCACAGAAAATGTCAGGCGTACTGTGCGCGCCGCCCTCGACTTTGGTATTCAGGTGTTGAGCCTCTATGCCTTTTCCACCGAGAACTGGGGGCGTCCGGCCGAGGAAGTGCGCGGCCTGATGACCATTCTCGAAGAAGTCATCGGACGCGAGACGACGGCCTTGCACAAGGAAGGTGTAGTCATCCGCCATTTGGGGCGCAAAGAAGAGCTGTCGGCGAGCCTACGCCAAAAGATCGAGCAGGCCGAAAATCTGACGCGCCACAATACACGCATGACGCTCAATGTCGCCTTCAACTACGGCGGACGACGGGAGATCATTGATGCCATGCGTCGCCTGGTCGCCGCCGGAGTGGATTTGGACAACCTCAATGAAGAGACCTTTGCAAACTATCTATATACGGCGGGTCAGCCTGACCCTGATCTCGTGATCCGCACGGCGGGCGAGATGCGACTCTCGAACTTCCTGATTTGGCAGGCAGCCTATGCCGAATACTACTCGACTCCCATCTACTGGCCTGATTTTGACCGTGAAGAGCTGCGCAAGGCTTTGGTGATCTATGCCCAGCGGCAACGCAAGTTCGGCAAGCTGGCCGAAGGCTAGATCGGCAAGCCAACACCTGGTGGGAGGTTGGACGATGCTCTATTTCGTTGTGTGAGGTGACCCTGTGTTGCGCACGCGCACTCTATCAGCCCTTGTTCTCCTCGCCCTCGTTTCCGTCCTCCTCTGGCTGGGTGGTGCCCCCTGGTTGGTGGCAATCATCCTCGTGGCTCTTCTGGCTACGCAAGAATTTTTCTCGGCTTTGCGTCAGATCAATCGGCAACCGGTGATCGCCGCCGGCTTTCTGACGGCCGTGGCGCTGCCGGCTGCTGCCTACGGCGACAGGACACTGGCATTGATGCTGCCGATCATTGTTGCCGCCGTCATGTTTTCGCTGCTGCTCGTTCTCCTGCGCCAGAACCCGGACGGCGCCCTGGCCGATTGGGCACTGTCGCTGGCCGGGTCGCTCTACATCGCTCTCCTGCTTTCCTACTTTGTGGCTTTGCGTGAGTATGATCAAGGCCTGCACTGGATCCTGTTGGCTTTTCTTTGCACCTGGGCATGTGATAGCTTCGCTTATCTCATCGGGCGGGCCATTGGCCGCCGTCGCTTCGCGCCACGCATCAGTCCGCATAAAACGTGGGAGGGAACCATTGCCGGGACCATAGCCGCAACCGCTGTCGGCCTCCTCGCTGTGCCGCTGCTCGGCTTGCAGCCGGTGACAGGCCTGCTTCTTGGCGCGGCGGTCGCTCTCCTGGCTATCACTGGCGATCTGGCCGAGTCACTGCTGAAGCGTCAGCTCGACATCAAGGACTTCGGCACACTCATCCCCGGTCATGGTGGCATTCTCGACCGCATTGATAGCTTGCTTTTTGCCGTGCCTTTCATCTATTATGTTGCAGTCGCATGGAGTACTCTCCACTGAACAATACTGATCGTTGGCACATTGTGCTCCCCCATCTGCGCCGTCTCAAACGGCATGGTAGGGGGCTGCACCGTCATGGTGATTGATAGATGGTGACAACGTCTCTGGTTGCGGCATGTGCCATTCTGCACCTTTTCTTGGCCTCGGCCGACGCAATCGTGGCTTTCTCGCTTCTTGTCTATGTCGCCACGCACACGCCGCGCAACACCGCAACCATTTCATTTAGCGTCGTGGCCTTCCTGGTCGCTGCCATGTGGCTGGGCGAGGCAGGCCATGTCAGCGCGCGCAGTGCCGACACGCAGTCGCTACGCGAAGCCGTTTTCTGGCTGCACGTACAGGCAGTTGGCCTGGCGTTATTGCCGGCTGCCTACATCCACTTTTCCGACATGTTGCTGCGCAGCACCGGCTCACTCTCGACTGGTCGGCGTGTGGTAGTGGTCGTGGCCTACATCACTGGCGCAGCCTGGCTTGCCCTGATGTTGCTGACCGATACTGTCATGGCCGGCCCCGTGCTCACCGTGTGGGGTTCACACTTCCAGACAGGCA
>Ga0272448_1008212_pt1 | contig 10898 bp, 9 predicted proteins | sample YNPCB0191_FD_202220 | JGI IMG/M metagenome (GOLD analysis project Ga0272448, IMG submission 202220) | Hot spring sediment microbial communities from Yellowstone National Park, WY, United States - YNP-CB-019-1 | ecosystem: Environmental > Aquatic > Thermal springs > Hot (42-90C) > Sediment... | reverse complement strand
AAATGTCCTGAGCGGGAAATATCCCTTATCGCGTCCGCTTTTCATGTATACCAGTGGCACACCAGCTGGTGATGTCAAGAATTTTCTTGATTTTGTCATGAGCATTGAAGGTCAGAGAATTGTCCGGGAAGAAGGTTTCGTACCACTGAAATGACCTGGAGAAAAGATAGACGTAACTTTAGAGAAAATGTATACCGGCAGCTCTTCGCTATCCTATCCTATGCTTCTCTGATTTTTCTTCTGGCAATAACATTCACTTTGTTTCGCGAAGGGCTGCCAATTTTTCACTATGTCAAGCCCCTTTCCTTCATCTTCGGTAAAAACTGGTATCCCACCCATGAACCCCCAGAGTTCGGCGTTTTACCACTGATTCTGGCTTCAGGACTGGTGACTTTAGGGGCAATGCTTGTATGTACGCCGCTGGGACTGGGAACTGCTCTTTACCTCAATGAACTGGCTGGCGAAAAACAGCGGGCAATCCTCAAACCGCTGGTAGAAATTTTAGCCAGCATTCCTTCCGTGGTATACGGTTTTTTTGGCCTGGCAGTTTTTGCTCCTTTTGTCCAGAACCTTTTTCATCTGCCCACCGGATTATGTGCCCTGACTGCAAGTATCATTTTAGGGGTAATGGCAGTTCCTTGCGTCTGTAGCATTGCTGAAGATGCTCTCAGCTTTGTCCCTAAAAGTTTTAGAGAAGCCTCCTACGCCCTTGGCGCTAACCGCTGGCAAACACTAATAAAAGTGGTTGTACCTGCAGCTGGTTCTGGTATCTTCACCGCGCTTATCATGGGCACAGGTCGTGTAGTCGGGGAAACTATGACGGTTCTCATGGTAGCTGGAGGAGCTGCTGTTGTTCCGCATTCTTTCCTTCAACCAGTCAGACCGATGAGTGCAGCTATTGCCGCAGAAATGGGAGAAGCAGCAGTCGGCAGCAGTCATTATCATGCCCTTTTTGCCATTGCCCTGATTTTGTTTTTACTAACATTAGGTTTTAGCATCCTGGCGGAATTGCTAAGCAGAAAGTTTAGAGCAAAACTGGGTGGCTTGCTGTGAAAGGCAAACTGAGCCAGGCACTGGGTTTCACAATTTTAACCCTGTGCGCTTTAGCTACTCTCTTTTTCCTTGGAACCATAATTTTCTTCATTACTATCAGGGGATGGCCAGCATTGTCCTGGGAGTTTATCACCCAAACGCCACAACAGGGGATGACTGCCGGGGGCATTGCTCCGGCCATAGTAGGAACACTTTATCTGACCCTGGCAGCCGTAGCTGTCGCTCTGCCACTGGGCCTGGCATGTGCTATTTACCTGTGTGAGTATAGTCCAAAGAACCTTACGGTAAACCTGGTGCGGATAAGCATCAATAATCTGGCCGGTGTCCCCTCTGTGGTGTATGGACTATTTGGACTGGCAGTCTTTGTAAAAATGTTTCATTTCGGAGTTTCTATACTCTCCGGCTCACTCACCTTGACACTGATGGTTTTACCTTTGATTATCTCCGCCACCCAGGAAGCACTCCTAACAGTCCCACAATCCTTGCGTGAAGCCTCTCTGGCTCTTGGAGCCACCCACTGGCAGACGATACGCAGAGTGGTCCTACCAGCAGCTTTTCCCGGAATCTTTACCGGGATTATTCTGTCTATCGGCCGTATAGCCGGGGAAACAGCTCCTATCCTTTTTACCGCAGCCACTTTTTATATGCGTGGTTTTCCTAAGAGTATTCTTTCAGAAACACTGGCTCTTCCTTACCATATCTACGCGTTGATGACTGAGGGGACACACCCAGAAAGACAGACTGTGATAGCATATGGTTGCGCTTTAATTCTTCTCTTCCTGGTATTAGCTATTTCGGCAGTGGCTATCATAATCCGGCACAAACAAAGGAGTGAAGTTGTCGCCTGAACCAAAAATTAAAGCAGTTTCTGTCTCTTTTTACTATGGTCCCAAGAAGGTGCTGAACAATATAAATCTGGAAATATGGGGAAAATCTGTTACTGCTATTATTGGACCTTCCGGCTGCGGCAAATCTACATTCATCCGGTTATTAAATCGCATGAATGACCTGGTGCCACACTCCAAGCTTGAGGGAAACATTTTCCTGGAAGGGAAAGATATTAATGCTGCTGGAACCGATGTTTCTGAAATAAGGAGAAAAGTTGGTATGGTTTTTCAGAAACCTAATCCTTTTCCCAGGAGCATAATCCACAATTTATCCTATGGCTTAGAAATAAGAGGAATACGGGATAAGGAATACATCTACCGGCAGATAGAAACAGCATTAAAAAAAGCAGCGCTCTGGGAAGAGGTGAAGAACCGGCTTCATGAGAATGCCTTACATTTATCCGGTGGACAACAACAGCGGCTGTGCATTGCCCGGTGTCTGGTAGTAGAACCGGAAGTAATTTTGTTTGATGAACCCTGTGCCTCACTGGACCCCATTTCTACCCAGAGAATTGAAGAGTTGATAACCGAGCTGAAGAAAGATTACACCATAGTCATTGTCACCCATAACATGCAACAGGCTGCGCGCGTTTCTGATTACACTGCTTTTTTCTATCTTGGTGAATTGATAGAATATGGGAAGACTGAAAGAATTTTTACCGCACCGGTTGATAAACGAACAGAAGATTATCTCTCCGGGAAGTTTGGATAGGGGGAAAAATGATAGAAGAAAAAATTTTAGAATTGAAACGCAAACTGGTGGAAAACGCCACCCTGGTGGAAAGTATGATCAGTAAAAGCATTGAAGGTCTTACAAGGGCTGATAGAGAAACCTTAAAAAAAGTCATCACTGAAGAGGAAAAAACAGCCAACAGTTTGGAAATTGAGCTGGAAGAAATGTGTACTGCTATCATCGCTCAGTATCAACCTATGACCAGGTACCTGCGGACTGTTCTTATGGCTGTAAAAATGACTAATGACTTAGAACGTATGGCGGACCATGCTGTCAATATCTCAGAAAGTGCCCTGGTCATTATTGAACAGCCACCTATCAAACCATTTATTGATATGCCTTTACTGGGTAAACTGGTAATGAATATGGTCACACAGGCAGTTAACTCTTTTATCCACCAGGATACTGCTTTAGCAGAAACTGTCTGTGGACTGGATAGCAATGTAGATGCATATAATGACCGTATTCTTAGAGAATTGATTGCGCTTATGACCACAGACCCCTCTACTGTAGAACGCGCCATCCATATTCTAAGAATCTCTAATAATTTAGAGCGCATCGCCGATTTATCTACCAATATCTGTGAGGAAGTAATTTTTATGGTGGAAGGTAGAGTCATCAAACATCACCACGGCCAAACCACCTGAAGATTTTTAATTAGTTACAGATTTATCAGGAGAGCTTGTCAGCTAAACCTTTTGCACAAAATGCCTTGGCTCCCTTACCAGCGTAACAAAACCAGAGGTTGCTACTAAAGCCAGAACTGCACCGATGGTAAACGTTGCCCGGTAGTTATCAGTAACATCAATCAGACGTCCAGCTAAAGAAACCAGGACAAGATTAAAAGGCAATGGCACCAGGGAACTGATGGAAAAAAGTTTAGAAGGTGGTATACCGGGACATAATTCCATTCCCATATTGTTAAGAAGCATAATTGCTAATTGCTGGCAGAGAGAGAAAGGAAGGTAGACTGTCAGGATAAAAAAAGGCTTATGCCAGAGTAAACAGACCAGGTATCCGGCTAAAACTCCCGCGGAGAGAATAATACCCACCACTCTGTAGCCAAACCGGTCACCTATCCTACCTACAGGCACACAGAAAAGGAGACCGGAAAGAAGCCACATTTTAGGGAAGAGCTCAAGTATTCTTTCTGAAACCAGCAATTTTTCCCTGGCATAGGGAATAAGATAAGACATACCCAGGTTTCCTGCTACTACCAGAACAGTGTAAAAGAAAATGAAAATGGCGTAATGCTGGTGCTTTAAAATCTGCAAAAGGATATACCTTGTCTCCTGAAAAAAAGATTCTCTTGTTATATGTTGACTGTGGACAGGATTAAAATGGTCCCTGAGAGATAAAACAGTCAGGGTGGAGAAACTGAAGAGAATTCCCGCTATCAGAAAGCGCCAGTGGTAACTGCTCACCAAATCCCGATGAGAAAAAAGATGGCTGGAAAGAAAAGAGAAAGCCAATCCTGTTCCCCCAAGAATCATATAAATGGCACTGAAAAGAAAGCCCCTCCTTTTTTTGGGTGCGTTATCCGCACATACTTCCACATAAAGCGGTGTTCCCAGAGAGATTAGAGCGGAAAAAACAAACATACAACCTGAGAAAAAACCGACCAGCAGCCAGCGGGGTAAAGGAGCTGACCACACCAGACAAATACCTCCTGCCAGCGCATAGGTGAGCCCACCAGCAGCATGAAACCAGACCACATACTCTTTTCTTTTACTCCCGCCAAAATAATGAGAACTTACAACCTGGAGAAAAATGGTAAGAGCAAAAGAAGACTGCACCAGCCCTATCAGAAGTTTTGGGGCCTGTACCAGAGCTAAATAGGCTGGAACGGTGACAGTGTAGATGGCAAATCCAAAACCGACTGCCCAGATAAGTTCAAAAAGTAAAATAGCAATCAGGTTGTGAGGGAAATCACGTTCTACCAGACTTTCATATTGTTCCTGCATTTTTAGCTTTCCAGACGAAAAAGAAAGGCCTGTCCCTGTTTAAGGTCAACTGTAGAAATGACCTTCTTCTCAGTTAAGCTGAACATCTTGCCCTGATGAAAAATCTCCAGGGATAGATAAAAATCCTTTTTCCCGAGATTAGCAACAAGTAAGTACCAGAAACCGTCAGCTCCTGATACCTTTATTCCTCTTATCCCTTCCGGTAAATTCCTTACCGGACAGATACCTTTTTCAGCCATCCTGGCCGTTTGCTGGCAGGAAATACCTACCTGCAGCATTGCGCTCAGGTCATAAAGCAGGCTTCCTTCATCCACAGAAGTTTTTTCCAGGCAACACGGGCAACAGATTTCATCCACAGCCAGTCCGGTCTCTATGACCTGCGCTTCGTACTGTCCTAAAAGCAAACCTGCCTGCCGGCGACCGGATTGATATAAATAAAGGGATTGCCCTCCATAAATCAGAAAGAGACCAATCCTGTCATCTATGTTCAACCAAGAGGAGTTAAAATTCACTATTTTCCGGGCTTGTCTGCTACAAACTTCATACTTTCCGCTTTCCGCATAATACAGGCGTCTTCCCCGGTTAAAAATATCATTCGGAACATTTAGCAATAAACCCTGAATGACACTGAAGTATTCCCGGGTACAGGAAACCTGCCTTTGCATCACCAGAAGACTGCAATCATCCGGTAAAGCAGCTACTACCAGATAGCCACTGCTTACTGGCCTATCCTGCTGGCCTTCCCCAGGAAAAGAGGAAGCCACAGTTGTGGTCTCTCCGGTGACAAGAAAACCTCCAGGGAAAAGGTGTTCCTGGTGTTGATTGACTTGCTGGCTGTGGTAACGGGCCAGACTGAAAACTCTTCCGGCGAGATTTTCCCGCCACTCCGCCAGATTACTCCCATCTACAGGAAGACAGAGAATCTGAGGAGGCTGGGCAGCCTGCCAGCAAAAAGAGACTACTCTCTTTTCTCCTTTCTGGAAACAGGCGCCGTGGTAGCTATCAAACCATTCCCGCAGACTTTCTGTTTTTCTTTTTCCTTCTATCCTCAGGTGACGGCGCCAGTAAGCAGCCATGGAAAGACTGACCGCTCTATCTGCTTCCAGCCTGGTGTAATACAGAGGAGAAACTGCTTCCAGACCCCGGCATCTTTTTTTCAGAAAGGAGCCATCCCCGTTTGCCTGCACTTCTTCTTTAACAATCTTCAACCAGTTTGCTTCCAGAAGACCAGCCTGGTTATCATCCAGGTAATCCTGTGCGAGAAGCCAGGTCGGAATACAGTAATCCTGACAGTAGCAATAACGAATTCTGGTATCCCCTCCTATCCGGAGAAGACGACCATCAGGAAAGGTAAAAGTCTTTACCAGGCGCCATAACTCTGGAACATGCCTGTAGAGAGCCGCTGGTGCATCCCATCCCGCTAAACGGCAGGAAAAATGCAGTAAGGCTACCTGGGAAAGACAGATAACCATATAACCCACATTCAAATAACCATGGTGGTTACAGGCATAACTATCAAAGAAATTAGCCCCTACAAACCAGTCCTTCACCTTTCTACCTTCCACCTCTTCTTCGGAACTGGCATCCTGAGGTAAAGATATACCATTAATTAAAAACCAGGTTCCCTTCTCGCGATACTGGCTGGCCGCAGGATGGTCCGGATAAAGACGGGCTACCCGGTGAAGAAAGCAACCATTCCAGAGGTTGCTTTCCGGTCTATTATTTTCCACCAGACCGGCTTTGATTTCATAGTGGTGCAAAAGCCAGTCAGCTTCAGACACCAGCACCTGGCGCAGCAGAATTCTGTCTGACTCAGTAAGGTAATCATTCAGAGCTTCCAGTCCAGGCATCATCCTTTCCAGACCGAGAACGCTGATCCAGGTATGACCCCACTTTCTACCATCCAGACAGTGGTAATCACCTTCCAGATGACTGCACAGGGAAAAACGTAACATTCTTAATGCCTTTTCCCGCAACTGTTCCCGGGAAAAACCTGCTACTTCCTCTTCCTCATCAGGGTCAGCTGCCATCACAGCATAGGCAACCATGGCTTTCTGGTTGGTCTGAACTCCCCAGCCATCATAACCTGTTCCATAACAGAGAAGCTGGGGTCGGTCTGGCGGAGAGTAAAGATAATCTTCCGCAGAAAGAAACCACTTTCCCAATACCAGGAGATAATCTCGCGCTGCAATATCCATCTTCATACCTTTTTCTGCTTCCACACCAGTGATAAAAAATGGGACTTTGACACTGCTTGCTTATGCCAGTATAATCTATGGCAGCAGGTTGCTTCAAGGATTGAAGCTTTCTGCTTAGTAATACCAGGAGGGATGATGGAAGTTAAAACACCGAGGATAAAAGACAAAGAGATTAAAAGAAAATGGTATCTTGTGGATGCTGAAAATTGTATTCTGGGAAGACTGGCCAGTAGAATAGCCTGTCTGCTTATGGGAAAGAATAAAGCTACCTGGTCACCCCACCAGGATACAGGTGATTTTGTCGTGGTGATTAACGCCGAGAAGATAAGGGTAACAGGACAAAAACTGGCAGACAAAAAGTATTACCGGCACAGTGGTTATCTGGGAGGATTAAAAGAAGTTTCTCTTTATGCGATGCTACAGAAAAAGCCAGAGAAAGTAATTGAACTGGCAGTTAAGGGAATGCTTCCGAAAAACGCTCTCGGCAGGCGGATGATAAAAAAGTTAAAAGTATATCGGGGAAACCAGCATCCGCACCAGGCACAGAATCCGCAGGCAGTGAAAATCGGAGGGTAGAAAAATGAAGAAGATTTATATCATAGATGTGACCAATCGTGACGGGGTGCAGACAGCACATCTGGGACTGGCTAAATTAGAAAAAACAATGATTAATTATTACCTGAACAAGATGGGTATCTTCCAGAGTGAATTTGGCTTTCCTGTCACCCGACATGAAATTAACTACATGAATGCTAACTTAAGCCTGGCACGAAAAAAAGTTCTTTATCCTATCCGTCTGAGCGGCTGGCTACGGGCAATACCTCAGGATGTTGAACAATCATTTAAAAATGTTCCGGATCTGGAGCATGTTAATCTTTCCATTTCCACATCCAGACAGATGATTACAGGAAAATTCCAGGGCAAAATGGATTTCCGCCAGGTAATCAGGGAAATGACAGAAGCAGTAGATCTCTGCCGGGAAAAGGGAGCGAAAACAATTGGGGTCAACGCTGAGGATGCTTCCCGGACTGATTTAGAACAGCTGATAGAATTTGCCGCCTGTGCCAGGCAACATCAGGCAGACAGGTTACGTTACTGTGATACGCTGGGTTACGACACACCCTTCACCATCTATGAGCGGGTCTACAGACTGGCTAAAGAAGTCCAGATTCCTATTGAGTTACACTGTCACAACGACCTGGGCATGGCGGTGGCTGTTTCTCTGGCTGGAGCAAAAGCAGCCATTGACGCCGGTGTAGATGCCTATATCAATACTACTATCAACGGAATGGGAGAAAGAGCTGGTAACGCTGATTTGGTTTCTGTGATTTTAGCTGTAAAATATGGAGCCGGAATGGCCGGGACCTACCAGCTGGACGACCGGGTTAACCTGAAAATGGCCTGGAAACTAGCACACTACGCTTCCTATGCCTTCAAGGTTCCTATCCCCATTAACCAGGTGGGAGTGGGACAGAATGCTTTTGCCCACGCTTCAGGTATACACGTGGATGGTGCTTTGAAAGATAGACGTAATTATGAACTTTACGACTTTGAGGAACTCGGCCGGGGAGAAGTGGAAATAGTGGAAACAGGCCGCAAGATTCTTCTGGGAGAGTACAGTGGTATAAAGGGTCTGCGCAACGTCTACGGAAAGTTGCAGGTGCGCTTCCATGATGATAACGAAGCAAGAGAAATACTGGAACTGGCACGTTATGCTAATGTGCATAAACAAAAACCGCTGGTAGACGATGAACTTATTTTTATTGCCAAACACCCGGAAGAAGTGAAACTTCTGTTGACAGTCACACCATAAAATACTCCAGAAGGAACTTACTTCCATGGGACAAACAATAGCCGCCAAGATACTCTCCGCCCATGCCGGGGTAAAGGCAGAGCCAGGAAAAATTGTTCTCGCCCGGGTAGACTTCCTGATGGCTCAGGATGGGACTGCTCCTCTGGTCATCAAGGCTTTTGAAAATCTGGGTGCTGATAAAGTGGCTAATCCTTCCAGGGTGGCTTTTGTTATTGACCATAACAGCCCCAGTCCCAATCAGGGTGTTTCTGCTCTCCATTCTCTTATCCGTAATTTTGCTGCTCGCCAAAGGCTGCACCTTTTTGACATTGGAGAGGGTATCTGCCATGTTCTGGTACCGGAAAAAGGTTTTGTTTCCTGCGGCCACCTTGTCCTTGGTGCGGATAGCCACACGCCAACCTACGGAGCAGTTAACGCCATGGCTTGCGGGGTGGGTTCCACTGACCTGGCTATCGGTCTTATGACTGGCTACCTGTGGTTTAAGGTACCGGCCACTATCAATGTTGTCTGTCACAATTCTTTGCCGGAGGGTGTTTTCGCCAAGGATTTAGCCCTAAATATTGTCAAGCAGTTAACAGCCGAGGGTGCCATTTACCGCGCTCTGGAAATCCGGGGTCAGGCTATTAAAGAACTTTCTATGGATAGCCGTTTCACCATCTGTAACCTTACCACAGAAGTAGGTGCCAAGTGTGGAATCATGGAAGCTGACGATACTACACTGGAATGGTTAAAGCAGCATGGCGTCACGGAAGCCATTCCTGTAAAAGCTGACCCTGATGCTGTCTATGAAAAAACGGTAGACATTGACGCCAGTACCCTTGTCCCACAGATAGCCCGACCTCATACTGTGGACAATGTCTGTGATATTGACGAGGTGGCTGGAACTCCCATCCAGCAAGCTTTTATCGGAACCTGTACCAATGGCCGGCTGGAAGACTTTGCTATTGCTGCTAAAATCTTAAAAAACCGGAAGGTTTCCCCTGAGGTAAGGCTCATCTGTACTCCTGGTTCCAGAACAATTCTGTTAGAGTGTCTGCGCCAGGGTTATCTGGAAACGCTCATTGCTGCTGGTGCCTGTGTTACCAATCCAGGCTGCGGACCATGCGTTGGCACCCACCAGGGAATTCCTTCTGATGGGGAAACCGTGATTTCTACGGCCAACAGAAATTTTAAGGGAAGAATGGGTAATCAGAACGCTTCCATCTTCCTGGCTTCTCCGGCCACAGTAGCCGCTTCAGCCATAACGGGTGTGATTACTGACCCCCGTAACTACTTATAACCAGAGTTTTTTTGCTGTCAGGATACAGACAAAAGGAGTTTATGGACTTACTGGAGTTACCTGTCTGGCGACTCAGGGAATTACTGCAAAAAAAAGAAATTTCCTGCCAGGAACTTGTCTCTTATTATCTTGACCGTATCAGCCAGAAGGATTCACTGCTGCACAGTTATCTTTATGTGAACGAAAGAGCTTTAGAGGAAGCCAGAGCAATTGATGAAAAATCAACCCTGCTGGAACAACAGAGACCTGTGCTGGAAGGTATTCCCGTTGCTGTCAAGGATAATATCTGTGTCCAGAACCAGCCTGCTACCTGTGCTTCCCGGATACTGGAAAATTTTATACCTCCCTATGAAGCTACTGTGATTAAACGTTTGCGAGATGCCGGTGCTATCATCCTGGGAAAAACAAACATGGATGAGTTTGCTTTCGGTTCTTCAACAGAGAATTCTGCCTTCGGACCGACCAGAAACCCTTATGACCAGGAAAGAGTACCGGGTGGTTCCAGCGGTGGGTCAGCAGCGGCAGTAGCTGCCAATCTATGCGCTGCTGCTTTGGGGTCTGATACAGGTGGTTCTATCAGGCAACCAGCTGCTTTTTGCGGTGTAGTAGGTCTGAAACCGACCTATGGACGTGTCTCCAGGTTTGGGCTGGTAGCCTTTGCTTCTTCCCTGGACCAGATAGGACCTTTAACCCGGGATGTTCGTGATGCTTCTCTTTTACTTTCTGTCATCGCTGGAGCTGACCGGTATGATTCTACATCTTTACAGGAACCAGTTTTTGATTATTTTGATGGCACTGTCCAGGATTTGTCCGGGTTACACTTTGGTTTACCCAGGGAATACTTAACCGGCGAGGTAAATCCCTGTATTAAAGAGAGTATCAACCGCGTGGGGAAAAAAATTGAACAACTGGGTGGCTGTTTAGAGGAAGTATCTTTACCTCACACCCAAGCTGGTATTGCCACCTATTAC
>Ga0272448_1008209_pt1 | contig 10901 bp, 8 predicted proteins | sample YNPCB0191_FD_202220 | JGI IMG/M metagenome (GOLD analysis project Ga0272448, IMG submission 202220) | Hot spring sediment microbial communities from Yellowstone National Park, WY, United States - YNP-CB-019-1 | ecosystem: Environmental > Aquatic > Thermal springs > Hot (42-90C) > Sediment... | reverse complement strand
AGGACTGAAGTCGCACTGCGAACTCTTGAAGATCAGATGAGGATTCTTGAAAGCGCAAAGAAAAATGTTGAAGACAGCCTCAAAAAAGCAATCGGGATTCAAATTGAGGAAGAAATTGAACTTGTTGACCCGATGGAAAACCTTAAAAAGAACGCTCAAGAAAATGGCAACATTCCCCTTCCCCCGCTTTCTTTTACTGAAGAAGAACTTAAGGAAAAAGTCCTCAAGCAAAACGAGGGATTAAGAGCGCTTCAAAACAAAATAGATTCTTTAAATGAGGTCTATTCTCTTGCCAAAAAGGACTATTACCCCTATGTTGTGGGTGCGTTAGGACACAGTTACGAACAAAACAGGTATATGGCGTATCCTCATTTAAACAAACTCTATCTTGGAATTTCTTTCAATGTTTTCGACGGAGGATTAAGGAAATCAAAAATCTCTCAAGCAAGAATTGAACTTGAAAAGGCGCAAAGAGACAAAGTTGAAACGGAAAAAGAAATAATTGTAAAAGGGCTTGAAGCATACAGAGAATATCTTGACACAATTGAAGAATACAAAACCGCAAAACTAAATGTAAATTCCTCTTCTGAAAACTTGAGAATTGTTGAAAACCAATACAAGGAAGGGCTTTTGAAAACCACCGATTTCCTTGAGGCAGAGACGATTTACGCTGAAAGCAGATTCAAAGAGATTGAAAGTCTTCACAAAATCATTACAGTTCAGGCAAAAATAGCGGCAATAGTCGGAGAAGATTTGAAAAATTATTTTTCTACTTTGTATTAAGGAGGAGTTATGGCTTTACAGAAAAAAAATATCGCTCTTTTGATTCTTCTTGTTTTGGTTGTTTTAGGTTCTCTTTACGGTTATCTTCGCTATAAACATTCAATAATGTATGTAAAGACTGAAGACGCTTACATTAAGGGGGATATTTATCAAGTATCCTTTAAAACATCTGGAAAAGTAAAAGAGGTTTATATTGACGATAATGTTGAGGTGAAAAAGGGCGATTTGATTGCAACTCTTGAACCAGAAGATTATGATTTGAATGTGAAAACCGCAGAGAACAAATACAATGAAGCATTAACATCTGTTGAAACAAGCAAAGCGCAGATTGAGCAGGCAAAAGCAAACATAAAAACTATTGAAAGCCAACTTGAACTTGCCCAGATTGAAAGAAAAAGGGCTGAAGCGCTCTTTGCAAAAGAATCAATCCCCAAGCAAAAGTATGATAACGCCGTAACTCAGGAGAAGGTTCTTCTTTCCCAACTTGAAGCGGCTAAGAAAGGGCTTGAAACTGCTGTCGCCTCTTTAAAAACTTCAGAAGAAAAAGTCAAAACCTCAGAAACAGCAGTAGAAAACGCAAAACTTGCAAGGTCTTACTGCGAACTTTACGCTCCCGTAAGTGGCGTTGTAACAAAGAAAAATATCCAAATCGGACAGGTTGTTCAAGCAGGACAGCCAATTTGCGCTATAGTTCCGCTTGAAACAAAAACGCTCTATGTTGAAGCAAACTATAAGGAAACACAACTTAAAAGAGTAAAAGTCGGACAAAAAGTAAAATTCTGGACAGATGTTGATAAATCCAAAGTTTTTGAAGGAGAAGTTGAAAGTGTTTCACCCGGCACGGGCGTTGTCTTTTCTCTCTTTCCGCCCGAAAACGCAACGGGAAACTGGGTAAAGATAGTCCAAAGAGTTCCAGTAAAGATAAAAATAAAGCCAGAGCAAAAAGGAATAGAAATTTTAAGATTGGGGCTTACCGTAACCTGCGTTATTGACACGACAAAGTAGGTAGAAACTATGGCGATGACGACAGACAACAAGTATTTAATCGCGTTTACAACTATGCTTGGAACTTTCATTGAAGTTGTTGACACTTCTGTCGCCAATGTCGCCCTTCCACATATGGCTGGGACATTTGGCGCAGGAACTGATGAAATCACTTGGGTTATAACTTCCTATCTTGTCGCAAACGCTATAATACTTCCCTTAACGGGATGGATTGGCAATTTTTTTGGAAGAAAAAGGGTTTACCTTTTCTGCCTTATACTCTTTACTCTCGCTTCATTTGGCTCTGGCGCTGCTCCCTCGCTCTATTTTATGGTTTTGATGAGAGTCATTCAAGGGCTCGCAGGAGGAGCGATGGTTCCAATGTCTCAGGCTATTCTCCTTGAAACATTCCCAAAAGAGGAGCACGGAAAAGCAATGGCTCTTTTTGGCGTCGGAGTAATATTTGGTCCAATTATAGGTCCAACACTTGGAGGATGGATAGCAGACAACTGGAGTTGGCCCTGGATTTTTTACATAAATATTCCCGTTGGCGTAGTTGCCTTTATACTTGGCTACTTTTTGATTGAAGACCCAAGTTATCTTAAGAAACCAGAAGGAAAAGTTGATTACTACTCTTTTCTCTTTGTGGCATTGGGATTGGGTAGTCTTGAAATAGTTTTAAACAGAGGCGAAAGGTATGATTGGTTTGCAAGCGGTTTTATAAGATTTTGGGCTGTTATGGCTGGGATTGGGATTTTTCTTTTTATATGGCGCTCTCTAACAGCGGAAAATCCTCTTGTCAATTTGTCAATAATGAAAAACAAGGAATACGCAGCAGGGACAACTTTGATGTTTCTTTTAGGCTTCGGGCTTTACGGCTCTTTTGTTATGCTTCCCCTTTTCTGTCAGCATCTTCTCGGCTACACTGCAACATGGGCGGGTTTTGTGATTTCTCCCGGCGGCTTTGCCTCTCTTCTTGCAATGGCTTTTGTCGGGAATCTTGTTGGAAAAATTGACACAAGATTTCTTGTTATGATTGGGATAATCTGCAATATCGTTTCTCTTTACATTCTTACATTTATAAACCTTTCAACAGACTTCACCTTCTTTATGACATCAAGATTGATTCAGGGTTTTGGCTTAGGTTTGCTCTTTGTTCCAATAACAGTTTCAGCCTACTCAAGGATTCCCAAACACCTTACCGGGCAGGCGACGGGGCTTTTCAACCTTATGAGAAATGAGGGCGGTTCTGTTGGAATAGCGCTTTCAACGACAATTCTTTCACAAAGAAGCCAGTTTCACCAAAGCAGACTTGTAGAGAATTTAAGCAATTATTCAGTTGATTTTTTGGAGAAAGTTCATTCTGCAACACACTACCTTTTTATTTATGGCGGTTTTGACCCCTCATCCTCAAACTATGGCGCTTACGGACTATTTTATAAGGAATTGCTACGACAGTCCTACCTGAAAGCGTTTGTTGATGTCTTCCATTTTTTGATGATAATTTTCATCCTCCTTATTCCCTTTGTTTTTCTCTTAAAAGGAAAAGTTAAAAAAGAGGGAATTGTGCCGCATTAAAAATTTCTCTCCCCTTTTCTCAAAGAGATGACCTTAAAAGATGATGCGCTTTTCTCTCTTTTCTTCTTTCTTTTTTGGTTGATGAGCGGGCGGAAGGTCACTAAAAAGTTTTAAAATTTCCTGCTTGTTAATAAAAGCGACATTTTCCGCGCCAAACTGAAAAGGAAAACGATACGCCCATTGCAACAAACTTCCGATTTTCAACTCAAAGTTGACTAAATTATCCTCACAAGAATCCAATATAACACAAAGGGCACAAAAAATCTACTTCATTAAGTCTTAAACATAAACCGTGTCAAATAAAGTCAGTAATGCGGAGGTTTCCAGTCGGTGACATCGGGATAGCAGACAACTTGCACTGCAATCCCCGGCTCCAAGTCAAAATTTACCTGCCCTATGCCGCCTCCCGACCATCTCTGCCATTTGCTTCCCGTCCATCTATAAAGATTAACCCAGTTTGCCCCGGCAGATATTATGCTGTTTCTCAACTCGGCGGCATTTTTTAATGTGGTGTGATATGGCAGTGAAATAAATTTGTTGACAGCACCTTGAAAAGAAAATGACAGATTTTCGTTATGAGAGCCGACAATAAGCCAGTTTGAAACATTAGAAGTAGATACAACCTCATACCCAATCCCCGGCTCTATGGCAAAATTTATCTGTCCTATTCCGCCTCCCGACCATCTCTGCCACTGAGTTCCATTATAGTTATAAACGCTGACACCGCTTCCTTGAGCCCTCATAATCCTGTTTCTCAAACTTTCCGCATCGGTGTAACTGTTATAATATGGAAGGGAAATAAACTTTGCCTCATTTGCATTCAGACTCATTTTGAGTTTAAAACCCGTATTGGATGAAAAAAGCGAGTAAGAAATAGACAAAATCAAGAGTGTCATTAAACCGAGGACTGACCTTGCTTTCATTTTTGCCTCCTTTAATATCCCAAAAACTGAACATAAGCGTCGTTAAAAGTTTTTTCTATCGCTCTTATGTCTGCCTCGTAAAAGGCTGAGCCGGGACCGTTTATTTGATTGGATGAAGTATCGTTAATCTCAAAATCTGCGCTGAGAAGAACTCCAGCTCCCCCTGAATGCCCATTGGCAAAATCTGGCATCGGAGGATCGCCGGTGAATGTGCTTGCATAATAACAATTAGCGGTTAAGTTAGAATCAAGCGTCACGGTGATTGTTCCGTTTCATTGAAATCATTTAGCCCCGTCTTCTGCAATTCTTATAATTTTCATTACTTCGTTGGCGCATTTTCTTTTTCAGGAAACAACTTCTGTAAAGCCTTTTTGGCTCCTTCAGCCCAGCGTCCTTCCATCTTTGACAAAATCTTCATCTCCTCTATCGCCTCGTTTTCCCTGCCAAGTACCAAAAGATAAAAAGATATTCCACTACGGATCATATCCGCTTTGACAAAATCAGGGTGAGCCGCGATGAATTTTTGGAGGAGTTTCAGCCTTTCCTCAAAATACTTTATACGCTCTTTTCTGTAGGCATCCTGCTTTTCGGCAATTAGCCCTCTTACTCCAAGTACCTCGTCAATATCTTCTGATGACATATTTATATAATCCTGCAAATTCTCTTTTGCGCACTTTGCCAGTTCATACCCCGCATAAGTTGATGTGGGGTATTTTTTAAGAAGCGTAGCCCTTATATCCTCTGAACCCGGTGGACAAAAAGAACAATCGAGAACATCACCCCATATTAAAGGTTGATTCAAAGAGACTCTTGTCGGGTCTTTTTTATAGAGAGACTTTTTTGCTTCCTCTATTTCTTTTAACCATGCGGCATCCTCCCCTTTTGGAGTATCAACAAAAAAGTTGGTATTTGCTTGAGTTTCTTTTTCAAAAATGCCAGGTTCATCATTTAGACTGTATTTTAAATAAAATATCAATTTATATTCTCCTGCCGGCAACCTGTCTATTGAAACATTTGTAACTGGAATAGGCTGCGACCAAACAATATACTCGCCGGGCTTGAGCATCTTTTTGGGAGTAGGCTTATTTCCAACTACCATCACGCCTCCTCTGTACTGGGGCACCTCCTTGCCATCAGGATAGAATGCCTTGGCATCCCATTCTAATAAATAAAATTTCCCATTGCTCTCTTTCCCCCCTATCCAAATTGACTTTTCAGATAAATTTTCAACTCTGTAGGTTGCCCACACAGTTTGCCCGAAAAGAAAATGATCGGTTTCTAAAGTAATGGATATCTTTGGTTGTTGAGTATAACCATTCAAAACAATTAAGGTCAATAAAGCAACAGTCAAAAATAATTTCTTTACCAGCATTTTTTTCTCCTTATTGAGTTTTCACTAAATCAGTTTCACCTCTTATTGAACCGTCCTCCTTATTTCCGTTTGGAGGGGCACAGATTGGGTCGCCCAGGAATAGGTCTTCCTTACAGAAACGCCAGATAGTGTTTAGCGGGTTTCCACCATCGCTATTCATTAAACAGGGCTCACCGGGGCAATCCTGAGGTAAATCTGTGTTGCACCAAGCCGGTCGTGTGTCATGCCCGCCTGCAATACAAATATCCGCCTTGCATTGGTGACCCATCTCGTGATTGTTGACAGTTTTTTCAAAATTTGTCCTGTCGGGATCGGATGCATAATGCTGTTCTATTGTTTCTTGATGAATAAAAGTATAAAGAGACCAACGCCAAGTGAAACCCACTACATCTGAAGGGACCACGAACACCTAAAAAATGAAGATAATTGACCTTATCATAGTTTTTAAACCATATTCTTTGGAAGTTATTCCTCATTGTTCGTCCTGGGTCACTGCCACCCCCTCCCGCTGTTATGGCATAAAAATCAGACAACGAATTTGAAATATACGGCACAGCGCTCATTCCGTCTCTCAATCCTAAAAACTGAACATAAGCGTCATTGTAGGTTTTTTCTATCGCTCTCATATCTGCGTCGTAAAAACAAGAATTTGGAGCGTTTAGTTGACCGTAGCATTCCTCCATCTTCAGTGAAATCACTTAGACCCAACCTCTGCAATTCTTATCATTTTCATTTAGTCTCTGTCGGCGATGTTTTGGAAGCAGGTACAGTTTGTTCATCCGCTTTGGTTCTTGATTCTGTTATCCACCCTTTTTGTTTCATCAAGTCAAGGAATTTCTCCGCCTTCTCCGCAATGTAAGGTTTCGTTTCCTTAGAAAGTTTTTCCAATTCTGCCTCTCCTTCTTTATACTTCTTTAAGGCAACTTGATTGATTGCAACTTTTAAGCGCAATTCGTCTGCAAACCAAATGTCGGGATGATTTTTGAGAATAACTTCAGCCCACTTTGACCACCACGCAGCGTTATCCTCGCCTTTAAACCATATCCATCCTGCCTCTGTGGGATAGGAGTTTGATAGAAAAACTCCCGTCTCAAGAGATTTAAGAAATCTTGGATTGGTAAAATCGGCTTGCGCAAAACCCCGCAAGCGATCGTATATTAAATAAGCCGCATAAGTTGATGTGGGGTAGTTTTTTAAAAGTTCGGTAGGATTTGACAAAGGAGAGCCTTTGAAATATTCGTAGGCTTCTTTGTCTATGCCTTTTGGAGTTACAACCGTTACATAACACTCATTACTTTCGACTTTCCCCTCCCACGCTGAAAAAGGTTGTAACTCACCTTTTTCATTTTTAAAATAGTAGGGTCCTTTAGATGAAAGTATTACCTTTATTGAATATTTTTGCGGTGTCGTCAGATAATTGATCTGCCGTACTTTCTGGTCTTTCCAATCTGCAGGTATATCCATCTTCATTGAATCCAATGCCGGCATATCAAGTATTTTACGCTGCGGATCCTGCTCCACAAGATTACCTTTTTCGTCTCTAATTTCCGTTTTTATCGTCTCATGCTTAAACGAAAGCGTCATCGGTTTTCCGCTTATGTTTTTAATTTCCACTCCAATAAATACTGGCGCACCAACGGGAACTTCTTGTTGGAAGCAAGTGAGTTTCACTTCAATCTCATTGCATATGAATCTCTTGCCGCTAAAAAGCAAAAAACAAAAAATTGTTAGAATAATTATCCTCTTCATTTTGGGTCAACCTCCTTCCTGATTCCGCCCGGTCTTTCATCGCAATTTGGATCCCCTGAGAAAAGATCCTCTATACAAAATCTGTTAACTCCATGTTTTGCGTCTTCACTAAGATCTAAAGATAAAGGCGCCATAATACATACTGCGGGACATTCTTCACATCCTGTTCCGCAACTGTTTTCCATAGAACACCAAGCCATCCTTGTTGGAGTATCATGCCCTCCTACAGAATTAGGACAGGTATTAACATCAAACTGATGACCCGTTTCGTGATTTGTTACAAACCTTACTCTATTCTGATTTTCTTCTTCAGTTCCAGTCATTGAAAGAATTTTACCGCTAAAGATGTAACTATAATCATAGCAGCTTACGCTTAGCCCGTAAGCATTGCTGACATCAGAAGCGCTTATCAAATGAAAGTAGTTGTGGGGAGTGTCTAAAGGTGGCGAACCTCCACCGGCAGCAAAGTGTTTAAACCAAATTTGACTAAACAAAGCAAGAGGAACACCTTCTTCTTGTTGGGGATAATTATAAGCCCAATCAAACCAACTTTTAGGCAAATACGGCACAGCGCTCATTCCATCTCTCAACCCCAAAAACTGAACATAAGCGTCGTTGTAGGTTTGCTCAATCGCTCTCATATCTGCGTCGTAGAAGGCTGAGCCGGGACCGTTTATTTGGTTGGATGAAGTATCGTTAATCTCAAAATCTGCGCTGAGAAGAACTCCAGCTCCCCCTGAATGCCCATTGGCAAAATCTGGCATCGGAGGATCGCCGGTGAATGTGCTTGCATAATAACAATTAGCGGTTAAGTTAGAATCAAGCGTTACGGTGATTGTTCCGTCGCCGTTATTGACTGGCTCGGTGGATACTGTTTTTACTTCGCCTTTCGTTTCGTAAGGCGATAATTCATCAAAAACGACTATTACATCATCTTTGTGAACATTCGCCCAATCGTAAAGCCTTATCTGGTTGCAGTCGCTCCCGCAGGCACTTTTGTTGAAGTCTTCATACAGCAACCCCCCTCTTCTGAACATCTTGTCTCTTTCAACATACACTCTTTTCCAGGTTGTGAACAAGGGGGATGATGCTGCTATCTTGGTTTCAGGCAGGGGATTGCCATAGTAGTCAGTCTTTTCTATTAAAACCTGAAAGTTGTTTCCAGAATACCTTGCGGGAACTTTTAGATACACATTCGCTGTCCAGTCTGAACCAATTGTCACAACCCTTTCTGTTTGCGCGCCTCCGCTGCAATCTGCAGTCAGGCATATTCCGTAGTCGCTCATTCCAACATTGTCATTTCCTTCGTAAGGAAGATGTTGTGAACTTCCGCCCCAGCCTCCATCCGGCGCATAAGGGCTGAAATCGGGCGGATCTATCACTTTTAGTTTCACTGGACGATATTGCCAACCGCGAATTTTAAGTTCTACTATTCTGTCAGAAACCTGATAAGGGGATGGATAGGGATAACTTACATTTGCGCTGTTCAACAAAACTTTCTGAGGAAAATTCCTGTATGGAACAAAAAACCAATGGGGCTCAAGGTCTATAAAACCGCTGCTTATATCTCCAAAAAGCGCACCTCCATGAAATGAAGGAACATTGCCTTCAACTTGGTTTTTATTGTAACAATTTGCAAATACATAGCCGCTTTCATAATAAAAATATGTGTAATTGGATATTGAATAATCCCTGTCTATTTCAATGCTGTTTGCGACAGAACCAATATAGGCCAAGAGATAAGACGACAATTGTCCTGTGATCTGATATATGTTTCCATCGCCGCTTGAAACAACCACATAATAATATGGCGCTATGTTGACATCTATTCCTATAGGCATAGCGCTAAAATTAAATGTTCTGTTTCCCCAGTTATCCTTTATTGTTGATGAGCCAGAACCAGCGTTTGCAGGGATTTTTACAACTTTATGATTGTTTCCATCGGCAATATAGCAGGCAGACCCGTCAGGGGCAAAACCTATTCCTTTTGGGTAAATACTCCTTGTGAAACTGTCATCCTTTGTTGAAGCATAAACTGTCATTGCTCCCGTTGTAACATCAACTTGATAAACACACTCTGCGCCGTTTACGCCATCTACAACAACAAGCCTTCCGTCGTTGCTTACCCTTGAGATTAATGGATTGCTGAAACTTGTTATTTCTACCCCTTTCCCGTTTTCTACATCTCTTCTAAAAAGGTCAAGTTCAAATAATGTTCCGCTTCCAGATATCCATACTTTTCCGGTTTGCGGGGCATAACTTATACATTTTACGCCGCTAACATATTCATATCCCCTCGGCGATAGATATATAAAGGGATAGTTCTGCGTTGGGTCTGACAGTCTTCCGTTTGATTGAACAAGAGTGTAAAATCCTCTTGAATCATCTGCAATTTCAAAATCTGCAGAAACGCCATATCTTCCAATTGTTGTTACTGACTTTGCTTTTTGGCATCTGTCTCCCATCGGCATTAGATTCGCCTTTGCTATCGGGTCAAGGTAGTTGGAATTTATTGTCAAAGTGTCTCCCCACCAAAAAGTATTCGCATTTACTTGAGGAACAGATGGAAGCGGGTCTGGGTCATAACCAATCCCCTGTGCGGGATAACTTACAACCGATTTCCCTGAAACATCAAAACATTCAAGAAGTTTGTCCTGCTTTGGGCTAATCTCAATTGATGTCGCTTCTGCCTCTTTTTCAATAACTTCCACATCCTGTTGAAACGAAGGGTCGGAACTTCTTGAAATAACGAAAGGAGAATCATCTCCGTTCCAGTTTAAGTAAAGAGTGCTATCGTCGTCGCTTATATCAACAAACAAAGTTGTTGGGTCGGTGGTTTCAGGTGTAGGATTTGAAGTTGACAAACCGCCTTGGGAGAAATATTTTGCTTCCTCTTCTTTGGAATGGGCACTTAACGCTTTTACATCTACGCCGCCACCTCTGGGCTTCATTTCCAAACCGCAACCCCCATCGCCTTTTATAAACTCCTGACTTAAACAGAAATTGGAAGAAAAAAAGATAACCAGAAAAAGTATTATCGCATTCTTAATCATTGAAACAAATAAAGGAGACTTTGTCCTTTTCACTTAACCTCTCCTTTTCTATTTTAAACCATTTTCAATTCTATTTTAAGCACCTCAAGGTAAAATTGTGAAAAAAACAAAAACCATTTGTCAAGTGGCTATAGAACTCCACAAAATTTGAAAGTTTGAGGAAAAAATAAACAAATTTGATTAAGTTGGCAATCCATTGAAGCGAACCTCGCAACGGCGGATTGCTTCGCTTGGGAAAGCGCTACGAAGCGAATCTCGCAACGGCGGCTCACTTCGCTTGTTAATGCTCCGAAGGCAACCTCGTGGTGAATGTCTTCTTAAAATCAATGTCGTCTTCCACTCTTTCCTTCCAGACAATTTAGACGATGTTAAAACAAAAAGGTTTCTACTTTTTTCTGCTGAAAACAGTTTTGTTGAGCAAAATAAGAAGCAAAAATGCAAAAAGCGCAAGTCCAGAGT
>Ga0272448_1008207_pt1 | contig 10904 bp, 11 predicted proteins | sample YNPCB0191_FD_202220 | JGI IMG/M metagenome (GOLD analysis project Ga0272448, IMG submission 202220) | Hot spring sediment microbial communities from Yellowstone National Park, WY, United States - YNP-CB-019-1 | ecosystem: Environmental > Aquatic > Thermal springs > Hot (42-90C) > Sediment... | reverse complement strand
GAGGTTGCTGATGCCGAAGTCGACGAAGGGTATCAATCTTGGAAACAAGGGATAAGTTAGTAGCCTGACCACGTCATTGAGAAGTTTACTGGGGCGAGAATTATGGAGAGGATTACAAGGTCAACGGCAATGCGATAAATCTTTCGCCCGATCTTGCGAGTGTGAGTTGGGTTGGGGTTTGGAGTGGTTTTCCGCAGGTTGGGCAGTAGGCTGCGTCTTCCGGGATCTTGTTTCCGCAGTTTTTGCAGTGGGGCATCGGTTTTTTCCTTTGATGGCATTACTGATGTGTCCCGTATTTATCTTTCTCGTGTTGAATGTTAAGAGGAATCTCGGGCCGTGCGTGCGTTTTTATATGTGCTTTTGTTTTGATGTATGGTTCTGCAGGGGTATTAACCAGATTGAAGCTTCAGAATTGGCTGTTGTTTGTTTCGGTTGTGTTGCTGTGGGGTTCTAACTGGTCGATTATGAAGGTCGAGTTGAATATTCTGCAGGCGCCTGTCACGTTTGTGCTGCACAGATTTCTGGTCTCTGTGGCCGTGTTGTTTCCTGGTTTTGTTTTGTTGCGTAGGCGCTTGCCAAGGGACAGGGGGACGTTGGTTAAGCTTTTCATGTTGTGTTTGATTTTCGTGTCGATTATTGTTACACAGGCTTTTGGCCTCATGGAAGAAAGTTCCGGAATCGGTTCGGTATTAAGTTACACGCAGCCTTTGTTTGTATTCTGTCTGGCTGTTCCGTTTTTGAATGAGAAACTTACCACAGTTAAGGTTGTTGGGGTGATTGTTGGATTCTTGGGAGTTGTCATTTTGTTTCTGGGGAGAGTGACGGCGTTCCCAGCTGACTCGATCCTAGTGATGTTATTTGGTGCTTTTCTATGGGCGGTGTCTGTGCTGTTCTACAAGAGGTTCCTGACCCATGTGGACCCGTTTGTCACGCACTTTATGCAGTTGGCTGTGGGCTCGGTTTTTCTGTGTGCTTATGTTTTTGGGACTAGCGGGTTCGTTGTGTCAGCGGACGTAACTTATGTGGGTTTGCTGATTATTTCTTCTATAGGCGCGTTGGCTGCTGGCAACGTTGTTTGGTTATACCTGTTGAAAAAAGAGGAGGCGACGACTCTGTCAGGGTCGAGCCTCATAATACCGGCGGTGGCGTTGGTTTTTGGCCGCTGGATTCTGGGAGAAAGCCTAGGTTTTGAGTCTATTTTAGGCTCTGGACTTACGCTTGCAGGAGTCTATCTGGTCAACTGGAGAGGGAGGAATAACGCTCATGCTGCAAGCCAAGGTAAGGCTTAAGGGCGCCTGTCTGGCTATCCTTAAGTTGTGATTGGCATGACTAAGGCGCTTTACCTGGACGATAGTTACCTGCGAGAATGTGACGCAAAAGTTGTTTCTGTGAATGATGGCAAGTTCGTAGTATTGGACCAGACGATCTTCTACCCGAGGGGTGGGGGCCAGCCGCATGATACAGGCAGGATGCAGAGAGATGGTGAAGTGTTCAATGTTGTCTCTGTGAGCAAGTTTTCTGGTGAGGTCAGTCACGAAGTCGACCGTGCTGGACTTGCGGCAGGTGACAGGGTTCATTGTGTTCTAGATTGGGAGCGGAGATACAAGTTGATGAGGAGCCATACAGCCGCACATGTGTTTGCCTCAATATTGTGCAACGCTACTGGTGCGTTGGTAACTGGGAACCAGCTTGAAGTAAACAAGGTTCGATTCGATTTCAGCGTGGACAGGTTTGAGCCACAGTTTTTGACAGAATATGTTACGAAAGCAAATCAGCTGTTTCATACTGAAACCCCTGTCAAGTGGTATGAACTGCCAAGGGATGAAGCGTTAAGTATCCCTGGCGTGGTGAAGATGGCTGAGGCTTTCCCTCCTAACATTCCGCGTCTGCGGATCGTAGAAATTGAGGGTGTGGACAAACAGGCTGATGGTGGAACGCATGTTCGAAGCCTCAAGGAAGTTGGACAAATCGAAGTCTTGAAGACGGAGAATAAGGGGAAGAACAACAGACGCGTCTACTTCATACTCAAATAAGCATGATCGAAGCGCAGGTCATTGTTACTGAATTCGCTTTGTGAGAGGTTATGCTTGTGACTTTGCCTCATTTATCATTATGATGGGTTCGGAATGATGTCAAACATTCTCTGGAAAGCATGATCCGAACCAATTATGCTTGAAGGAACAAGTGCGCTGGCACACCGCTGATCTCTTGCTCTTCCCCATTCTTTATTACAGAAAATCAGTCCACAACATCGGGAGCATGGCTTCCACGAATCTGTGCCCGAAAATCTGCTGTTCGACTCTCCTGTTCTTGCCGTTCAGTCTCCTCAAGCGCGGCTTCCATTAGACGCTTCATCTTACGTTCTTCGATTCTTTTCAAAATCTCCTCGCGAGTTGAGTATCGAGACTGGAAGTTGGTTCCAGAAACGCCGTCGAACCATTCGCCTCCCAAGTCAAGTCTTTGCTCCGCGTACATCACCATCAGATCAGCGTTTTCCCGTGGAGTCTTCTCATGGTAATCGTCAACAGTTTTTGTGCCGATCAGAATTCCTCGCTCGTCGTGGACTTCAACAGTGCGAAAGTGACGTTTCGGCTTGATTATATGATAAGAAGTCTCATAACTGCAATTCGGACAGTAGAAACGTATGTTCCTGAATTTTGTGTCGTGTCGAAGTCTGAAGACTTTCTTTCCACATTGAGGACAACCATAGCGCGCACATTGAGCCAGTGCGGGATTGTTAACGCTTGCCCATTTCAGGTACAGAGCTTCATGCGAAGAATCATGCTCAATGCTGGGATACTCAATCCAGCGATGCTTCCTTCTTCTTCCCCGCTTGTTCTTAGTGATGGTAAGCACCAGCCGAGTGATATGCATATGATTGATATTGAGAAAGTTAAAGTTTAGGCGCACGCTGTCCGTCGAGACTTGTTCAGCTCTGAAACTTGGGGTCCATGGTCTGACTTGGCTTTCGCGTTCTTTATTCGTTCTGATGTCATCCTTCTGATTTGACCGTAGCGGAAGCAGTGAACCAAATGGTCGTTAACCATGCCGACCGCCTGCATGAAGGCATAACACATTGTGGGCCCGACGAATTTGAATCCTCTCTTTTTCAGTTCCCTGCTCATTTCCCTAGACTCGTCAGATTCTGACGGCATGCTTGAGGAGTCTTTCAGACGATGATTTACCGGTTTTCCATGGACAAACTTCCAGACAAAAGCGTCGAACGAGCCGAACTCATTCTGAACCTGCGCAAGCTGACGAGCGTTGTTTACAGCCGCCGCAATCTTCGCTCTATTCCGAATCACATCAGGGTCACCAATAAGGCGCTTCATGTCTTTGTCTGTGTACTTGGCTACTTTTCTCGGGTCGAAATTATCGAAGGCTTTCCTCAGGGCTTCTCTCCTCCTGAGTATAAGCTCCCAAGTCAGACCCGCCTGAAAACCTTCCAGAACGAGAAACTCAAACAACGTTCTGTCATCATGGACGGGAACGCCCCACTCCTCATCATGGTACTTGACATAAAGGGGATTGTCCGTATCCCAGCATCTTATGAGCTTTTTACGCATGAAATACAGTGGCCAACTTGACAATTTAAACCTCATCTTAAGCACGCGTCGAAGCCATTTTCGAATACATGACTGATGAGAACAGCCAAAGGTCTGCAGAAAAAAGGAAAGGATACAGCTGATGCAGAATTTGGCAGTAGTCTGAGAACCTGAGCCTGTTAGGGTTGTGGCTGTTTTCCAGCTCAGGCTTTCCTACGTGTGGGGAAAGAAGCGGCTATCAATGATGATGTTATCATACTGCAAAGAACTGCTATGGCCTTTTTCCGCGTCGCCAAGTCAGCATTATGAATAGTATTCTGCTTGGACGTGCAACTTGGACATAAAACTTATGTTAGCTTCAACATGTGCGAGCTAGCACGGTTCCAGACTTTGGATAGTACGCGAAAGATTGAAAAAAGAGTCTGGCACGTAGTAAGAAGTGGTTGGAGACTTTGTTATGCATTGGAAGATGGCTCTGTTCTTGCTTGCTGTTGTTTTTCTTTTAGGTGTATATGTGGGTGCTACAGGGTTTTCGAGGACCCAAGTTGAGAGGGTTGATGTCTCTGATGTTTCGGGGGTTTATTTTTCGCCGCATGGCGGTTGCGCGGATCAAGTTATCTTTTGGATAGGCAAGGCTAACTCTTCAATTCACATCCTCATCTACACTTTTACGTTGGACGGAATAAGGGAAGCTTTGATTCAAGCGCACGGCAGAAACGTCCAAGTCGAGGTTGTCTTTGAACGGAACAATATCAACGAGACTGGAAGTGAATATCAGAACCTGAAAAACGCTGGCATCGATACTCGTGCAGACGGCAACTCTGCGTACATGCATGATAAGGTCATGATCGTTGACGGAAAAGTGGTCTTGACTGGCAGCTACAACTGGTCAGCACATGCCGAGAACGAAAACAATGAAAATCTCGTGGTAATAACAAGCGAAAATCTCGCAAACATCTACGAGAACGAATTTCAGAAAATATGGAAGACTGCACATTAGTGTTCAGGCAGATTCATGGTCAAAGACTGTGGGAAGGAGCCAGCTTGTTTGTCGTGTGCACAACTGTGATACTGATGAGCCTTGATAGAAGTCTATTGTCTGCAATGGCAGAGTGTTCGGAAGGTTAATCCGAAGGCTAGGTGCGTTGAGTGCAGTTCGGGTTTCTACGTTTGAAAGCATACGGATGTGCTTGTTATGCTGAAGTTCTTAGCCACTCCATCGATGTCTTTTATGTCAAATCTCGTCGTTGTTATGCCCCATATATGGAACCGCTTGGCGGTCGTTGGCGAACCGCATACGGTCAAGCTTGCTCCGATCGTGTCGGCGTCACTCATGTTGATCCTGACATGAGGGGTAACATCATACAGCAGTAGGTTGGTAGTCGTGTTCGCCACAGAGTCCAGCTGCGCATACGACGTGAAATGCCGCTTTCACATATTTGCAAAATAGTTATCTGAGCATGCCAGATTATTATGCCACCTATTCATCCATGTCCGCTCAAAGTAGTAATCGAATGCCTAGATTATTACTATGCTTGGGCAGTCGTCAATGACCAGTTGCCGGATCCTGTCATGAAAGCGGGTCTTGGTTGGACCAACTGTGGTCTGGACACCATGCTCGATAAAGCCTTTCTTCTTTGGGTTGCTGTACGTCTGTCTGTACAGGCAGTCACGCACGTGTGTGGTTAGGCAGATATCTTCTGTCTTATGTTGTTCCTCTTTTCCTCTGGGAACGGGCCGAACTTTTTGATTCTGTCGGTGAACATGGTGAAGAGTTCTGCCGCTTTCTTGTAGACTGGCAAAGGTACGTAGCTGTAACGTACACGCATGTTTTCGATTCCGTATTTTGCCAGTTCGCGGCCCATGTCGATCATGCGTTTTTTCGAGAACTTTTCATCGATCTCTTGCGTTCCCTCGATGACTAGGACACCATCTGCACCGTACGCGAAGGCGTTGAGCATGTGTTTGAGGCTGATGATCGCGGTTGTTGGAACTGCGACGATGCGGATGTTTTCGGGGTATTTGGCTCTGTCCAAGCCTAAAAAGTCGATGCCAGTGTACCCCACGTTCTTATCCACGAAAGCGACGATTCTGACTTCACTTGGATCCTTATCCGCCAGAACGCCTTTCAAGCTTGCGATAATCTGTTTGGAGGTTGCGTTCTTGAAGTCTATGGCTTCCTGCGGGCAGATTGGTATGCATGCGCCGCAGCCTGTGCATTGGAACGGGTCGACCTTTGCTTTGCCTTCCTGCATTGTTATAGCATGCGTCGGACAGACGGGCACACAAGCGTTACAGCCGTTGCACAAATCGTCAATCACGTATGCTTTTTCTGGACTGGTTGTGACGTAGTCGCTCTTCAGAAACAGTGCGACCTTAGCGGATGCGCCTAGGGCGTCTGACACAGTGTCTCGCACGTCTTTGGGGCTTAGTCCGCAACCGCAAGCAAAGATGCCTGTAACGAGCGAGTCTACTGGGTCAAGTTTGGGATGTTTTTCCGTGATGAACCCATCTTCGCCGATGGGAACCTTCATTTTTTCAGCTAGCTCTTTCAAGCCTGAGGACGAAACCATCGGCGTTGCGAGGGCGATCATGTCAAATTCTTCTTCCGTCAACTCTCCCGTTATTGTGTCTTCAGCCACTGCGACGAGTTTGCCATTGTTTCTCTTGTAGACTTCGGCGATCTTTCCACGGATGAAGGATACGCCGGCTTCTTGGTCACGCCAGTAAAGGTCCTCGTAGCCTTTTCCTGTGGCTCTGATGTCAGTGTAATAGACCGTAACGTCTATGCCCAGCATCTTCTTTAAGACGAAAGCCTGCTTTAGCGAATACATACAGCAGATTCGACTGCAGTAGGAGACGTAGTTCTTATCTCGTGAACCTGCACAGAGGGCGATTGCCATGCGCTTCACGTCGGTGCCGTCGGCCCGTTTGACGAAGCCGCCTGTCGGTCCTGTTGCAGAAACGAAGCGTTCAAGGTCCATCATCGTGATTACGTCCTTGTATGTGCCGTATCCGTAGGTTTCGAGTTTCTTTGCGTCGTAAAGCTCGTAGCCCGTGGCCATTATTATGCCGCCGACATGCAAGTCAACTTCACTTCCCTTGTCTGAGAGGTTTATGGCTTTGGCTGGGCAGAGCTGTTCACATTTTCCGCATCTTGTGCATGAGTTGAAGTCTATCGTGTATGCTGATGGCACGGCCTGCGGAAACTCGATGTAGGCGGCTTTCCTCTGTGACCAGCCTTCATTGAACTCGTCTGGCACGGAGACGGGACAGACTTTTGCGCACACTCCGCAGCTTCTGCATTTTTGAACGTCAACGCCGCGGGGCTTCATGAAAACTTTAACGTTGTAGTTGCCTGGTCTTCCGCCTACTTCCTGTATTTGCGCATAAGTGTACAGAGTGACGTTGGAGTTGCGTCCAACTTCAGCCATTCTTGGCGTAAGGATACATTGTGCACAGTCAAGAGTTGGGAAGACTTTTGTGAGTTTGGCCATGTTGCCACCGATGCTCGGCTTCCGCTCGACAAGATGCACCTTGAACCCCAAGTATCCCAGTTCAAGTGCTGCAGTGATGCCTGAGATGCCTCCGCCGATGATGAGGATCTCTCTTGAACCTTTTTCGCTGATGGGCTGCAACGGTTCGAGTTCTCGGCTTCTTTCGTACCCGCCTTTGATGAGGCTTATGGCTTTCTTTGTAGCCTCAGAAGACGGGTGTGGGCCGAGGATCCATGAGTCCTGTTCTCGAATGTTCACGAATTCAAGCATAAACGGGTTAAGTCCAGCTCTTTCGAGTACATTCTGAAACGTGACCAAGTGCATACGGGGCGTGCAGCTGGCCACCACGACTCTGTCCAAGTTTTCCTTCTTGACCGATTCAATTATCATTTCTTGAGCTGGTTTAGAGCATAGATACTTGTGATGTTTCGCTACGGCGACACCTTCCCAGTTCTTCACAGAATCAACAACTGTCTTAACATCAACAACGTCTCCTATGTTACCGCCGCATTCACACACGAAAATGCCGATTCTAGGCGATTTCTTTTCCATCAGTGAAATCTCCTTGTGAACGTCTTGGTTCAGAAGATTCACGGGAAAACGCTTTAATAACCTTGCGCTTCCTTTTCACGTAAAAGTGACGACCAACATGAATGCTCAAGAACTCATCCAAAAGCACAAGCTTCTTGAATGCATCCAATGTGGAACCTGCACCGGAAGCTGCCCAGTTGCACGCAAAACGAACCTTAACGTTAGAAAATACATGCGCGAAGTCTCTACGTTGGGCAGACTGACCCAGCACTCACAAAACGAACTGTGGAGCTGCACAACTTGCAGCACCTGCGGCGTACGCTGCCCAAAGGACTTGAACCCGTATGAGTTCTTGATCGACATTCGAGGTATGGCTGTTGAGGAAGGACAGGTTGCGCCGACGATTCGCGACGCTCTGGAAAGCATTTTCAAGAATGGTAATCCATGGGGGAGAATGCGCAACAAGCGTTCAGAATGGATGCAAGGAATGAATGTTAAGCACATTTCACAGGGCGCTGATGTACTGTATTTTGTAGGCTGCACGCCTGCCTATGACCCGAGAATTCGAAATGTAGCCAAGAGTCTTGTAACAGTCTTCGCTAAAGCAAGATTAAACTTTGGCATTTTAGGCGATGAGGAGAACTGCTGCGGAAGCGAAGTTTACGGCATGGGCGAGAAAGGCCTGTTCGAATTTCTCGTTGAAGAAAACATGAAGACTTTCAACAAGTACAATGTTAAGCAAGCTGTGACCAGCTGTCCACACGGGTATCATGCTTTCAAGAACAGGTACAACCAGACAAGCTTCGAAATCCAACACCATTCACAGCTGCTGTGCAAACTAATCGACGAGAAGAAGCTGACGTTCAGCAAAGAGTTGAACAAAAAGGTCATTTATCATGACCCATGCTTCTTGGGCAAGCAGAACGGAATCTACGACGAGCCCAGGAAAGTGATTGAAAGCGTGCCCGGCGTGAAACTCTTGGAGTTTGACCGGTCACGAGCAAGAAGCGTCTGCTGTGAAGGAGGCGGCGGAAGAATGTGGATTGATATACCAGGACCGCGCTTGGCAGAAACACGCGTGAAAGACGCTGTTGAAGCCGGAGCGGACATCTTGGCTACAGCATGCCCATACTGCATACTGACCCTTGAGGACGCTGTCAAAACTAGTGGAGCTGAAGGCAAAATCCAAATCATGGACATAGCAGAACTACTCGCCCAAGCCTTGTAGCCAATCTTAACGCTTCTCAACGTACTACTTTCTGTTGTTTGCAGGATGTGAACCGATCTCCTGACACCCGCAACAGGGTTGAACATGGATTGCCGATTCTATATGTGAACAAGTTTCTGCACGCGAGAGTTTAGGCGATCCTGAAAAGCAGTAAAGCAGTGTATAGAACTGTGGCGGTTCATCACCAAAACTGCATCGCTGCACGATCCAAACGTTGATTTCAGTGTGGAGATTGACGTTCTCCGAATGCTGTGGTGCCAGGCTGCGAATAGTTCATAAATGTCCTCTGGAAGAATACTCTTCAAGAGTTGTTCAGAATGGAAAGCTATGACTTGTTGGTTATTGGTGCGGGCGCTGCTGGGCTTGCAGCCGGGATTTACGGCGTTAGAAGCGGGCTGAAAACGATTGTGTTGGAAGAGAAGATGGCTGGAGGCACGATGGCTGACGCGCCGGTAGTTGAGAATTATCCAGGCTTTCTTAGCATAAGCGGCAGTGAGCTTGCGCAGAAGATGGTCGCCCATGCGAAGAGTGCAGGCGTCAGGGTTGGCGAGTTTGAAAGAGTCGAAAGCTTAGAACTGTCGCCTGAGATGAAAACTGTGAAAACAAGCAGAACAACGTACGAGGCTAGGGCGATTGTTTATGCTTCTGGAAGTCACTATCGCGAGTTGAGTGTTCCAGGCGAGAAAGAGTTCAGGGGCAGAGGCGTGAGTTACTGCGGCATCTGTGATGGTCCGTTTTTCAAGGGAAAACGTGTACTTGTTGTTGGAGGCGGCAACTCTGCGTTGATAACAGCACTTTATCTTGCTCATCTTGCCAGAGAAACGAAGATTGTGCATCGAAGAGACACGTTTCGGGCTGAAGACGCACTCGTACGCGAACTGAACAGCCTGAAGAACACTGAGGTTTTCTGGAACACTGAGGTTAAAGAAATCACCGGTGACAAGGTCGTCAAAAAAGTTGTCGTTTTTGACAAGAAAACTAGTGAAACAAGAGAGTTACCTGTTGACGGTGTGTTCGTACAAGTAGGCGAATTGCCCAACAGTCAAACCGCCAAGGAAGCTGGCGTGGCGGTTGACGACCACGGTTTTATTATCATCGACGCATTGCAGCATACGAACATCGCTGGCGTGTATGCAGCAGGTGACGTTACAAACCATCCGGTCAAGCAGGTTGGCACGGCTGTTGGGCAGGGTATAACAGCGGCTTTGGAAGCGTACAGTTACGTTCGAAGACCATACTACAAACAGTAAGAAATGCCAAAACCATTATATTTCTCCAGAGTTACCAAGCAACTTCTATGGCGTCAGGTTTACGTTTATCTGCTGACACCGGAGAAGTCCGATCATGAGTGAAAGCTGCGTTGCCGCAGTAACGATCAACCAGGATCTTTGCAGCAGATGCTCCATTTGCCATTCAATCTGTCCGTACGAAGCCATCAAACGAGACTCCGCAACTGGCAAAGTCGAGATCGATCTGCAAAAGTGCCAAGTGTGTGGCATATGCTACAGTGCGTGCCCATCAGTGGCGATCGAAATCGAATACTACGATTATGAAAGTTTAGTGGAATATGTTGGTGAAATGCATGACAAGTACAAGAAAGACACACTTGTGCTGATGTGCAGGGGCAACTCGCCTTCAACATGTGAAGTTCAAGAAACACTACAGAAAGAAAACATAAACGTTAAGGATTTCATTCCACTGCGACTACCATGCGCAGGACGTGTACCTTCCGAGTTTGTGTTCAGAGTCTTAAAAGCAGGTGTAAAGAGAGTCATCTCGATCCAATGTGAGGACAACTACTGCAGGTACAAAGAAGGAACAAAGATAGGCACGAAACGAATGACGCTGGGCAGAGCAGTCCTAGAAGGTTTGGGCTTAAGCAAAGACACGTTTAAGGTATTGAAATATTCCCGGAAAGTCGTTTACGACACTTCCAAATGCGTAGGCTGTGACAAGTGTGTCTTCATCTGTCCGTATGAAGCCATAGAAGCTGAACCGTTTGCCACGCCAAAAGTGCTTCCTGACTATTGCATGGGCTGCGGCGCATGCGCACTGGTTTGTCCACATCAGGCCATTGAGGTGAATGGTTTCGAGTTTGAAACT
>Ga0272448_1008206_pt1 | contig 10905 bp, 13 predicted proteins | sample YNPCB0191_FD_202220 | JGI IMG/M metagenome (GOLD analysis project Ga0272448, IMG submission 202220) | Hot spring sediment microbial communities from Yellowstone National Park, WY, United States - YNP-CB-019-1 | ecosystem: Environmental > Aquatic > Thermal springs > Hot (42-90C) > Sediment... | reverse complement strand
ACAGTTGAGCAGATTCTATCAAACTATGATTTAATTTACCTCCATGTTAAGGGAACCGATAATGCGAGCCACGATGGTAACCCTCGCTTGAAGATTAAAGTAATTGAAAATATCGACAAGATGATTGGACACCTTTTAGACCATATTGATCTCGATGAAACCTATCTTGCTGTAACAGCAGATCATACTACTAGTTGCACTGCTAAAGATCATAGAGGTGATCCCGTTCCAGTAGCAATATGTGGTCCTGAAGTTAGATCAGACTCTGTCGCCTCATTCTCAGAAAGATCATGTGCCGCTGGAGGGCTAGGAAGGATCAAGGGCATGGATCTTATGCCTACGCTTCTGGATTTACTTAATAAAACTAAGCTTACAGGCAGTTGAAGTTATAAACAAAGACTTTATAGCTTAGAAGCAGAGTAAACCGTCTATTATTATGATAGGTAGGGTTACTATTGACGAAATTCATCTTCATTACTGGAGGAGTATTAAGCGGGTTAGGTAAGGGGATGGTAACCTGCTCTATTGGAAAAATGCTTCAGGTTAGAGGATTAAAGGTAAGTGTGGTAAAATGCGATCCGTATTTGAACGTAGACGCCGGAACCATGAACCCGTATATACATGGTGAAGTCTTTGTGCTCGATGATGGATATGAAGCAGATATGGATCTCGGAGCATATGAACGCTTTCTTGGAATCGAACTTACAAGATTGAATAACATCACATCAGGTCAAGTTTATCAACATGTGATAAAGAAAGAGCGGGAAGGAGGATATCTCGGGCAATGCGTTCAGATAATCCCTCACATCACAGATGAGATTAAACGTAAGCTTAGGCAAGTGATAAAATATACGGGCGCAGAGATTCTTCTAGTCGAGTGCGGAGGCACAGTCGGAGATATTGAAGGCTTACCGTTCCTCGAAGCATTTCGACAGATGCGACTTGAAGAGCATAGAGGCGAAACCCTACTAGTTCATGTGACTCTAGTTCCGGTTCTGAAGGCTGTTGGAGAGCCAAAAACGAAGCCAACACAACATAGTGTCAAAGAGCTTAGAGCGATAGGCCTCCAGCCTGACATGATTGTAGCCAGATGCGAGTGGGGACGCCTTCCAGAAGAGCAGAAGAAAAAAATTGCACTCTATTCTAATGTTGAAGAGAGGGCAGTCTTCACATCCGTAAACGTTGACCCCATCTACGAACTCCCCTTGGCTCTTGAGAGAGAAGGGATGGGAGATCTAATCGTCGAGTATCTTCAACTGGAGAGGTCTAAAGCAGACTGGTCTCATTGGGAGAAAGTTGTAAATCGTTTCCATGATGCGAAGGAAGCCGTCAATATAGCGATCTGCGGCAAATATGCTGAACTTGCGGACTGTTATGTAAGCGTAAACGAGGCTTTAAAACATGCTGGAGCAGCCTCAGGATGTAAAGTAAACATCAGTTGGATAGAGACGGAAACATTTGAAAAATCAGGAGTAGCTGAAAATATACGCAATTTTGACGGTGTTCTAGTACCTGGCGGATTCGGGCAGAGAGGTGCCGAGGGAAAGATTAGGACGATCGAGTATTGCAGAACTCGTAATGTACCTTTTCTCGGGATTTGCTATGGTTTTCAGCTAAGCATAGTTGAGATTGCTCGTAACTTGTTAGGATTAAAAGCCGCCCATTCTACAGAGTGTGACCCAGATACGCCTCATGCGGTTGTAGATCTTCTTCCTGAACAAAGAAGATTAGGAGAGTTAGGTGGAACCATGAGACTAGGCTCTCAACCTATTGTCGTAAAGAAAGATACTTTGGCGTACAAATTATACGGTTCCGAATTGATTTATGAGAGACATAGGCATAGATGGGAAGTGAATCCAGATTATTGGGATCGATTGGAAGATGCAGGAGCAGTATTTTCAGGCTGGAGTGCCGAGGGGGGTATGAAGGAGATTCTTGAACTACCTGACAACTATTTTTTCTTAGCTACTCAATTCCACCCAGAGTTTAAGAGCAGACCTTGGTCACCTTCTCCCCCCTACTATGGGCTTGTGAAATCCTGTTTTGATAAGAAGAGGGGATTGCCGAAGCCTGATTTAAAAATAGAATATTTTTTATATTAATATCTAAATATTGATTATTATTTGGAACCTCATTTTCTTAAGATTTTTATAAATTAAAATAATTTTTCTGCTGGTTCACATATATTATTGGATAGATAGGTTTAAAGATAATTCTCTTACAGTAATCGTTTTTATTCTTGAAGATACCCAACATTCTTCGAGGGTTCTCAGGTGCAGATTCTGATCTTATATGGCAACACATTTAACATAAATGCAAAAGAACTTGCCGACAAGGCTGTAGAGCTAGGCCACAAAGTTTCTTCAGGAAGAATTTCAGATCTCTCCTCGTTCGTATCAGAAAAGGAGTCTAGATTCTGGCTTGGGAGAGATGATGTTACTAATACAGACATCTGTTTTGTAAGGAGCTTTGGTCCAGGTTCATGTGAACAGCTAACTCGGCGTATAAGTATGATCGAGCATATGGAGTTCTCAGGGATAAGAGTTGTGAATCCATGCTACGCATTTAGAAGAGCGAGAGATAAATATGCTACACAGTGTATTTTGTCAAAAGTGGGGCTTCCCACAGTTGAAACTTATACAACAGAAGACCTAGATAAAGCCTATGAATGGTCTAAGAACCTTAGAGAATTCGTTTATAAGCCGATATTAGGCTCGATGGGAAGAGGATCAATAAAGTTTGAAGACCCTGATTTAGCATATAATGCTTGGAAAATGCTAAATAGGTTAAGCCAACCAATATTAATTCAGAGGTTTATAAAGAACCCTGGTCGGGATATTAGAGTATTCATCATTGGCGATGAAGCCGTCGGAGCCGTCTTTAAATATCCTTCCAAGGGTATGTGGAAGACTAATGTTGCTCAAGGAGGAATAATGAAAAAAGAGCCTGTGCCTAAAGAGTATGTTAAACTAGCGATTAGAGCTACGAAAGCGTTGGGTCTAGACTATGCGGGAGTTGACATCATCGAATCTGATAAGGGCCCGATAATCCTAGAAGTTAATGGTTCTCCAGGATGGCAAGCCCTTAAAGAGCTGACAAGGGTAGATATCGCTGAGGAAATCATCAGATATACTACAGATTCTCTGGGGTTTTGAAAATTGAGTGATGTTCTCTCGAAAATACCTATAAAAATAAAAGTCGAGGGAGTGGGGGAAGTTGAAGGGGAACTTGTTAGGATCTATGCACCCTTAACCGTTGATAGACTGCTTCGAAGGCTACCTATAGATGGTCGTGCGCATCCAATAAACGGAGGAGTTTCCATCATCATTAACATCAAAAGAGGAGAAGAGAAATCTGTTAAAAAAGTAGAGGCTGGCACGATCTCTTATTGGCCGAGAGGGGATGCCATTTGCCTATATTACGTACCAGTTTATACTCAAAGTCCCGTGAATAGAATTGGGAAAATAAAGAATAATCTCGATCACATAATAAATATTAAAAGCGGGACTCCGATTAGAATATATAGAATTAACTCTGTTTGAGTGCGTATACTTTCAAATTATGGCTTTTCGCCACTAGGCTGATTATCTGATTTTGCTTCAGAGTTTCTAACAACTTCTTAGCTGAGCTTACTTTAATGTTGAATTGAATTGCAAGCTCCGCAGGCGTTATCGCTTTTATCTTGCTTAGATGATTCATTAACTCGCTTTCATTTATATTAGGGAGATCTAAAGCTCCAACGATTTTCTCAAACTTGGCTTCTTTTTTAACAGTTTTCTCCTTTACTGACTGCCTTTTTTCAACTTTACTAGCGCTCTTCTTTCCAGGCATTCCTTATCCTCTATCTATTTATTCTTGCGCTAAAGATAAATTATATGGTTACGGTTTTAGCAAAATTTATAAACATCATTCCATAATTACCAATTAGTAAGTTACCAAATGGTAAGGTGTGTTTTGTTGAAGCTAATGCTGGTTGAGGATGATAGGATACTACTCGAAATCCCTCTATCCGCAGACGATTGGAACTTTGAAGAGCTCAATATGGAACTGAATAGACTCGATGATGAGCTAGAAAAAATGAGCAGATTATTCGACACATATTCGAACGCTAGCCGCATCAAGATGATAAGAGCTTTCTTTGAAGCATCTGATCGTTGCAAAGCTTTCACAGAACTAATGCATGAACTTAATATGAATCCTAAAACAGTATCCGAGGGGACAAGGAAACTACAGAGGGTTGGAATCATCAATAAAGATGAGAGAGGCAGATACAAACTGACCAGGATGGGGGAGATCCAGTTTATGATGACCAGCATTCTGCTTCGGAAGATGGAAGATATCTTAAGAAAAATGGAGGCGATGGAAGAATGAACTTTGATGAACTTTTCAAAGAGATGAAGAGATTAAACGAACTTGAAGAATTCTTCAGAAGTTTTGATGAAATACTGAAAAACAATGAGCTCGAAGGGGAATGGATTATTGAACCAATCCAAAAAGAAGGTGTTGAAGGATTCATTACTAGAGGATTCTTCAAAACAAAGCGACCAAATGAACCATTGAAAATAATCCCTGATTCTTCGAAAAGAGACAGTAGGGAAACCTATATATGATATTATAGATACAAGTGACAAGATTCAGATCATTTTCGAACTGCCAGGAGTTGAAAAAAAGGATATAAAAATCGAAAGGAAAGATAATAACATAATAATAGAAGCCAAGCACTTCAATGCAACCATCCCAATACCTCAGAAAACACTGTATGAGGAAGATTATGAGACAGAGCTCAAGAATGGCATATTAACCATAACGTTAAAGAAAATTAAGGAAGTCGAAGTTTAAAAAACTCGAGAATTATGGATTAGAAAAGTGAGCAACTTCCAGCCTCTTAAATATTTTTTCAGCTTTTTGAAAGTCTTCAAGGGTGTCTAAATCGAAGAATGTGAGTAAGTTTGGATCAAAATTTTGAAGCACATTAACCGGCAAAGTTTTTAATCTAGGCAAAGAGATTAGAACTTTTCTAAGTCTTAGTTCGCCCTGCATATAACATGCCTTAGCGAATCTCATCGAAGGCTCAATCCTATAGGCCGCGGTAAGCGGTTCAATCCACCCATTAGGCCACTGGAAAGTTGCTGCGTCAAATCCTCTAACATTTTCCAAAAGAAGCCTGATAGCTGCGGTGGAGATAAATGGCGTATCACATCCTGTAAGAAAGGCGTAAGCCGCATTCGACTCTTTGAATCCTGTTAAAGCACCTACGAGAGGAGACTCTCCCTTATCTAAATCTATTAAAAGACGGGCATCATTTTCTAAAACTTGACTGTATGCTCTTTTTTGAAATTCTGATTTCAATATGATAAGGATCTCATCAACGAAATTTGAGAACTTATTCATAACATGCTTTATGAGTGGTTCACCTGCAAGCATCTTTAAACCTTTATCTTCATCTATGCGCCTGGATCTACCTCCAGCCAAGATGATGAGAGAGAAATCCAAAAATCCATCCCATATCTATGTTATATTATAGTTAAAATTATTCTCGCAGGTTATTTGAGATACCCTTCAACTTCAGCGAAGGATAGCCTTTTGAATATGGGATTTTTCGATTGAATTATAGCTATTTTGATGTTTTTTTGAGGTTCTTTATCCTCAGAGGCTAAACCAATAGTCTCGAAAGCGAGTTTGATCGAATCTTTGAGCGTTATGTCATCATGATACCTTTCATCTAGGAGCTTGTTAGCCTCGTCGCTTTTTCTACCAACTGCGATCGCCTTAAATACCCTATACGAACCACTCGGATCAGTAGTCATCACCCTTGGGCCATTTCGATCAATTCCTCCTATAATTAAACTTACACCAAAAGGGCGAACACCGGCATATTGGGTATATACTTGAGCTTGATCACCCACCAGTTTTGCAATTGATTCAACACTCGCAGACTCATCATAAATCATCCTGTTCTGTTGACAAAATATTCTAGCCTGCTCTATGAGGACGCGAGCATCCGAGCTTAGACCAGCAATGGCTACACCGACATGTTCATCCAGTTGAAATATCTTCCAGTTATACTTAGGATCCTGTAATGGGCTTTCTAAACGCTCGCTAGCAGCGAGAACAACACCTTCACGGGATGAAATCCCTAGGATTGGTGCGCCTCTCTTAACTAGTTCTATGGCATACTCAACTTGATAGAGTCTTCCCTCTGGAGAAAAAATAGTGATTGCCTCATCATAGTCTCTAGGTGAAAGCATTTGAATCAACCCAAGATTATTTAACTTTCATATTCAAACCTTTTCATCTATTTAAACTCGATGAATCTGATAATTACTAGAGTTCAATAGAAAGGTAATGAAATAAATCAAAAGTACTTCTTTAAAACCTCGCTCCCAGATTTTGAGGTAACCCATTTCCCGCTTACATTAATAACTATATGGCTTTTCTCTAATGTGGCTAAATGTTCACCTACCAAAACGTAAGCTAGATCATGACTCCAGTCGGTCTTCTCCATCATATAGTTGATAATCTCTTCAAAGGTCTTTGGTTCTAAACAGTATCTTGCAATAGCTCTGCGATGAAAATGCTCTAGAATTTCCCGAATCTCTTTTATATCCATCTCATTCAATAAGATCTGAAAGATAAAGTTTTTAACATTTTCCCAAGAGCGGGTATAAAGAAAATTGATTCAAGGCCAATGCCAGGGCTCTTCAAGCACTCTCAATTTATAACCCCTTTTTTCCTTACCATATCTTTCACGGGGCTTAGTAAGATGTCTCTGTGCGCTTGGGGTTGGAAGGAAAATGCCTAATGCAAGGTTTCTCGGAGACTCTACTTGGATCTTCGAAAGATTAATGTCTTTAAATTTACATTTTCTACACCTAAAGCCCCCCTTCCTACCCATCGACTCCATTCTTCCACCACATCTGGGGCAGCATGGGTTCTCCATTTTAACTATCCTAGCCAGTTTCAGTATCTCTATTTTTTCAAGGTTTAAAGTCTCTTGAGCAGATTTGACCCCTCCATATACTCTCACGTAATCTCCATTTACAAGGCTTCTAACGATCTCTCGGAAGTCACCTGTAGGCTCGTAAGCAGCACAATCTACATAACCAGTTTCATCTCTAGCTTGAAAGATTACATGACCTCCGTCGATGATTTTAGGACTACCTACAACTTCTGCATCGATAACAGCAGGATAATAACGTTTCAAATCAGAAATTTTTATTCTTTTCTGCAAGTGAGCATCGGTTCCTTGATTGGTACGAAAGATAATCCAACGTTCAATCTCTTCTCCAACCTTGATCATAAAACCTGCTTTACGAACTGATTCCGCCGATTCCCCCCTCACACCGAATAGAACAGGGTCGGGGCCATGAGGTGTAATCAAAACCCGGTTCTTTTTTCGATCTATGTTGTTGAACGTCTCTCCCCTCATCGCTTCATCCATTTTAAATACAGATTTTTCGTCGATAAATCTATATTTGAATTTACGTTCCGGGCGTCTATAAGCAATGAACTCGTAAGTGTGATCCTCCTCTAAACAGTTTCCAATAGCTGCAGTTGCGCCTATTATTCCCCTCATATTTTTGTATCCTATGGCAGTTCCACCTACATCGTTAATCAGTGCTAAAGCATCCTCTAAGCTTACTACACCTTGAACGACTCTTAGAGCAAAATCTTTCAAGGATATCGGTATGTTATTGCCTTTGTAGAAGACTACTCCAGGATTAGTATTTTCACACTCATAGTCGGATAAGGCTTCTACAGCTTCTATTACAGTCTTCTTTATTTCGTTTTCAAATTCTTCACGGGCTTCAACTCTAAGGCAGATGGACCCATTTCCTCTAGTCTTCCAAGGGATATTCGGGTTAAGTCTAATTAGGTTGGGGTAATCGACGAAATTTACAGCTAGACGGGTTAGTTTTTCAACTAGAATAGCAGCTATGTAAGTTGTGCACCCTCCTGCGGGTGAGTCGGTATCATCTAAACCTATGTGCAGCAGCATTGTCTATTCAAACTGAAGGGAGCTTATTATAAAAATTCCTAGGGTAACTAAAAATTCATTTAGTTATTTTATTAAAAGAAAAATATTCCAAAAAGAATATTAGAAGGGGATAGAGGAAATTAAATATGCTTCCCGAAATCCAGACAATAGCTACGAGACGGAGGAAACTTGGGCTAACTCAGTCAGAACTAGCAGCACTAGCACAGGTTAGCCAATCTTACATCGCTAAACTTGAGGCAAGGAAGATAGAACCTTCATATATTAAGGTTAAATCCATAGTTGAAGCTCTTGAGAAGCAAGAGCAAAAAACCGATGGGAAAGCCGCAGACATTATGACGTCTAAAGTGATTAGCGTAAGGATAAACGACCAAGTACAAACGGCTATCGAATTAATGAGTAAATATGGATATTCTCAGCTCCCAGTCCTTGAGGATGAGAAGCTTGTAGGAAGCATATCTGAGAGAACGATCGTTGAAAAGATTACTAACAGTAAACGTAAGGTAAATCTGACAAGTAAACCCGTATCCAGCATCATGGAGGAGGCTTTCCCTCAGATTGGCGAGGAGGCTCCAATCTCAGTTGTAACAAGCCTTCTGAAAATCTACCCGGCAGTGATTGTTTCGAGAAAAGGAAGAGTCGTAGGGATAGTTACTAAAGCTGATCTTCTTAAGACCCTAGTCTCTATCCAATAAGAAATAAAGAACAATGCCTATAAGAAATAATATCGAAAGGCTGAACCAGCCAAGGTAATATGAACCAGTAGCATCTTTCATATATCCAAGCATGAACGGAAGAATAAGCGCACCTATCGACGCAAAAGTGTTTTGAATCCCAGACAATTTTCCAACAGCGGATGAACCATATATCCGTGGTATAATTGTAAACATCGGGCTTCGAACAAAGTTTATGAACCATCCTATGAGGAAGACTGCAGCGTATAATAACGGGAGTATCTTGGACTCTAAAATCAAAACGCTGCCGGCTAAGATACCAAAAGAGAGAATCATCACAAACTTCTCACCTATTCTATCCGAGAGGAAGCCTCCTAAAGGATTTGAGACCATCCCTGAAATGTTGAAAAAAGAAAAAGCGAAACCAGCTACTATTAAATCTAACCCTGCCTCCTCCTGTAAGAATATGGGGAACCATGAAAGGAAAGTGTAATACGAGCCTAATCGTATAAACTGTAGGAAGCCTAGAATCCAGAAGCTCGATCGTTTTAAAGCTTTCAACAAATCATAATCGTTTTTTAAAGATTCTGAAACATTATCCTTTAGACTCGTAAACGCCAAGCTAGAAGATAATGCACCTACTACTCCAAATATAATTAAGACCCCCCGCCAACCTAGGTTAATTGATAGGTATGGAGAGAGCAATGAGGCAAGGATTAAACCAATACTACCTCCAATGTTTAAAACTCCTAAAGCTGCACCTCGCTCATTGGGAGGATACCATTGACTAATCATTTTGACTGAAGGAACAAATAACCCTGCACCAAGTAATCCTGTGAAAAATCTCACAATGAGTATCTGCGTAACATCATTAATCCAACCGCACGCGATACTTGCAACAGCTGTACCAAATAAACTAAGAACCATTATCCTTCTTGAACCATACCAATCAGCTAGATAACCCCAAGGTATCTGACCGACAGCATATCCTATGAAATAGAAGGAAGTTAAGGCACCGCTCGTCATGTAGCTTAATGATAAGTCTTTTTTTATGAGAGCTAGAATAGTAGAATACGAGGAGTTGATTAGATTTAGAAAGAGTAATGCTATAAATCCGCCGATCAAGAGACTTCGAAATTTAAGCAACCCTGATTCACCGTAAATGGAATTGGTAAATATAAATCTCTAATATAACGTTGATTCATTGGCAACCTAAATAAGCAATTAACGTGGAGAAATAATTTTCATAGATGAAAAAGTTAGTTTGTCTAAAAACGCGTGTTCAAATGATTAGTCAATCTAACTCTTTACCTAACGCAGCATCCCCGTCTTTAGGATCCAAAAAATTGGAAAAGCTCATAAAATAGAGATAAATTAGATAAGGAAAAGTTAGTTTGCGCTAAAACTTTTTAGAATCGTCTTAAGCCATATCTTTATCTAATAGCGAGTTTAACTAAAGGCAAAGTGTCATTGATGACCAACGAGCAGGAGAGCGTGTCAAAGATATTATCAAGCCTATCTCATCCCTTAAGAAGAGAAATACTGCTGTATCTTAACGAAAAAGAAGAGAGCTCTTTCACGGATTTAATGAACGCTCTGAAGATAGATACTGGTAAACTGAGTTTTCATCTTCGAAATTTAGAACCCTTTTTGGAAAGAACCTCTGTAGGAAAATATAAACTAAGGAAAGTCGGACAAAACGCTGTGGTGCTAATAAGAGACGTTGAAGCTTGGGCCGTTGAAGCAAAACATGAGGATAAAAAATCCCTGCTCCCTTTAGCCAATTATAAAAAAAGAGTATTTGCCTTCCTAATCGACCTCGGAATAGCCTTCGGATTTATTTTTGGAATTCCGAATATTCTTTATCCGTTAACTCATGCTGTTCTCATGAACGTCGATATTCTCTTGTTCTTATTCCTCTTTTGGGTTTACCTAACTCTTCTCGAAGGTTTTTCGGGACAAACATTAGGAAAACGCTTTATGGGGATAAGAACAGTGAGAATAGACGGGAAAAAACTCTTTTACGACCATGCAGCTGTAAGAAATTTTGGCAAAGTATTCCTACTACCATTTGATTTAATAATGGGATACGAAATTAAGGATGATAGATTCATCAGATACTTCGACAAATTTGCTGGCACTACTGTTGTAGATTTACGATCCCCTAAACTTTCTAACAATCATTTTAATTTGAAAGAATAAAGTCTTAAACGGATTTCAAAAAACTTATTTTAA
>Ga0272448_1008203_pt1 | contig 10907 bp, 9 predicted proteins | sample YNPCB0191_FD_202220 | JGI IMG/M metagenome (GOLD analysis project Ga0272448, IMG submission 202220) | Hot spring sediment microbial communities from Yellowstone National Park, WY, United States - YNP-CB-019-1 | ecosystem: Environmental > Aquatic > Thermal springs > Hot (42-90C) > Sediment... | reverse complement strand
CTGCAATCACCCGGCCAAAGTCCTTGGTGATGTTCTCCCACCTGATACTTGCCATTGTTACTTACCTCCAGAATGATCTTGATCAAGTTTGGTGTCATACACGCGTTGGAGCCTACTCGCGAATAGCGCCGTAGGTCATGCCGCGCACGATATACTTCTGCATATAGAATGCCAGGATGACGATGGGGATGATAACCAACAGGCCCAACGAGGCGATCGCTCCCCAATGCGGTTCGATGTGTCCAATGTTGACGCCAGGCACCACCTTGGTGAAGGGTTGTAGATTGCGGCCGGTAAGGATGGTGGCAAACAGCAGTTCGTTCCAGGCGAAAATGAAGCAGAAGAGCGAGACGGCCACCAGGCCAGGCGCGGCCAGCGGCAGCACGTTGTCGCGGAACAGACGTAGCCAAGAGGCGCCATCCACCTGGGCCGCCTCTTCGATCTGGTAGGGTATTTCTTCGAAGAAGCCAGCCATGATCCAGACCACAAAGGGCACGTTCACCATGCTATTCACCAGAATGAGCAAACCGTAGGTGTCGAAGATGCCCAACCGCGTCGAGATCAAGAAGAAGGCGATCACCGGTACGATAGGTGGCATAAAGCGCACCGACAGGATGGTGAATGATAGATCCGTGCCACCGGTCTTGAAGCGGGCGATACTATAGGCGGCTGGCACACCCACCAGCATAGATAGCACGAGGGTACCGGTGGCGATGACGAAGCTGTCCAGGATCGAACCGGCGCCTTGCTGGCGCACCAAGCCCTCGACGAAGTTGTCCAGGGTCCAATGGCTGGGCCAGAAGGTCGGGGGATAGGTCATAAACTCGTCCAGTGGCTTAAAGGCGGTGATGAGCAGCCAATACAGCGGGAACACCGTCCAGATCAGGATCAGGCTGACCCAGATGTAGGACAGCAACGTACCCAGATCGAACTTGTGCCGCGTGCCAATTGCACCTGTTTGGGGTTGTTGTTCCATTTTGTCACACTTCCTCTCACTCAATTCCAGGGCCTTATCCCTTGGTCTCTTCTCTAACCCGTCCTAGCTGTTTGAGCAGAACACGGCCCAGGAAGATGATGACCAGCAACTGCAGGAAGCTCAAAGCCGCGGTGTATCCCAGCTCGAAGTAAGTGAAGCCCCGTTTGTAGGTATACCAGGCAATGCTCTCGGTGAAGTCACCGGGACCGCCTCGGGTCACGCCGAAGATCAGGTCGAACATCTTCCAGGCATCAACCATGCGCAAGAAGACAGCTAGGAATATGAACGGTTTCATAAGCGGCAAGGTCATGTTCTTGAATACCTGCCAGGGGGTAGAACCGTCCACATAAGCTGCTTCGTAGACCTCTTGTGACAGGCTTTGCAGGCCGGCCAGCAACAGGATGGTTATGAAAGGTGTCCATTCCCAGATATCGGCGATGATCAGGCCGGCCAGAGCCGCGCTTTTGTCGGCCAACCAGTCGGGTCCGGGGATGCCGAAGACCTGTTCCAGGAAATAATTCAAAGCCCCGTAGCGAGCCTTGAACATCATCTTCCACAAGACGCCTACGACGGTTGGGGCAATCATCATGGGCACCAACATAACGGTCGAGGCGAGTTGCCGAAAACGAGCGCTCACCCGTTGCAGGGCCATGGCAGTCGTGAAGCCAATCAGCAGTTGCAGGCCAATGCTCACGAACACGAACCAGGCCGTAACATACAACCCTCGCCAGAAACGCTCGTCCTGAAAAGCGCGCAGGAAGTTGTTCAGTCCGACCCATTGCATGGTTTGGCCCGGACTGTACTTGACAAACGATAGCACCAACACGTACAGGGTAGGCCCGATGGCGAGCACAAGCAGCAGGATGCAGGCCGGCAGCACGAGCACCCAGGGGAAGACACGTTTGCTACCCAGCCGCTTGACCAGGCGATCGCTGAACGAAGCCGGAGCCGACCTGGCCCATATCTCGGATGAACTAGCCGGAGTTGCAGTTGACATATTCATTCCTCAACGCAATCATGTGGTAGCGAGTCCGTGACTTGGCCACTTGGTTGTGGGGACGGTCTGCGGACACGCAAACACGGTGAGACCAACCGAAGTGTTCTCACACCAACGTCTTATGTCGCTTGGCGAGTAGATCATCGATCTCCGCAATGTCCTGAGCGCTAAGAACCCAATCACCGGCCGCGTAGGTCTCTTCGATGTCGGTGGGCCGGCGCACACCGACGATAGCCGAGGTGATCTCTGGTCGGCGCAACACCCAGGCGATGGCCAGCTGGGCCACAGTTCGGCCGTAGCGTTGGGCGATGGCACGCAGCTCTTCGACCAGTGCCAGGTTGGCGCTCAGGGCCGGTTCCTGGAAATGCGGACTGTATTGGCGGCGCCAATCATCCTCTGGCAGCTGGGCTACCCTGTCCCGAGTGTACTTGCCCGTCAGCAAGCCCGACTGCAATGGGCTGTAGGCGACCACACCGATGCGATGGGCTGCGCAGAAGGGCAGCAGCTCGGCTTCGATACTGCGTTCCAACATACTGTAGGGCGGCTGCAACGAAGCAACCGGATGAATGGCCTGCACGCGCTTCAGCTGCGCCACGCTGAAGTTGGACACGCCCGCATAACGCACCTTACCTTCTTTGATGAGATCGCCGATAGTGCTCCAGGCTTCCTCCAGATGCGCTTCGTCATGCGGCCAGTGGATCTGATACAGGTCAATGCTATCCACGCCCAGGCGGCGCAGGCTGGCTTCACACTCAGCGCGCACGCTTTGGCCGGTCAACCGTCCGTAGAGCTGATTGCTGCCTTCATCCCAGACCAGGCCACACTTGGTGGCAATGATCACTTCAGCGCGCCGGCCGGCGATAGCCTTGCCCACGATCTCTTCGCCGTGTCCCAGGCCATAGGCAGCCGCCGTGTCAATCCAGTTAATGCCCAGATCCAGCCCGCGGCGGAGTGCCGCGATCGAATCGGCATCATCCTGATGCCCCCAACCCCATTGATAGCCAGGGCCGCCAATTGCCCAAGAGCCCAGCCCGATGGTTGTCAGGTGAAGATCCGTCCAGCCCAGTTGCCTTGTGCGCATAAGTCACTCCTTGTGGCAGGAAATGGGGTTCCCCGCTGCCGGGGAACCCCAGATGAAGCGGAGCTTCCCCTGGCGCTTACGGCCAGAGATTCTTTGGCTTCAACACGTGATCAACGTAGTCCTGATACTCTTTGATCTGGTCTTCGCGGCCGATCTCGTCGGTGATCTCGTCAAACTCGGTCTGCATGCCTTTGCAGGCTTCCTCGGGAGTGACCTGGTTGGCCCACGCCTTCTTGGCCCAGCGCTCCATCACCTCGTGGTAGCGGCCGGCGCCCGGGATCTGCAAAGCAGGATAGCCGTTGACGGTGGATTCGCGGATGACATCGGCGTACAGCTGGCAGTTCCACTCGCAACCCTGGCACAGGTGCTTCATGTTCTCGATCTCCAGGTGCGACTTGCGCCACGGATCGAGCCAGGTCTCATTGTTGTAGACCAATCCAGCGGTGCGCTTCTTGTCCTCGATGAAGACCAACACCTTGTAAGCGGCTTCCTTGACCTTGGAAGCGGCACTGATGGCCAACACGCGGCCGCCGTTCTCGTTGGGGCGATGCACGACTTTGCCGTCTTTGAGGAAGCCGGGCATCTGGGCTACGGCCACCTTGCACACCGCCTTGTCCTTGTTGCCCTTGTTGGGGTCATTCGCCCACTTCCAGGCATCGGGCCACAGAGTGTGGAACATCACGCGGGCGTGCACGATGATCTGGTTGCGTGCATCCTCAAACTCGTAGGAGTGAGCTTCGGGCGGCGAAGCAGTGTTGAAAACGTCCTGGCCGTTCTTGATGGCTTTGACGCAGATGTCGAAGTTCGACTCGCCCGTAGCGCCGGTGCCGCCGAAAGCCTTCATATTCTCGTAGTCGAACAGATGGCCGCCGTAACCCCACATGCGATCTTTGAAGTAGAAGCCGGCCAGGAAGCCCGCGATCTCGGCGGTGCCATAGAAATCCTGATCAGGCCGCTGGAACCAGCGAGCTACATCCAGGTATTGATCCCAGGTCAGATTGTTGACGTCGAAGTCGTAGCCGTATTTGGCCTTGAAGCCCTCGTGTTCCTTGGGATCGTTGGCCAGGTCATAGCGGTAGTGCAGCAGCTTGACGTCGCCATCATACTGAACGCTGTAGAACTTGCCCTTATAGATGTAGCACCACTTGTAACCGTCCTGGACGTCGTCGTAGTTGACGTCTTTGGCGACCATCTCATCGCCGCCGGGCCGGATCTCGCCCAGTGGGGTCAGCCATTTGTAGAAGTCGGCAGTGTACATCGGCCAGTAGGAGAGGATGTCGAACTGACCGGCCCCGGACGACAGGTCGAGATACTGGATCTCGTATTGCTCCGAGAAGGGGTGCGCCACCACCTGGAGGTCAATGTTCAAGGCCTTCAGGATCTCGTCGTGCAGCGATGCCAGCGTCTTCTCCTGAGCACCCGACTCGACCGACAGCACCACCGTCGTCGTCTCTGGCATAGGCTGGAATGCCCAGTCGTCGCTGGGTTCCTGGGCCAGAGCTACCGGGCCGCTCCAGAGGGTGAGCAGCATCAAGCCTATCAATGTCACCATGGACCATGTCTTCTTCATCGGTTTGCCTCCTTTGGACACAACACTAATGGGTTTGGTCTAACGCAGTTGCTTGAGAAGTGGTTGTCTGACGTCCACTCTGAAGGGTGGCCTCACCTCCTTTCGCGTAGTGCAACCGTTTCAGCTACTGGGACAAAAAGTTGTGCTTTGGCTGATCGGCGCGTGCCATGACCTGGCACAACCAAACGACATCTCGTGAGTGATGCTGGGGGAAAGTGGCTGCCCTGTCCTGGCCGTAGCAGCAGTGAGACGAGGCGATTGACATTCCAGCTCAGTCTGAAGCAACACCATTGTCTAACTATGCACCTGCTGATTGTCACGGTATCAGCTGACCTGCACCACGGGGTGTCCGGTCGCGTTGATGACCTACTCTCGATTGCTCGTGAGCCAAGCCCGGCAAGCCGGGGGATGCTGGCAGAGAAGACTGGGTGGTGAGCAAACGTGCAAAGGTTTCACTTATGTGCAGCACGTGATCACGCGCGTGAAATATTTATTTCGTCGAGAGAATTGTAGCACTACTTTGCCAGTTTGTCAACTCCCCATCAGGCCGATTCGTGACGGAATATTCTGCGTAAAACTACATGCGCAGCGCGCCGGGTGCCACTCATTCCGCTGCTGGTCGGTTTGGGTATTGACAATCCGTTGCTAATGGTGTATATTCTGTGTGTCACAGGTGTGACTGTCGTGCACAATTTCTCGCCTCGCGCGGAGCCTGTGCCGCTGAGGAAGGGTCCTATGATGCTCAGCAACGATGCTCGCAAGCTCTATCTGGCTCAAGTTGCCTCGTTGTACTACGTAGATGGCAAGAGCCAGGAGGAGATCGGCCAGGAATTCGGTGTTTCAAGGTCGGCGGTTTCTCGTATGTTGGCCGAAGCAAGGGAGCAGGGCATCGTAGAGATCATTGTCCACTATCCCTGGCGCACCTCCCCTGACCTGGAGCAGGCCCTCATCAAGACGTTCAAGCTCAAGTCAGCCAGCGTCCTGGTGACAGACGATAAGACCTACGACGGCATGCTGCAAGGATTGGGCGTACTGGCTGCCCGTTTTCTCGAACGCATGCTACACGACGGGATCATCATCGGCATCTCGTGGGGCACTGCCTTGTACCAGATGATCCGGGCCATGCGCCGGCGGCGCTTACCCGGCGTTGAGGTAGTTCAGCTGATCGGCGCTACGGGTTCGGAGAACGTGCCGATGGACGGGCCTATGTTGGCGCAACTCCTGACCGAGCAGCTGGGCGGCTCGTGTTATTACATCCATGCTCCTCTGGTCGTGGAGAACGAAACGGTGCGCGACGGCCTGTTGCAGGACCGCAACATCCGCGATACTCTGGCGCGTGCCGAGCGAGCTGACGTTGCTTTGGTGGGTATCGGCACCACGCGCTCCGACCTGTCGAGCTTACTGCGCGCCGGTTATGTGGACGAGGCCGAAGCCGAACGCATTCGCGCCACGGGTGCAGTAGGCGATATCTGTGGCCAGCATTACTCGTTGACCGGCCAGTGGCTGGACATAGATATCAATCGCCGCGTGGTGGGCATCAGCCTTGATGCCCTTTCAAAGATTGACACCGTGATTGGGGTGGCGGGTGGCTCGCGCAAGGGAGCTGCCATCCTGGGGGCCCTGCGCGGTCGCTATGTCAACGTGCTGATCACGGACGACCAGGCAGCCCAGAAGGTGCTGGCGTTGAACTAAGCCGGTTCCAGAGGTGGCAGATCGGCCAGATCGCTCAGGCCAAAGTATTGCAAGAACTCAAAGGTAGTACCCAACAACGCGGGGTGTCCCACGCTCTCCAGACGCCCGATTTCCTCAACCAATCCTCTGCTCATCAACGTACGCAAAACGCTGTCGCTGTTGACGCCACGGATCGCCTCAATCTCTGCACGGGTGATAGGTTGCTTGTAGGCGATGATGGCCAGCGTCTCCAGCGCCGCAGCTGATAACTTGCTGGTAGAGCCAAGCCCCAGCAGACGTTCTACGTAGGGCGCTGACTCGGGGGCCGTCACCAGCTGTACCTTGTCCCCCAGGCGTTGCAGGCGCAATCCCCGGCCTTGATAGTCGCGGGCCAGCTTCTGGAGAGCCTCTTCTACGGCGGCCGGCGAGCATTGGAGAACTTCGGTCAGCTGACTGATTGACAACGGCGCGTCTGCTACAAACAAGAGACTCTCAATAATGTTGGTCAGCTCTGGCCTTGACGGCGCAGCCTCATATGTTGTCATCTGCTCTGTTCAGTGCTATAATCTCTGGCGGTACCTGCTTACCACAGCTCTCTGGCCGAGGGCCATGGCGGGCGTGCACTCCGATGTGTGCTCTGTCTGGGAAGGAATGTGGCGTGACACAGCACAGGCTGATATATCCACTGATTGTGGTCCTGGCTGTTATGGGTGTCAGTCTTGCCTGCCAGTTCCCGCCAGGCAACTGGGGAAGCATCCCTTCTCCTCCTCAAGGCCCCATCCCTGTCTCACAAGAAGCCGCTGAGCGTTTGAAGCGTAACTTCAGCTTGGAAATGCAGGAAGCCAGCACCGGGCGCGAATTCCGTCTGTTTGTGAGCAATGAAGAGATCACCTCATTGGTGGCGTTCAGCCTGCAGGACTCCAACATCCTGCAGTTGTCGGATGCCCAGGTGTGGTTCACAGCTGGTCACGTCTACCTGACCGGTACGTTCAGTCCCTTCTGGCCGTTAAGCTTCTCGTCGTTGATTGTCGCCACGCCTGTAGTGCGAGACGGACAGATTGCTGTTGAAGTCGAGCAGGCGCAGATGGGCCCTTTTCCGTTTCCACAGGGCGTGCTTGCTTCGGCCTCCCAGTCGCTTAATGAAAGACTGGCTGCCATGCAAATTGATCTGCAGATCACCACCCTTCAAGTATTGGAGGGGGAACTGCAGCTGGCCGGAACGCGTCGGCCTTTATAGATCAAGAAAAAGCCACCAAACATCGCCCGGTTACGGTTTTCAGGGTGCGGGCCGTTTGGTGCCTATCGCGCCTGCCATTATACCATAAAAGTAGATGCTAGCCAATTCGTGGGGGGATGCGGCCGGAATCATCTCGCTGCCGAAACTACCCGGTGCGCTAACAGGGGGGATGTCTGCGTGCTGGACAGTCTTTTATGTAACCTTTACGGTTCTGAGCTCAAGGTATCTGCATAGCGAACCGAAAAACAGTGTAGCCTGTGTGCACGTCCTTGGTATGAGAAGACCTTCCCTGAACCAACGTGGAAGACTTGGGTCGCAGCTCTTCGCTGCGGGTAGTTTGGATGGCCAATCAGGCGCGCCTGGTGCGATCCGAGCCAATGTCTGTCGCATACCCGCGCGCAAGGCCGGCAGGCGAGACAGGAACGAGCGCGTATGGAAGAAAAACTGACCTTTGACATCGAAGCCGACGAGCTGGAGCTGTTTCTGGAAGAGGTCAATGAGCATCTGCAGGCCATGGAAACAGGCATCCTCGGTCTGGAACAGGGTGCCAATCCTGATGTGCTGAACGTCACCTTTCGGGCTGCTCACACGCTCAAAGCGTTGGCGGGTACCATTAAGCATCAGCGCATGGCCGAATTGACCCACACCATGGAAACGCTCTTTGACATGATGCGCGACGGTCGGTTGGCCGTCAACAGCTCGGTCGTTGACGACTTGCTGGCCACCATGGATACGCTGAAAGCACTGCGCGACGAGATCGTCACCTTGCGCCCCAGTGGGGTGGACGTTGCAGCTGTCCTCAAACGCTTACAGGCGGTGATTAGTAGCGGTCCGCAGAAGTCCGCGGTGACCTCGGTGCGCGGCAAGCGTAAGGGAGGCGGAGATGATCTGACCCCCGAACAGCGGGCGGAAGCGACTCGTTTGCAGGCGGAGGGTTTTCGCCTGTACGAGGTAGTGGCCTCATCCAAGCCGGATGCCTTTGCGCCGGCAGCCCGATTGTCACAGGCAGCACTTGCCTTGATGGAAGTCGGCCAGGTTATCACCCAGCGTCCTTCCCTGTCCGATCTGGCCAAGGGCCAGCACAACAACCGGTTGTGGTTGATACTGGCCGCTCAGTGTGATGAAGCAGCGATCGGTCAACTGTTGTCAGAGGTGTCTGATCTGGCTGGCTTCGCTGTGGAGGGTTACTCCCTCGAGGCACAAGCTGCGCCAGAGACGGCGCCCGCATCACCCGCTGCGGCGGCAGCCGCGGCGACACCCGCGGCAGGTGATCTGGGTGTAGATAAGACGGTGCGCATCAGCGTGGAGCGCCTTGACAACCTGATGAACCTGGTAGGTGAGCTGGTCACCAATCATACCCGTTTGTTGCAGATCGAGAATACCCTGCGCACTCAATATGGCAGGGATGGCACGGTCAGCGATCTGTCTGACATGTCGGCGCACGTGGGACGGGTGATCGATCAGCTGCAGGAAGAGGTCATGCGCGCCCGGATGTTGCCCATATCGCACCTGTTCGGAAAGCTACCTCGCCTGGTGCGCGATGTGGCGCGCGCCGCCGGCAAACAGGTTGACCTGATCATCGAAGGTGAGGCGACCGAGCTCGATCGTTCGTTGATCGAAGTGATCGGTGATCCGCTGATTCACTTGCTGCGCAATGCAGTCGATCACGGGATCGAGACACCCGAGCGGCGCGTGGCGGCTGGCAAGCCCGCTACGGGTAAGGTACGTCTGACTGCCGCTCATGTAGAGGGGCAGATCTTGATCACGGTGGAAGATGATGGCCAGGGCATTGATCCCAACAAAGTGCGTGCCGCGGCCGTCAAACGAGGTCTCATCAGCGAAGAAGAAGCAGCCCAGCTGAGTGACGCGGATGCCATTGACCTGATCTTCCGCCCCAATCTTTCTACCGCCGAGCAGGTCACCTCGGTGTCGGGGCGAGGAGTCGGCATGGATGTGGTGCGCTCCAATGTGGAACGTTTGAGCGGATCGGTGGTCGTGGACAGTCAGATTGGTGTGGGCACGACCTTCCGGGTAACCTTGCCGCTTACTCTGGCTATCGTGCAGACCATGTTGGTAGCGGTCGGTGGCACGGTATATGCGGTGCCGCTGGCTGGTATCATTGACTCGCTGTACTTGGTTGATTCGATGGTACAGACCGTGAAAGGCAGCCCAACCGTTCGCTGGCGTGATAGCGTGCTGCCGTTGCTCGACTTGCGTCAATTCTTCTATCATCCGCGCATGGCAAGGCAATCTGACGAAGGGAACAAGCCGGCCATCGTGACCGTGTCGTGGGGCAAGCTATACGCCGGTCTGGTGGTGGACAGAATCATTGGCAATCAGGAAGTGGTGGTCAAGTCTTTGAGCCCGATCGTGGGGAAGGTACCTGGCTTGTTGGGCGGTGCCATTCTAGGAGACGGGCGTATTGCTCTGATTGTAGACGTTCCTGGCCTCATCAGTGCTGCGTTGCAGGCTCGCAGACAGGGGGTAATGGCATGAGCTCTCGGGAGGCACGCTGGGACAAAGTCATGATCGGCGCCCAGTCAGAGACGCTGCTGTTCACCGCGATGCAGAATGCTGCCAGCGGACTGTCGCGTATGACGGGCAAGCCGATCACCATTGACCGGCCGCGCGCTCGGCTGGTGCCGATCTCGCAAATCGGCAACTGGGTAGGCGGGCCCGAAGCCGAGATGGTGGGCATCTATCTGTTGATGACCGAGGATCTGCCGGGCCAGGCTATCATGATGATGCCCTTGAATCAGGCGCTGCGTCTGGTAGATCTGATCTTGGGCGCCGCGCCAGGAAGTAGCGTCAGTCTGGGTGACCTGGAGCGTTCGGCGCTGGCAGAGGCCGGCAACATTGCGGTCGCCTGTTTTCTCAATGCCTTGGGCGCTATGGTCGGCACCGAGGCGCGACCCTCGCCGCCGGCGGTGATCGTGGATATGCTGGGTGCCATCCTGGATGTGGTGGCCACGTCAGCTGCTTCGGTGAGCGATAACCTCCTGATCGTAGAGTCAGCCTTCAAGTACCCAGAGGGAGCGATCCAGGTTCACTTCTGGGTGTTGCCTGAGCTGAGCGTAGAAGCCTGATCCGCAGCGCGGATTCACTGATTGGCACCAGGGGCGAAGTGTGGCTGAGAACGTGCGCACCGTGTCCATCGGAGAGATGGTAGTCAGTAATAACCCAGATGACGTGTTGGTCGCTTATGGCCTGGGGTCTTGTGTGGCGATTTGTATGTATGACCGCAGCACAGGCGTGGGCGGCATGTTACATGCCTTATTGCCCAGCGCTCCGGACGGTCCCAGCGGGCAAGGCACGCCTACCAAGTTCGTCACCCAAGGTGTGCCCCAGCTGTTGGCTGGTATGACGCGCATGGGT
>Ga0272448_1008202_pt1 | contig 10907 bp, 7 predicted proteins | sample YNPCB0191_FD_202220 | JGI IMG/M metagenome (GOLD analysis project Ga0272448, IMG submission 202220) | Hot spring sediment microbial communities from Yellowstone National Park, WY, United States - YNP-CB-019-1 | ecosystem: Environmental > Aquatic > Thermal springs > Hot (42-90C) > Sediment... | reverse complement strand
CCTATCCCCACGAGGTCCGATTCGAGGTCAATCACAAGGACCCTGCGGATTACAGGCTGGCCGCGGATTTTCTCAATATCAATCACGTCGATGTCGTGTGCCTCCAGCACGAGTTCGGGATATTTGGCGGCAGGAGCGGCGCCAATATTCTCGAGCTCATCCGCAATCTCCGGATGCCGGTGGTCACTACCTTGCACACCGTCCTGGCGAATCCCTCGGAGAGAGAGCGGCTCGTCATCGAGGACCTAGCCAGGTTTTCCGACAGGCTCGTGGTGATGAGTCACAGGGCGGCGGAGATCCTCATGGACGTCTATGGCGTGCAGCCGGAGCGCCTGGTCCACATCCCGCACGGCATCCCTGATGTCCCTTTTGTGGACCCCAATTTTTACAAAGACCAGTTCGGCGTCGAAGGCAGGAAGGTCATCCTCACCTTCGGGCTGCTGTCGCCGGGCAAAGGGATCGAAAACATGATCGACGCAATGCCTGCCGTCGTGCGCAGGCACCCCGACGCGGCCTATATCGTACTGGGGGCCACACACCCGAACGTCAAGCGCGAGCACGGGGAATCCTACAGGCTCTCCCTGCAAAGGCGGGCCAAGGACGCAGGGGTGGAGGACCACCTCATATTCCACAACCGCTTCGTGGAACAGCAGGAGCTGTGCGAGTTCATCGGCGCGGCGGACATCTACGTGACGCCATACGTGAACAGGGAGCAGATCGTCTCGGGGACCCTCGCCTATGCGCTGGGCGCGGGCAAGGCAGCGGTCTCCACTCCCTACTATTATGCCGAGGAGATGCTCAGAGACGGCAGGGGCAGGCTCGTCCCGTTCAAGGACCCTGGTGCGCTGGCCGAGCAGGTCATCGACCTTTTGGACAACGAGGTCGAGCGCCACGCCATGAGGAAACGCGCGTACACCTTCTGCAGAGACATGGTGTGGAAGGAGGTGGCCCGCAGGTACCTCGAAGTGTTCATCGAGGTCAAGAGGGAGCGGGAACTCAGACCGAAGCGTACCTTCAGTATGAAGACGCTCCAGGAGGCCAGACCGGAGCTGCCGCAGGTCAAGCTCGACCACCTCCTCCGGATGACCGACGATGTCGGGCTCCTGCAGCATGCCACCTACATCGTGCCGGACAGGTTCCACGGGTATTGCACTGACGACAACGCCAGGGCGTTGATTGTCGCATTGACGGCACAGCGGTATCTGGCTGCGGGCGAAGAACTCACCAACCTCGCCTGCCGCTATTTGAGCTTCCTCCAGCACGCCTTCAACAACGATAACGGCCGCTTCAGGAACTTCATGGAGTACGATCGGAGATGGGTCGAGGAGAGGGGATCCGAGGACAGTCACGCGCGCGCGATATGGGCCCTGGGCATGGCCACGGCGCTCTCCAACTGGGACGGCATCGTCTCCTCGGCGGTGAGCCTCTTCAAGAAGGCACTGCCTGCACTGGCCCACTTTCAATACCCGAGGCCGTGGGCATTCGCCATTGTGGGGATCCACGCCTACCTTCGCAGATTCAGCGGGGACAGCGAGGCCAGAAGGATACGGGACGTCCTTTCAGAAAAGCTCCTCGCCCTCTACCGGAGGAATGCCTCGGAAGAGTGGCCTTGGATAGAACCGCAGGTGACCTACGCCAACGGGAAGATATGCCAGGCACTGCTCTTGTCGGGACAGTGGGCGGGCGATGAGGCCATTCAGGCCGGGTTGCGATCCCTCGAGTGGTTGCTCAAGGTCCAGACAGACCCCAAGGGACATTTTGTGCCTATCGGCAACCACGGGTGGTCCCACAGGAACGGCGGCCGGGCCAGATTCGACCAGCAGCCCATCGAAGCGCAGAATATGATCGAGGCCTGCGCAGAGGCCTACCAGGTGACACAGGACGAGACGTGGATCGCGCACGCCCGGCGGTGCTTCGAATGGTTCCTGGGCAAGAACGACCTGAACGTCTCCCTGTACGATTTCAGGACAGGGGGGTGTTCGGACGGGCTGACCGCCGACGGGCCGAGCCAGAATCAGGGGGCCGAATCGCTCCTGGCCTGGCTGATCGCCTTGCTCAGGATCCAGATGCTCAACGAATCCAAAGCAGTCCCTGTGGATGTGCCGCTGATTCAATGAAGGCCAAGGTCAGAGCCAAGAGAGTCGCGACCGTACCCCGCAAGCCCATCGTGATGGTGAGTTCCTACCCGCCCCGTTTGTGCGGGATCGCCACGTTCACCGAGGAGGCCCGCGAGTTCATTCAAAAGGAGCACCCGCGGAGAAAGGTCCTCGTCATAAGCCACACCGACGGGCACGGCACAGGCGTTTTCCCTATCATCGACATGCGCCGCCGGGACTGGTGGAAGCCCGTTGCAGACAAGATCCAGGATCTCGACCCTTATGTGGTCCATGTGGAGCACGAATACGGGCTTTACGAGTACAGGGACGAGCGGGGCATGGGCGACAGCAACGAGGGGTTTCTCACTCTATTGGAGGCGATCGGCACTTTGCCCATCGTGGTCGAGCCGCACACGGTGCACGGCAGGCTCAGGGACCCTGAGGCGAATTTCCTCTACGAGCTCTGCCAGCGTTCAGACGTCGTTCTCTTCAAATGCCACTATCAGCGATGGCGTCTGGAGTGGACGTTGCACACTTATGGCTGGAGCGTGCCGAGGAACATCATGGTCGTCCCCCACGGTGCCCGGCCGGACAGGCGCTGGCCGCCGCACGAGGTCCCGCTCCTCAGGAAGAAGCTCGGCCTGGACAGATTCGGACTGGCCGAGCATGTCGTCGGCATGGTCGGCTGGATTCAATCCAACAAGCGGTGGGATATCCTCTTGAGCATGTGGCCCGAGATCCACGACGAGATCGAGAGGCGTACCGGTCAGGATTGGGATCTCCTGGCTGCCGGCACGATGCGGGACCCCCACGACGCCGCCGAGTACGAGCAATGGAAGGCAGAGGCCCTCGAGCTGGAAAAGAAGGGGATCGCGCACTATTTCGAGTTCGTCCCCCGGGGGGACATATACTACGAGGTATTGGCGGTCTGTGACTTTATCGTCTTGCCGACGGTCGACGAGACGCAGTCAGGCACCTTGGCGAGGATCATTGCACTCAACAAGCCCTATATCACCACCGCCCCGATGGAAGGCCTGACTGCCCAGACGCTGATGAGCGAAGGGGGGCTCCTTTTCACCACGAAAAAAATGCTCAAGGAAAAGGTCATACAGTTGGCCTGTGACGAACAGTTGCGGATGAGGCTCGGAGAGAACCTCAAGCGCTATCTCGAACAGGAGGTCTCCTGGGAAATAGTGGCTCGCCAGTACTCGCAGGCATACGCGCTGGCCAGGGCGGCGAAGCGCACGGGGACTCCGGTTGTCTTCGAGCCTGAATTCTAGAGGAGAGGAGGACGCGTGCGGCCATGAGGAATATCCACTGCGCCGAGCTTTTCAAAAGACACCCGGGAAACCCCATACTCACGGTGAAGCATTTGGCCTACCCCGCCAACTCTGTCTTCAACGCCGGTGCCACCAAGCTGGGCGACGAGACGATCCTGCTCATGAGGGTGGAGGACAGGCGTGGCATCTCGCATTTGACGGTCGCGCGGAGCAAGGACGGCGTGGCCGATTGGCGGGTAGACCCTGCCCCGACCCTGCTGCCCGACCCTGAGCACCATCCTGAGGAGATCTGGGGCATAGAAGACCCCCGCATCACGTACCTCGAGGAACTCGGGGAGTATGCCATTGCGTATACAGCCTATTCCGAGGACGGCCCCCTGGTGTCTCTGGCCACCACAAAGGACTTCAAGACCTTTGTCCGCCACGGCCCTGTGATGCCGCCCGAGGACAAGGACGCGGCCTTGTTCCCGGTGCGCTTCCGCGGTCGCTGGACCATGATCCACAGGCCCATCGTCTTTCCGCTGACAGCGGGCAGACACACGCCGGGCGCCGCCCACATCTGGATTTCCTTTTCGCCGGATCTGAGACACTGGGGCGACCACAGAATGCTCATACCAGCGCGAAGGGGTGCCTGGTGGGACGCAAACAAGATCGGGCTTTCCCCGCCCCCGCTGCAGACGCCCGAAGGCTGGCTCATCCTCTATCACGGCGTCAGGACGACGGCGAGCGGCTCGATCTATCGACTGGGCCTCGCCCTGTTGGATCTCGAAGACCCCTGCAAGGTGATTGCCCGGTCGGACGAATGGGTATTCGCTCCAGAGAAAGAGTACGAACTGTCGGGCGATGTGGACAAGGTCGTCTTCCCCTGCGGCTGGGTGGCCGAGGGAGACGAGGTGAGACTCTATTACGGCGGCGCCGACGTCTGTCTCGCCCTGGCGACCGCAAAGATCCCCGAGCTTCTGGACTGGCTCCGCCATCATTCCTCGGTGGCGAGGTGACGATATCCATGCGCGTCGCTATGCTTTCACCCATTGCGTGGCGGACTCCACCCCGGCACTACGGGCCATGGGAGAATGTCGTCTCCATCCTGACCGAGGGCCTCCTCGTGCGGGGCGTCGACGTGACCCTGTTCGCCACAAAGGACTCCGTGACGAGCGGCAGGCTCGTTGCGGTCTGTCCCAGGGGTTACGAGGAGGACAAGGAGATCGACCCCAAGGTGTGGGAGTGCCTCCACATCTCCGAGCTTTTCGAGCAAGGTGATCGCTTCGATCTCATCCACAATCACTTCGATTTTCTGCCCCTGACCTATACGGGGATGACCTCGACGCCTGTCGTGACCACGATTCACGGGTTCTCGTCGCCGAAGATCCTCCCCGTCTACAAGAAATACAACCGGAAGGTGTACTACGTGGCGATAAGCAATGCGGACAGGAGCCCTGAACTCGACTACATCGCGACCATTCACCACGGGATCGATCTCTCCCTGTTCACGTTCAACCCCGACCCTGGCTCTTACCTGTTGTTTTTCGGGAGGATCCACCCGGACAAGGGAACGAGAGAGGCCATCGACATAGCACGCCTGGCGGGCCGCCCGCTCATTATTGCAGGGATTGTCCAGGACAGGGACTATTTTGCCCGAGAGGTCGAGCCAGCAGTCGATGGAACACAGGTGCGGTACGTCGGCAGCGCGGACCCCTCGAGGCGAAACGAGCTTTTGGGCAGGGCGTGGGCCCTCCTTCACCCCATACGCTTCGAGGAGCCGTTCGGCCTCTCCGTGGTGGAGGCAATGGCGTGCGGGACCCCGGTCATCGCCTTCAACCGCGGAAGCATGGCCGAGGTGATCGACAGCGGGAAGACAGGGTTTCTGGTCTCGTCAGTAGAGGAGGCGGCCGAGAAGGTCTCGAGGGTCCGAGAAATAGACAGGCAGGCGTGCCGCAGATGGGTCGAGACCCGCTTCAGCGCCGATCGAATGGTGGAGTCCTACCTTTCTGTCTACGAAAAGATCCTGGCAGACAGGAGCGGGAGCGGACGAGGCCCGTGGGGCCATGTTCGTGTGATGGAGGAGGCGTCAGACTACAAGCTCAATAAGAGGCTCCTCCACCCAGGATCGAGGATAGCGCTCGAGGGGTCCCCAGACCGGCACAGGCGCCTGATCATCCTGCAGGGCGAGGCCCTCGTAGAGAGGAACGGGAGCGAGCTTCGGGCCTGCAGAGGAGAGGTGATCACCGTGGGAAGAGAGGCGGCGTGCCGCCTTGCCAACACGGCGCAGGAGGATCTCGTTTTCCTCGAGCTCGAGACCGCACTCTGAAGAGAGCACTGCATGCAGCGCCGGGCGGCTGCCGGGGCAGTGCGAGCGAGGGGCGTCCACATGGCGAACACGGCTACACCGCTCGTCGAGCGGTACCGCGGCAACCCGATCCTCACGAAACGTGATGTGCCCTACCCTGTGGAGACCGTTCACAACGCAGCGGTGGTCAAGGATCGAGGCCGTTATTTCATGCTGTTCAGGTCTCACCTGCGCAACGGCCGCTCGATCATAGGCGCTGCGGTGAGCGATGACGGCCTTCGATTCGAGGTGCGGCCCCGGCCCTTTCTCGTCCCGGATCGCCAGGGGCTTATGGCCGAGTACGAAGAATTCGGCGTCGAAGACCCCAGGATCTGCCGACTGGATGACGCCTTCTACATAACCTATAGTGCGTACAGCAGGCACGGCGTACGGATCGGCCTGGCCCGTACCGTAGACTTCGAGACGGTGGAACGCGTCGGGCTCATCACGCAGGCGGACTGCCGCAATGTCGTCCTGTTCCCCGAGCGGTTCGGTGGCCGGTACGTGCGACTGGACCGGCCCCATTCAGAGATCGCGCCCTGGTCCATCTGGATTTCCTACTCCCCGGATCTTGTCCACTGGGGTGACTCGAGGATCCTGATCGCCCCTCTGCGGTATCACTGGGACGAAATGAAGATAGGGCCCGGCGCCACTCCCATCAAGACCTCCAGAGGCTGGCTGAATATATTTCACGGGGTCTTCCAGACAATGGATGGAGCCGTCTACCGGCTCGGCGTGGCGCTCCACGACCTCGAAGACCCTTCTCGAGTGCTCGGCGTCTCTGACGAGTGGATACTCCAGCCCGAGGACCCATGGGAGGTCACAGGTTACGTCCATAACGTCGTCTTCACCTGCGGCGCCGTGCTCGAAGACGACGGCCGGCTCAAGATCTACTGGGGCGGTGCAGACACCGTGGTGTGTGTGGGCACTGCCTCTGTGGAGGCGCTCGTCGAGCTGTGTCTGAGGGCCTCGAGACCTCCGATCCCCTGACGTGAACAGGGCTGCAGGGATCGCTCTGCCTGCGCGAGGGGCATGGCACGGGGATTGCTCATTCATCTTCACGACTGTGATCGATCCCCCTGTCGGTCACAGTTGTCCCCCTCCTTTCGGCGCCGGGACCTTGGTTTTCTCCAATAGTATGGAGAGATATCAAGGTCCCGGTTTTTTTTGACCGGAAACGCGTGGGGGGTGCCGGGGGCGAGAGAGGTCCAATTTTCGGCACGCCTCTGTGAACTTTTTGCACAGTTTCAAAACCCCTTGCTCTGCGATGCCGGCCCTTGGGAAGACCCCACAGCATCTCACGGTTTCAGGGCCGGGCCGGGCTCGCGATCTCTCGTTGACAATTGGGGACCGAGGTGTGAGACTCTTGATACGCGGGATTCCCGGTCATGGAACACAGCGTCTGCGACAGCAGCAGCCGGGTGCACAAGAGTGAAGCAAAGCCTTAGACAGAGTGGTTTACGCGCAGGTGTGGCGGTGTGGATCGTGGCGTTGGTGCAGAGCGCATGGGTTGCTGTCGCCGAGCAGAGTTCTGCTCCCTACCACAGTACTTCAGAAGGTGTTCTGCAGCTGAGCGTGCACGACGAGATGCTCACGGTGAATCTCCGGGATGCCCCCCTCGCCGCGGTTCTCGAGGACATCGCCCGGCAGGGCGAGGTGGTCTTGAGCCTGCCCGACGACCGGAGTGCCCTCGAGAAGAGAGTGACCATGCAGTTCACCGACCTCCCGCTCGAACGGGGCCTCAAGAAGCTCCTCAGGGGGCAGAGCGTTGTGTTCATCTACGAGAGCAGAGGCCTGACGAACTCGAAGGGGAGCCGGACCGAGCACTCGCCGGACGGGTATCGGTTGAAAGAGATACGGCTTCTCGGGCCTTCGAGCGAAAAAGAGGCCGGCCGGGCCCCCCCGTCTTCTTCCCCGGTGCCTGTGCACGCTCGGGAGCCAGTGCAGCCCGCCCCGCCCGCAGCGCGGCCCGGCCCAAGCCCGACACAGGAGCCGCGCACCGGCGCACCGTCTCCTGAATCCATACGAACACGCGAGCAGGCTGAAAAGGCACTTGCCGGATTGCTTCAAGGCAACATGGATGCCCTTCAAGAGATGGTCCAGGCCCTCAAGCGGGACAACCCTGAACTCAGGGACCAGATCGATCAGTTCATGGAGTCGCTCGAAGAGGCGCGACGGCGCGCTGAGCAGGAGGGCACCCCCTTCCCTCCTCTCGACCCTAAGGGCGTTATGGCGCCGTTCATGGACCAGATGATAAGAAGCAGAACACTCGGGCCTTCGCCCGAGCTGCAGAAGAGATGACTCAGCGGCCTCGTCGCCGGCCCACGCCTTCGGGCCATGGTGCCATGGCCGCCACATAGAGCGGTTAGGGAAAGGGTGCGGGGGCCCTCAGCTCGCCCCGGCGGGGAAGCGCTCGAGTATCCATGCCTCCATGTCCTGAAATACCCGCTCCTTCTCAGGCTCGTTGAAGAGCTCGTGATAGCAGTGATCGTAGAGGCGGAAGGTCTTGTCGGCAGAGCCGGCCCGCTCGTAAAACTCCCTGCTCGCCGAGGGGTCGACGAGCAGATCCCCGCCTGCCTGCATGAGGAGGAGGGGGACGCGGAGTCGAGGGGCCTCTGCCATTACGCGTGCTGACTCCTTCATGAACTCGGTGTAGAAGCGTGTGCTCACCCGATTGTGGACGAGGGGGTCGTCCACGTAGCGCTGCACCACGTCGGGGTCACGGCAGATGTGCTGGGGGTCTATCTCGTTGGAAAGGGTCAGCGAGGGCAGCAGCCTCGACAAGACCCTGCCAAGAAACGCTTTGATGGCCGGCGGGTCCTTCTTGGGCCTCAAGCCTGGGGAAGAGAGAACGAGCCCTTGAACCGGCCCTGGGGATGCCAGGGTGTAGGAGAGGGAGATCAGACCCCCGAGGCTATGGCCCACCATGAGGACCTGCTCCTTCCCTGAGTGTGCGCGTACCGTCTCGACAAAAGATGCAAGGTCGTCCCGGTACTCTTTGAACTCGTTTACATGACCGCGGATCCCGGAGGACCTTCCATGGCCCCGGTTGTCCATGGCGTATATCGCGAACCCTTTGGCGGTGAAAAACGATACAGGGTTCGCATACCGGCCGCTGTGTTCGCCAAGGCCGTGCACGATGACCATACACATGCTGAATGCCTCGGGAACCCAGCACTGGTAAAACAACCGTGTCCCATCCCCTCTCTCCAGGTACCCTTGCTCGTTCCTCACCCCAGTGTCTCTTGTTCTTGTTTCCACACTCGTCTCCCTCTCCTGCAGGCAGCCGGAATGCTTATTGCCGGGCAGGTCGATCTCTGTGGTGGTCACTGAGAACCCGAGAGACTGCCTCTTTCCAGCCGGCGTAGAGTGCCTGCCTTTGTTCCTCGGCCATGGATGGTACAAAAACCCTGCCGGGTTTGCGCACCTTTCTCAATGCCTCGGTGCCGTCCCAGACGCCCACGGCAAGACCTGCCAAAAGCGCTGCCCCCAGCGCAGTGGTCTCGACCATAGCCGGACGATCCACCCTGACCTGGAGCTGGTCGGCCTGGAATTGCATGAGGAAATCGTTGGCGGCAGCACCGCCGTCGACGCGCATCTCCTTTATGCCGAACCCTGACTCCTCTGCCATGATCTCGACCACATCCCTGCTTTGATAGGCAATTGCCTCCAGGGTCGCTCGAACGATATGAGCCCGGCCTGCACCCCTGGTCAGACCGAGAATGGCCCCTCGTGCCCCCATGTCCCAGTAGGGGGCGCCCAAGCCCACGAAGGCGGGGACCACATACACGCCGGCGGTGTCTTTGACGCTCGAGGCGATCTCCTGTGTTTGACCGGCATGATCTATTATCTTGAGTTCGTCGCGAAGCCACTGCACCGCTGCGCCTGTGGTGAAGACAGAGCCTTCCAGGGCATAGGCCGGCCCCCCTGTCTCGTTGCACGCCACGGTTGTCAGGAGGCCTTTTTCGGAGCTCACCGGCGTCTGCCCGGTGAACATGAGGATGAAGCACCCTGTTCCATACGTGTTCTTGACCATCCCGGTCTCCCAGCACCCCTGCCCGAACAACGCCGCCTGCTGATCGCCCGCAATGCCTGCGATAGGGATTCCCTCCCCGAGCGGGCCGACTGCTGACGTCCGTGCCCAGACGCCGCTCGAGGCCTTTACCTCAGGCAGGATCGCCCTGGGGATACCGAGCAGGCGCAAAATCTCCTCGTCCCACGCCAGCGTGTGGATATTGAACAGCATGGTTCTCGACGCATTGGTGTAGTCGGTCACGTGAACAGCGCCATTGGAGAGCTTCCAGACCAGCCAGGTGTCGATCGTGCCGAAAAGGATCTCCCCGTTTTCGGCCCTCTGCCGAAGGCCTGGGACAGTCTCGAGGAGCCATTTCACCTTCGTGGCCGAGAAGTAGGCATCGATGACAAGCCCGGTGCGCTCCTTGAACCACGGCTGCCTGCCTGCCTCCTTGAGCGAGGTACACAGGGGCGCTGTTCTGCGGCATTGCCACACAATGGCGTTGTGGACAGGGGTGCCCGTGGCGCGATCCCAGAGGACCGTTGTCTCCCTCTGATTCGTGATCCCTATGGCGGCAATACGCTCGCGAGGGACACCTCCTCGCGACAGGGCCTCTTTTATCACCTTGAGCGTGACGGCCCATATCTCCTCAGGGTCGTGCTCCACCCACCCCGGTTGCGGGTATATCTGGCGGAACTCGGAATAGGCCCTCGAGACAACATCGCCGGAGTGGTCGAATAAAAGGACGGTTGTTCCTGTCGTGCCTTGATCGATTGCCATGACAATGGGCTTCATGAGTCCCTCCTGTGGCCGGCCCGCGGCTCGCCCTCCGCAGTGCCGTGAATCTCGAACACTACCACATGCCGGGCGGCGATTCAAACCTCATCGAGGTGCACGAGGGAGGGCGGATGCAGGCCCTGCCCCGGCACCCGGTGGGTCGGAAGCGGTCGCGCTAAGGAATGCCCTGATGCGCCATCCATGCGGTCTCCACAGCGTGTCATACGTTTTGGAAACAACAAAAAAGTTGACTTGATTTTTTTACATGTGGTAGGTTTTGAACCCGTCCGTTCTCGCGGTGCCCGGGCACCGGGAGAGAAGCGAGGCAGGCGGTTGCGCGTCTCGGGGCACTGCCTGCAAAGAGTCCAGACCACGTCGAAAGGGGGCACCATGAAGACGATTGCTAAAACTCG
>Ga0272448_1008201_pt1 | contig 10909 bp, 9 predicted proteins | sample YNPCB0191_FD_202220 | JGI IMG/M metagenome (GOLD analysis project Ga0272448, IMG submission 202220) | Hot spring sediment microbial communities from Yellowstone National Park, WY, United States - YNP-CB-019-1 | ecosystem: Environmental > Aquatic > Thermal springs > Hot (42-90C) > Sediment... | reverse complement strand
TACTTCTAATTACTACGGGGAACATGGGGTACCTCCTATCAACTTATTTTCCTAAAAACTAACTCGATAGCGTATCCCATTTCCCCTCCTGACACAAGAATTGATACATTACCCAGTTTTAAAAACTATTGACAAAAAAAGGAATTTATAATAATTAATTTCTCGCAACAGTTATTGAAAATATCAATTCGTAAAAAGGAGGAATAACCATGAGAATGAAAAATTTTACCATACCCAAAAATTGCGCTATATGGATAGCTTTGGCTCTTTTAATTTTTTCTGGATACGATATTGAAGCTGCTAGTCCAGAAAAAGCACAACATGGGGGTACCCTTATCTATGCTGTAGGAGCAGAACCTCCTTCATATGATGGACACCGAGAGTCCACCTATGCAGTTATCCATACAATTTCACCTCATTACAATCTTCTCCTTAAATTCGATCAAAATAATTATCCAAAAATTATTGGAGATCTGGCGGAGAGCTGGAAGATATCAGAAGACTATAAAATTTATACTTTCAAAATCCACAAAGGGGTTAAATTCCATGATGGGAGCCTTCTTACCTCTAGAGATATAAGAGCAACTTATGAAAAGATTATTTTCCCTCCCCCTGGTGTAATAAGTATTCGTAAGGCTTTTTATTCAGTAGTAGATAAAATCGAAACACCAGATGATTATACTGTGGTTTTTCGGCTCAAAAGACCTTCAGCTTCCTTTTTGGGCAGTTTAGCATCACCATGGAATTACATTTATAAGGCTGACATTTTAGCCAAAGATCCGAGGTGGTATGAAAAGAATATTATGGGGACAGGGCCTTTCAAATTCGTAGAACATGTTGCAGGTTCACATTGGGTTGGGAAGAGACATGAAGGCTATTTTCGGAAAGGTAAACCTTATCTCGATGGCTATAGGGCTATTTTTATACGGGATACGAGCGCTCGTCTATCTGCAATCCGTGGTGGACGGGTTCATGGTGAATTTCGGTTCTTTTCATCAAGCAATCGAGATGATGCAGTAAGGACAATGGGAGATAAAATCCAAGTGCAAGAATTGCTAGGGGGATCCACAAATACAGTAATCTTCAATTGTGAGCAAAAACCATTTGATGATCCTAGGGTAAGGCGGGCTATGACTTTGGCCCTAGATAGGTGGGAGGGATCAAAGGCTCTTTCACGGATTTATACGTCTGCACCAAAGCCTTGTGGTCTGCTTCGTCCTGGAGAGGAACTATCTCTTACCGAGGAAGAACTCGAAAAGATTCCTGGTTTTTCTAAAAATATTGCTGCTTCCAGAAAAGAAGCCAGGAATCTATTGAAGGAAGCTGGCGTACCGGATGGATTCAGCTTTGAATTCCTTAATCGGCCAGAATATGAAACTCTTGCTATCTGGCTAATTGATCAGTGGCGGCAGATTGGATTAAATGTTAAACAAAAAATTTTAGAAGTAGGTTCTTATTACAAATTGCTTCGTTCGGGAGAATTTAAAGTTGCTATGCATTATATTTCCGAATACATGTCTGATCCTGACTTATTATTTTTGGTATTTCTTTCCTCTGATGTGAGTCCTTCTAACTTTGGTCGCTACATCGATAGGGAATTAGATGATCTTTATTTAAAACAAAGTATGACTATGGATCCGAAAGAACGCAAAAAACTTTGTTATCAATTTCAAAAGCGCGTAATGGCGGATATGGCTTTTTCTTTTCCGCCGGCAGGGTGGACATATCGTATTGTTTTGCACTCTTCAAAATTAAAAGGCTGGAATGCTTTACCACACCATTTTTTAAACATGGATCTTGAAGATGTATGGCTTGCGAAAGAATAAAAAGAGGTGAATTATGCCTATCACCGCCATAGACCCATTGCTATTAGTGCGCCGATCAAAGCTATTTGTCCCAGTAAATAGAGAGAAATTTGTAATTAAAGCTTGGACAAGAGGTGCAGATTGCATAATTCTTGACTTGGAAGACTCTATTCCTCCTTCAGAAAAAGATTCTGCCCGTAAAATGATCAGGGATGCTATACCGGTTGTTAAGCGTGGAGGAGCAGAAATAATAGTAAGGATAAACAGAGAATTTGAAGAAGAGGATTTGGATGCAGCAGTATGTTTAGAATTAACTGGTGTCATGATTCCTAAATGCGAGTCAGCAGAGGAAATTCAAAGGCTGGATGAAATGGTGAGCAAATTAGAAAGAGAACGGGAAATAATAGAAGGGAAAATACAATTTGACCTAATAATCGAGACTGCTCCAGGGATTACGCATATGGAAAGCATTGCTTTATCAAGTTCACGTGTGGTTCAAATGAGTATAGGAGCTGTCGACTTATCGTGTGATATGGGCTATGTACGATCAGAGGAATTGAATTTTGACCAATTTTTTTATCCTGCAAGCAAGCTACTTTTTGCTGCGCGGGCGGCTAAAGTTCAAGCCTGTGGTCTTTGGCCTCAAAATAAAGTTGATTTTACTAATATATCTGCTAGCCATGAAGACATGGTTCAAGCCTGCCGAAGGTCATATATGATGGGATATTTTGGCACCTCAACGATTCACCCCGCTTGGATCGAGCCAATAAATGAGGGATTTAAGCCTAGCTCGCGGGAAGTTGAATTAGCACGAAAGATGAAAGATGCTTTAGAAGAAGCCTATCGTCAGGGCAGAGGTTCAGTAGCATTTGATGGCCGAATGATTGATGTAGCTAATTTAAAGCATGTAAATAATATTTTGAGGCGTGCTGAAGCTATTGCTAAACGAGAGGAAGAAAAAGCAAAAGCAATGGCTGAAGCAAGAGGATATTCCTAAAGATTCTTAATCTCTTTCCAAAAACGAGGTGCGATACAATTGGGCCAGTTTTTATTCTCAAAATTTAAAAGGAGGTCTTTTAAGGATGAGGGGTCTAGAAGGAATACGATGTATAGAAGTTGGAGGTATGGCTGCTATGCCCTTAGCAGGAATGATAATGAGCTGCTGGGGAGCAGAAGTTATACATGTTGAGCCACCAGGAAGAGGGGATTTTCAGCGACAATTATTAGGATTAAGGGCAGCAGGTCAGGGGCCAGGGTCCCAAATCAACTATTTATGGGAACACGTGAACCGGAATAAAAAAAGTATTGCTATTAATATTGGAACTCCAGAAGGGCAGGAAATAATCTACAAGCTAATTGCTCGCGCTGATGTCTTTCTGAACAATCTTCGTCCTTATGAACTGGAAAAGTTTAAATTGACTTACGATATTATTTCTAAAATTAATCCAAGAATCATTAGCGCCAATTTAACAGGATACGGACTTAAAGGACCAGAAAAAAATAAAGGAGGCTATGATTCTGTAGCCTTTTGGGCCCGAAGTGGAGCCATGGAATTGGTGCGTGATGCAAATAGTCCTCCCCAAGTATCTCGGCCAGCCTATGGAGACAGCACCACCTCGCTAAGCCTTTTGGCAGGGATTATGGCTGCCCTTTTTATTCGTGAGAGAACAGGAATAGGTCAAGAGGTGGAGGTTTCTCTATATAGTACAGGTATCTATGTTTTAGGATTTGATATTTCTGGGTGTTTAGCCACGAAAGAAAATGCTGTTCATACTAATCGGCGTAAAGTCCCCAATCCTCTGCGTAACCATTATCCAACTAAAGATGGTCGATGGATAATGTTGGGGATGACAAATAGTCAGCAATATTGGCCAATTTTTTGTCAAGCCTTTGGGTGCCCAGACATGGAAAACGATCCTAAATTTGCTACTCCTGAAGCTCGAGCAAAACATTGTGAAGAACTAATTGAAATAATTGAAAAAATATTTCGAAGCAAAAATTATGAAGAATTAATTCATTTTCTTGAAAAAACCAATCTTATTTGGGCCCCAGTTAATACTCCATTGGAAGTAATTGAAGATGAGCAGGCCTTGGCAAATGATATTTTTGTAGAATTTAACCATCCCTATTATGGTTCTTTTAAGATGGTCAATATCCCAATTAAACTTTCGAACACTCCTTCGAAAATAATTAAGAAGGCTCCGCATCTAGGAGAACATACCGATCAGATAATGAAGGACCTGGGATATAGTGAGGAAGAAGTTGTTAAACTTAGAAAAATTTCCGTAATCGGATAATTTTATAAAAACAGCAAATTTTATAAAATTTTTAACCTTGAATTAAAAGAGGTTCAGAATGGGAAAATATATTCTGAAGCGAATTTTTCTTATGTTTCCAACTCTTATCGGTGCAGGATTTTTCATATTTCTTTTAATGCGTGTGGTTCCAGGCGATATAGTTGAAATTAGACATGCTGGAGAAGGGATAAAAGTATCCCAAGAAGTTTTACAAAAAGAGCGAGAACTTCTCGGCCTTGACAAACCTTTATGGCATCAATTCGGTGTTTGGATATGGGATGTAGTTCGAGGCGACTTCGGGGTTTCTATGTGGACTGGACGCCCCGTAATATATGAAATTTCTATTAGATTTCAGTTAAGCCTCCAGGTAGCGCTTATGGCGACTTTTTTAGCTGTCTTGCTTGCTATTCCATTGGGTACATTGGCCGCACTTAAACAAGATTCTTGGGTTGATTATGTGATTCGCATTTTTTCCATTGCCGGATTGGCTACACCCTCTTTTTGGCTGGGAATCTTAATTATTTTGGGGCTTCTAATCTTTTTTAAATGGCTCCCTCCCATGGAATATACCCCTTTTTGGGAAAACCCACGGGCAAATTTGACACAGCTAATTTGGCCAATTTTAGCAGTAGGTTACCGTTATTCAGCTATGATTATGCGTATGACTCGATCATCTGTATTAGAAGTTCTACGAGAAGATTATATTCGAACAGCTCGAGCTAAAGGTCTGAAAGAAAAATTGATTCTAATTCGTCATGCTTTGAAGAATGCTTTATTGCCAGTTGTTAGCGTTATATCTTTAGAATTGGCTTTCCTCATAGGAGGGTTAGTGGTTACGGAGCAGGTTTTTAACCTGAATGGACTTGGCCGGCTACTTGTTCAAGCAATTGAGCAGCGTGATTATACCATGGTTCAGAGCTTAGTTCTATTAACAGCTATATTTTTTGTTGTTATGAATTTTATTGCAGACATCCTTTTTGCTTGGCTGGATCCTAGGGTTCGTTATAAATAAAAAGGGAGTTAAATGATGTATACTTATGATTATGTTGTCCAAGAAAGAGAGGGATCGAAAATATCGTTACTGATTCATTGGTTTCAATTAATAAAGAATTTCTCTCGAAGACGTCCATTAGGGGCATTTGGTGGGTTAGTTTTTATCATCATGGCTTTGACCGCAATTTTGGCTGATTTTATTTCTCCTTATGATCCTCTCCGGGCTGATTATGGAGCTATGCTTCTTCCGCCGAGTGTAGAGCATTGGATGGGAACAGATGCTTTTGGTAGAGATATTTTTAGTCGGATTATATACGGTGCTCGAACCGCCTTATTGGTGGGTTTTTCTGCTTCTTTTTTAGGCGCTACCGTTGGGGCTTTAATTGGTGTAACCTGCGCTTATTTCGGAGGAAAAATAGACGTGATCGTACAGCGTTTTATAGAAATTCTTCTTTCTTTCCCAATGATTGTTCTGGCTTTGGCAATGATGGCCGTTCTCGGTACAGGTATTTTAAATGTGATAATAGCGATAGCCATTCCATTAATTCCTCGGAGCACGCAGGTTATCCGGTCTTCAGCTCTCTCAATTCGCAATATGCAATACGTGGATGCTGCCCGTGCATGTGGGTTCGGCCATGCGAGGATTATATTTCGTCACATACTTCCCAATGTAGTTGCCCCATATTTGATATTACTAACGGCTTATTTGGGAGGGGCGATCCTTACAGAAGCCTCTCTCAGCTTCTTAGGGGTAGGAGTCGCAGAACCTACACCGGCCTGGGGACTTATGTTAAAAGGTGCGGCAGTAAATTTTGCTGAAACAGCGCCTTGGATGGCCATCTTTCCCGGATTAGCTATTAGCGCTGCAGTGTTTGCCTTTAACATTTTTGGAGATTCTTTACGAGATGAATTAGACCCCAAATTACGGACTTCTTAAATAAATTCCATCTTATTTTCTTTTTTAGAAATTGGTGAATATATTAAAATTGTTATTATTGTAAGATATGGTATCTAAAATACTTGAAGTTGATGATCTTAAAACTTACTTCTTCTTGCCCATGGGAGTGGTCAAAGCAGTTGATGGCGTTTCCTTTGATGTTCACGAAGGAGAAACAGTAGCATTAGTTGGGGAAAGTGGATGTGGAAAATCTGTCACGGCTCTTTCGATTATGCAGCTAATTCCTAATCCTCCTGGGAAAATCGTCAATGGCCGCATTTTTTTTAATGGGCGTGATCTTAGGCAATTGTGCATAGAGGAAATGAGAAAAGTGCGGGGGAAAGAAATTGCAATGGTTTTCCAAGAACCAATGACCTGCCTGAACCCAGTTTTAACAATCGGCCGTCAGCTTACTGAAACAATGGAAGAACATTTAAACTTAAGCATAAATGAGGCAGAAAGCCGTGCAATCGAATTTCTTAAAATGGTGGGCATCCCAGATCCAGAAGGGAGATTAAATCAATATCCGCATCAGTTTAGCGGAGGCATGCGACAACGAGTTATGATTGCAATGGCTCTTAGCTGTGAGCCGAAGTTGATAATAGCTGATGAGCCAACGACAGCCTTAGATGTAACCATTCAAGCACAAATCCTTGAATTGCTAAAAAAAAGCAGTCAAAATTTAGGAGTGTCAATAATCCTTATTACTCATAATCTTGGTGTTGTGGCTCGATATGCTAAAAAGGTTAATGTTATGTATGCAGGAAAAATAGTCGAGAGCGGCATCTCTAAAGAGGTATATCATAATCCTAAACATCCTTATACCATGGGCCTACTCAATTCTGTCCCACGTTTGGACAAACCACGCAAGGCCAAGCTGGATTCCATTGAGGGTCAACCACCTGATTTATCTAACCTACCTAATGGATGCAGTTTTTGGCCCCGCTGTAAATTTGCGCAAGAATTATGTACTCAAGAAAGCCCTCCCCTCAGTGAAGTGAGTGCGGGACATTTTAATGCATGCTGGCTGGAAGATGAATTTAGAAATAAGTAAAAATGTTAATTTGGAAAGATTCCTTAATTAAATTCTAAAATATACAATAAAAAGACAATATAAACTTAGTCTCTTGAAAAAATTTATATGGGCCTGAGTAAGAATTATAAACTTGCTTATTAGGTGATTAAGGATTTTATAATGAGTAAAAATGATTCCTTTATAATAAACCAACCTAAAATAATAAGTTTTACCAATAAGAGACTATCTGAAAGTCCAGTTTTAGAAGTGCGTAATTTGAGGAAATATTTCCAACTTACCACAGGCGTCGTATTTCGCAAAGTAATAGGAGAGATTAAGGCAGTAGATGGGATAAGCTTTTCAATTAGCAGAGGCAAAACGCTCGGATTAGTGGGCGAGTCAGGTTGTGGAAAAACAACTACGGCACGATGTATTCTTCAGTTAGAACAGCCGACTTCCGGTGAGGTAATTTTTGAGGGGAAAGATTTGACGCGGATAGAAAAGGATGCTTTAAGAAATATTCGACCAAAAATTCAAGTTATTTTCCAGGATCCTTATAGTTCATTGAACCCGAGAATGACTATTGGGCAAATAATCGCGGAGGGAATAAAAGTATTTAAATTGGTCCCTGATCATAAAAAATTAAAAGAACGAGTCTTTTATCTTCTTCATACAGTTGGCCTTAATCCTTCATTATCTACCCGGTATCCCCATGAATTAAGCGGGGGGCAACGACAACGAGTTGGAATTGCCCGAGCGTTAGCTTTGGACCCTAGATTAGTTATATGCGATGAACCAGTTTCTGCTCTTGACGTTTCTATTCAAGCTCAAATAATAAATTTATTGGAGGAATTAAAAGAAAAATTTAGTCTGACATATTTATTTATTGCCCATGACCTCTCTATTGTTAGACATATTAGTGATTTTGTAGCGGTTATGTATTTTGGCAAGATTGTGGAAATTACTGGTCGGAACGAATTATACGAGAATCCAATACACCCGTACACTCAGGCTTTACTTTCTGCGGTCCCTATTCCAGATCCTCTGGTCGAAGCTAGCCGAGCACCTATAATTTTAAAAGGAGAAGTACCTAGTCCATTGCGTCCTCCTTCAGGTTGTGTATTTCATCCTAGGTGCGAAATGGCTCGTTCAGAATGTAGGATAGATATTCCTGAATTGAAAGCAGCAAAACCAGACCATTGGGTTAGTTGCTTACTTGTTTAAATAAGGACCATGAATTCAAATTAATTTTAAAATTCGCTAGAAATTAATTAATTTAAAGCAGCCAAAAGAATTTATTTTTTGCTTAATTCTTTATTTTAAAAAAAGATTATTGATTAAGGAAATAAGTAAATATAGAAATCCAAAATTGATAGAATATGCAGATCAAATGCATTTTGAATAGTTTTGAAAAGGAAAAAGGAATTATTGCTTAAATTTGATCTTAATCTTTTTATTGGAAATTATTTCCTTGACTTTTTAGTTGTTTTTTTATAGCTTTTTCAAAAAAAGTAAAAACAATAAACAAAAAAAGATTTGCAGGCTAACTAAAATTGCATTAATCGATTATTTGAATCATTAAAACAAGGGAGGGATAAAGAATGAGAAGACACGTTATTTCCTTTTTGTTTATATTGTGTTGGTTTATTTTAAGTTTTTCTCCTGCAGAGGCTGGGGACAAACCATACAAAATTCGCTTTACAGCCTACTGGCCCCCTTCTCATCACTTAATTAAAACCGCAGAGCTAATGGCGCAAAAGGTTCAGGAGAAAACTAAAGGGAGATTGATAATCGAAGTTTACCCGGCAGGCCAACTTTATTCCCAGCAGGAATCATTGAAAGCAGTTGCATTAGGAAGCGTAGAAATGTCTGATGAGCTTATGGCCAAAGCAGAAACTGTAGACCCAATATTTGGAGTCGATATGAATAATCTGTATATATTAACAGACTATGATATGGCATGGGCGTATCTTGATAAACCCCTTTTTCGGCAGATTATAGAAGATGTCTATGAGAAAAAGTTGGGAGTTAAACCTTTATTATATCCGGCAAGCGGAATGACGGGTCTTCTTGTAAATTCTAAAAGACCAATTATTAAACCTTCAGACATCAAAGGTATGCTCATTCGGGTTGCAAATAAGGGTGCCGCTGGGATGGTCGAGTGTATGGGGGCTAAGGCAGTTATTATGAGTTCCGGAGAGCAAATTCTTGCTCTCCAAAGGGGTACCGTAGATGGAGCAAGAACAAGTTTAGGAGATGGTGTAACTCGCAGAATTTGGGAAGTTTCCAAATATGCTACAGTCTTTAAGCCATATGTTATAACCCATCCGTTTATTATTAACTTGAAGTATTATAATAGCCTGCCAGAAGAAATACGCGGTCATTTAATTACCAGCGCTAAGGAGGCAGAAATTTGGGCTCGTAAAATTCTTGAAGAACAGGAACGGGATTACCTTGCTACATTAAAATCTCATATGCCAGTTCACGTCCAGAGCGATCAGGAAGCAGAGGAATGGGGAAAACTCTATATGCCTTTGACAGAATCTTGGCTCAAAAAAACTGGGGAAAAAGGTAAAGCCTTACGAGATCTAATGATTGAAACTCGCAAAGAAATTCTCTCCAAGAAGAAATAAAATATTTTTCTAAAAAAATGGCGGCCAAAGAACTTCAGCATAAAAAGATTAATTAAAAATAAAAAAATGCCACGAAAAGCATTTTTAAAGCATTTGATTGGTCGTTTAAGCGAAATGAGTGGGTTCATAGCTAGTGCCCTTTTTGCAATCCAAGCTGGATGGATTAGCGTTGCGGTAGTCTTCCGATACATTTTAAAGAATCCTATCGCATGTACGGAAGAATTAACTCGTTTCCTTTTAGTCTGGGGAGTTATGCTTGGAATGGCCTTAACTCTTAAAGAGGGTCGGCACATTAGAGTCACAACTTTTTTTGATAAATTCTCGCCAAAAACACAGGTTTTTATAGATTTCATCATAGATATATTAGCTATAATTGTTTTAGTTGTTTTTGTAACTCAGGGCTATAAATTAGCTTATTTTAGCAAGAATATAGGAGAAATCTCTCAAGGAGGGTTAGAATATCCTATCTGGTGGTCCCAGATTGCTCTTGCAATTGGGGGAGGATTATTCATTTTACAATACTTTATCAAAAGTTTTGAGGATTTATTTAAAATTATAAAAAAAGATTACCGCAGTATTCCCGTTAAGGAGCATTGATACTAATGGGCTTCTAATTATGTGGGAAATTTTTTGGATATTTCCTTTGCTTTTAATTCTTATTTTGATTGGTTTACCTGTTGGCATTGCTCTTTTCGCTACGACTCTTGCCATTATGTTGACTCATGGGTTTGACATTACGCCTATTGCTCATATTATGTATCAAACCATAGACAGTTTTGTCCTTTCCGCTCTCCCCATTTTTATGCTTATGGCTAATATTTTATACCAGGCTAATATAGGAGAAGATTTATTTGAGCTTATGAGTGTCTTCCTTCGAAGAATTCATGGGGGACTCGCCATAGCCACTATATTGGCTTGTGGTTTTTTTGCCGCCATTTCTGGCTCGAGTGCCGCAACAGTTCTCACAATTGGGATCGTCGCCATCCCAGCTATGTTCCGCCGACATTATAATCGTAAACTGGTATTGGGAACAGTTGGAGCTGGAGGGTTACTGGGCGTACTGATTCCCCCGAGTACTTGGATGATAATTTACGGGGATCTTGCTGAAGTTTCTGTTGGAAGACTTTTTATTGCTGGTGTTATCCCGGGACTATTATTAATGGTAATTTTTGCAGTTGTTTCTTGGTTTTACTCAAGGAGTACTATGGAAAGCGGCCTGGTGTTAGAAG
>Ga0272448_1008199_pt1 | contig 10909 bp, 8 predicted proteins | sample YNPCB0191_FD_202220 | JGI IMG/M metagenome (GOLD analysis project Ga0272448, IMG submission 202220) | Hot spring sediment microbial communities from Yellowstone National Park, WY, United States - YNP-CB-019-1 | ecosystem: Environmental > Aquatic > Thermal springs > Hot (42-90C) > Sediment... | reverse complement strand
ACAGGTCCATAATGGTCTGACTTTGTTGTCCCCTGAACAATCATACCATGAATTAACATCATCTGAATAATAGACATAATTGTTGTTTCATTTCCTCCACCAATATGAGCAGAAGAACTGAATGCACCACCAATTTTACCCTCAAGTTTTCCATAATATTTAACTGAATCATCAAAAAGTTTCTTTATTTCAGCAGAAGGTAATCCAAAATAAGTAGGAGAGCCAACAATTATTCCATCTGCATTAAGTAAATCCTCTACATTTGTTTCATCTACTTTTTTTAATATTGCTTCACCACCCTCTTCTTTAACTCCTTCTGCCACACTTTTTGCCATTATTTCTGTATTTCCAGTCCTTGAATAATAAATAATTAAAATTTTAACCATAGACACCTCCTTGAATTTTATAATTTTATCATACATTAAGGATTTAGTAAAACCATTCTCCCTCGACGAAAGGTTGGGGTGAAAAAGATTGTGTATCAATAATCTTGCCAGCCCACCTACGAGGTGGGAAAAAGGGCATAAATAAAAAGGGGGAGATTTTAAATCTCCCCCCAAAGGGAGGACACAATGATAAAACTTTTTATTTTTTAAAATGCATAGGAAATACCAAAAGTTATAACCGGATAAAATTTGTAATTGTCTGCCTCATCTTTAAATTTCTTCTTCTGTTCTTCAATATCCTGATTAAGTTGTGCTTGTAAAAGTAGGTCAGAAGCAGTTGCAGTTAATGAAATATCTGGAGAACCTGAATACATATAACACCTATATCAAGAGAAAAATGTAATCTCCTATTTGATTTGTTAATTGCATTACCAATCCCAATACCAAAATAAAGAGCGAAATTATTTTTTAAACTGATTTTACCTGAAAGATTACTTACTCTATACTCTCTGTCATTAATTGCCACTTCCTGATCTCTTGCTTTTGCCGAAACATAAGTATCTGTATAAAATGCTCCTAATGAAAAACGAAAACCACCGCCAAATGGATGCCAGTCAATTAAAAAAGGGCTATTCAGTAAATTTAATTCAGAATCTTCAATCCTTGCATCTGCTTTTTCAAGTTTTCCACTTATATTATAATAACTAACGCCTGTCCTTGAATTTAATTTTTCTCTTAACCCAAAAGTTAAATCAAATCCAGATCCTGTTGTCCCAACTTTTAACCCAAAACCAACATCAGACCAGCAAATAAAACTAAAAAACAAAAAAACTAATAAAATTTTCTTCATTCCTCTTTCTTCTCTTACTTTTACAATCCTATTTTAATTCCAGTGAGGATTCTATAATTAGGTGCATTATATCCTTCTGTTATACCTTTGCCAACTCCAATTAAAAAATCAAAATTTTTAAAGTTATGCCCATATAATAAATTTAATTCAATCGAATATTCCTCTCTCTTATCAAAAAATCCATCATCACTTCTCCCATAAATCTCAGTTGTTAAATAACTTTTACCAAAGATATATGTTAATGATGTCCCAAATAAAAATGTATCATCTATCCCTATTTGACCTATTTTAACTTCATTCTGATGTGAATATCCAAGATTTACTGAAAAAAGTAAATTTTCTCTTAACCATTTATCAACTGCAAACTTTATTCCATATACAAATTCATCCGCTCCTATACCTGCCTCATTCTTTCCATTACTCAAACCTATAAATGGAATTACCAACACTCCATAACACTCCTTACCTCCATCATATACCTTAAACTTACCTGATAAATAAATGTCTCCAAATCCTGAATCATCTGTAATCAATCCCTGTCCTGATAAAATACTCTGGTCTATTAAGTATGGTATTAAAAGAGAAATATTTGTTTTTTCATTTATTCCATATGTAAGACCAATTTGAACTAAATTTTGACTATCAATTATAACTCTCTTGCTTCCTACTACAACTCCTTTTAATACATCATCTGTAAATGAATAAAAAAAATCTATCTGGAATTTACCTTTATCAAGTGTATTTCTTGTCGGTGAAACAACTGTATATTTTTCTCCTGGCGCAATTTTTAATAAGTTTAAGTCCTGAGCGAATGAATTTTTACTTAAGACAAGAATCAGAAGAATAATTAAAAGTTTTGAATTAGAAGTTTTGAAACATATTTTTTCCTTAAAATAAACAAACAGGAAATAAGTAAGATAAATGGTAAAAGACCTTTAACAATTAAGTAAGCAATAAATACAACTGGAATTAATAAAATCTGTGTAATGAGTTTCAAAATTAAGTTATTCCTTATAATCTCTGCATATTTTGGACTGTGTGCATAATACCATTTAACAAAGTTTCTACCTATTGAATTTTTAAGTAAAAATCTATCCCTGAATTCTCTTAAAATTCTAACAAATGGATGATTGTAATTCCCAAAGCAGGCAGTAGCAATAAAACATCCTCCTCCACCACCTCCTGAAGTAGGAACTTCTCCAATTATGGATGGATCTACTATAATTCCGTTTTCTTTTCCATCATAATCATCAGGTTCTCTTCCATCTTTTAATTTAAGTTTTATTAAAGTTGAATTAGATGTTGAACCAGTAGTAAAATCAACTCTTTTTGGATATGTTTGAGTTAATGGTATTGTTTCGCCTGTTTTCGGATTATATTTCCAGACCTCATTTATTTTTTCAGGGACTTCAAAACTAATTTCTATCTCTCCACCTTCCTCTAATCCTTCTACTCTGAGATCATATACTCTTTTTCCTTTTCCTAAAATTGCTCCATTCGCTATTTTGCTTATATCTATTGGTCTAATATAAATATTTACTCCTGCAGGAACTTCGGATGAAACAAAAGTTGTTTCTGTAATTGTTTCTCCATCAACTTCTCTTGTATAAATTATAGTATCGCTATTGGTCTGTTCAGATAAGGATGATTCTGGAGTGCTCTCTGGCCGGTTAACTTTAAAAGAAATGGTCGCCCAATCTGAATATTCATTATTTTCATCTTCGCATCTAATCCTCCATTCATATGTTTGATTCTTTTTAAATAATGCATAAGGTAGATTAATACTCATTCCTGAAATTCCATTCAAACTTTCATAATTTCCAGTATCTATTTTTGTTGAATCTGTAAGTAATTCCCATTCATAATAAATAACTTTACTGTCATCATTAAATTCAGAATATAAATTAATAAATGTTTCTGGTTTTACACAATCTCCATCTTTTGGTGGAAATACTCCGATCTTTGAAACTTCAGGACGCTTATTTATTCTTGCATTTACTTCTATATCTGGCTGTGTTGAACCTTCTGTAGTATTTTTAAATTTAATCACTCCACTATCACCTGGGCTACCACCTGTTTTTGTTAAAGTTACTGACTGTTCCTCATTTGCATTCATTGGCCCACCAGAAGCAGTAGAAACATCAATCCATGATGGTTTTTCAATTATACTCCATGTAAGTCCATCTCTACCAACATTTTTTACTGTAATTACTTTTTCAATTTCACCTGTCTTAAATACAATGGATAATGGAGATACACTTAAAGTTGGCACTTCATTATCATTTTCTATTACTGTTATTGTCTTTGATTGTATTCCAGTTGCACTTATTGTTATTGTCGCACTTCCATTTTCTGCATCAGCATCCTCTTTCGCACTTACTGTTATTATCTGATATGTATTCCAGTTTGTTGGTGTAAATGTGATTTTGGTTGGTGAAACACTAATATCCGGGTCCCCTGAAACTGTTATATTTACGACTACATTTCCACTTGGCTGATTTGATAATTTAATTTTAAATGTACTACTGCCTCCTTCTGGCACTTCTATACTTGTTATATCATTCTCTATTACTAAACTCAATGTATCATTGTCTACCTCTTTTGCTGTTATTGTCTTTGAGGTTAATCCAGTTGAACTTATAGTTATTGTTGCACTTCCATTTACTACATCAACATCCTCTGCTGCACTTACTGTTATTGTCTGATATGTATCCCAGTTTGTTGGTGTAAATGTAATTTGAGTGGGTGAAACACTTATATCCGCGTCCCCTGAAACTGTTATATTTACAACTACATTTCCACTTGGCTGATTTGATAATTTAACTCCAAATGTATTGCTTCCCCCTTCCGGAACATTTATACTTGTTATATTATTCTCTACTACTAAACTTAATGTATCATTATCTTTCTCTCTTGCTGTTATTGTTTTTGACTGTATTCCTTCACCACTTATAGTTATTGTTGCACTTCCATTTACTACATCAACATCTTCTGCTGCACTTACTGTTATTGTCTGATATGTATTCCAGTTTGTTGGTGTAAATGTAATTTGAGTGGGTGAAACACTAATATCCGGGTCTCCTGAAACTGCTATATTTACAACTACATTACTACTTGGCTGATTTGATAATTTGATTTTGAATGTATTACTCCCTCCTTCTGGCACTTCTATACTTGTTATATCATTGTATATTATAATTTCGGGTGGGTCCTTTAAGGTTATATTTATTCCTGTTTTTGTTTCTCCTGGATTAAGTGTAATTGGATTTCCTGAATAAACTCCTGCTGGGTCTATGGCCGGGTCATATGAGTTATTACCATTTGCATCCCTATATGCAGCAACATAATAAGTCCCGGGAACAATACCTGAAATTGTGTATGCTCCTGGTAAATTTAACTGTGTCCCTATAACTGGTGTCCCTGAAAAATTTTGAGAAGTAAATAATCCAATATTTATCTTCCCTGTCTTTGTCCCTGAATATGAAATTGTACCTGAAATATTTGCGGGATTCAAAATAACTTCAAAAATACCATTTTGGGTTGAATGGGAAATTTGTTGACCTGAAGAATTTGTCAATTTTGAAAATGTAAATGTTAAATTTGTTGTTTGACCCGCACTTCCTATAACATTAAATTTTAATTTACATAAACTACCTGAACTACCCGCTGGTAATTCATTTAAATTGGGATCATAAGTAGCAATTCTAATTTCTCCCGGAGTTTGTAAATTTACATTATTAGACCCAAATGACCAATTACTTGTCAAACTACCTGCTGTAACCTGGGTTGCAGTTAAAACCGAAGAATCATATGTAATTGTGAACTGAAAGCCAGCAACTCCTCCTGCATTGTTTATATTTACCGGAATTTCTACGGAAGAACTGGGACTACCCTGAGAATTTGGAATACTAACAACTACACCATTTCCATAAGAAAAAGAAACAAAACATAAAAATAAAACACCTACCCAACCCAAAAATTTAAAAAAACTTTTCATCTTCTCCTCCTTTTTGTTTTTATTTTTACACACATTTTTATTTTGTCAAATTTTTTTATTATCATTTTAAATTCCTTCTCTCTCAACAATCTCGCCGTCCCACCTACGAGGTGGGCTAAATGGGAGAATTAATCAAGTCCTATTGCTTTCCTCAATATCAAAATTACATCAGTTATATCTACTTCTCCATCCCCATTCATATCAGCCAGATTCACATTTACAGGGTCAAGTCCTATTGCCATCCTCAAACATAAAATCACATCTGAAATATCTACACTGCCATCTCCATTTAAGTCACCATTAATTTGTTTTGTTGTAAAAGATGTTGTGTTACTCCAATTACTCCATGCACCATTTCCATCCTGATATCTTACTTTCCAGTAATACTTTGTTTTTAGTAGCAGTGAAGATATTGTAATTGAGGTAAGATTGGTTGTATCTCTTTTACTATCAAAAACAATTTCATTAGTTTCCCATTTATAAATTATCCATTGAGAAGCAATATGAGTATTTGAACTACCTGGCACAAAAGAACTTGCTTGTAATGTAACAGGAATTTCAACATCAGTTGCTTCATTAGAGGGTGATTGATTTGTTGGCGCCTGGGGTGGTGTTATTCCTCCTTCTCCTGTGATAAAAGGAACTGCATCTGACCACTCACTCCAGACATTATCACCATTTTCATGCCTTACCTGAACATAATATCTCGTATAACTTTCAAGAAGAACAGGCGTTGATATGTAAGTAAGATGTATAGTATCTTCTCCGCTATCCCATGTCAGAGTTTCAGGACTTTCTTCATTTTTCCATATTCTCCACTGCGATGCTTTATGAGTTGTATTTCCCTGGCCAGGATTAAATTGACTTGACCAAATCGTATAAGAAAGCGGATTTGTTCCATCGGGTAGTACATATACTTGTGGTTTTTCTGGTGGTAATGCCTGAATTGTTGTTAATCTTCCATTTACTGGCGTTCCTTCAACTTTTATAGGATAGTGGCTATTTTCCCCATAACCAGTAATATCTGAACTTGAAAGAATATCTACTCCAAATGTCTCACCATAGTTTGCATTACCATTAAAGTTAAATACAAGAGATAAATGTTTCTCATTACCTACTGATTCCCATACTTCTAAATTCAGATTATAGAATATTATTTTATTGCCATTTATAGTTCCTGTCCCTAATAGTATCCAGTTAGTTGGATTACTGCTCCAGGATGGGTTGTGATAGAGTTTTACAGAACTTACAGAATTTGATATATTTCCAGTCCCCTTTGCTGTAAATGTGAGAGATGTTACAATAATATTTTCAGTGTTTTCCTCTTTCCATATATTAAATCTCAACATTTCAACATTTTGTGCATTTTTACTAATGGACTGCGGTAATACCTGAATTTCATTTTCTCCCCAGACATATAATTCTGGTAAATAAACTTCAAATTGTGCATATGTTATACCATCTGAAAAAATTCCTAAGCATTGAGAAGGAAAATCTATATCATCATGCATTGGTCTTAAAAAATAAAATCCAGGGTCTAAATTCAAGATTATAAAAGTCCCACTTGAATCAGTTGAATTTGTTTGTATGAATTTTCCCTGTGCCTCATCCCAGTAATAAATTTTTCCAGTTAAATTTACTTCATTTCCCTGATAATCATATAATTTTCCAACTACACCTGAGGTTTCAACATTTGCAATTATATCTCCTTTTCCTGAAATATGCTGTATTGGTAAAATCTGATTGTAATATGTGTTTGAAATTGTAAAAAGTCCTACATCTGTTGCATTCTGATTTTCAGTCATTCCAACAAGATAAAAATCTTTATAATCTGTTTTTGAAACTTTTGTAATTAAACTTGAATATGAAGGAATATCATTTAAAGTGAATTCTCCATTTGAATTTGTTGTTGCAGAAATACTTGTCCCTAAAATTGAAACACTTGCTTCACTTAATCTATTATTTGATTCATCTTTCACATAACCTGAAATTGAAATATTATTATCAACCTGCTCAATCCCGGAAAGAGTCACAGAATCAGGATAACCAATTGTTATTACTTGAGTAAATATATAATTTCCTTTTGTTCCTGTTATTAAAATTGGTCTTCCAGGTTCTACATTATAAATACAGAAAACTCCAATATCTTGGGTTGAGGAATAATTTCCTGGTTTAAGGTCATCACCAAAATATTTAATCTCTGAAGATTGAATTTCTACACCTGTATCAAGATATTTTGCTCTTATAACAACTCCAGAAACTCTTTCGTCCCCATAAGAAACCCCTCCTACAATATCTGCTTTCCCTGAAATATGTTCTGGTGCTGGAGATGCATGTATATAATTATCATAAAAACTTTGTGAGAAAATAGGATTACTTTCTGTAACTGCTCCCACCTCCGGGTCAACACGAGAACTTGAGATTCCATAAGGTCCCCAGTAAGTATTTACATATCCAGTTTTTGAGATCTTAATCATAAATATTGAATGGTCAGGAATATTTTCAATTGTAACAGTCCCATCTGAGCCAGTTGTCCCTGAAAAACCAGAACCCAATCCAATTAAACTAACACTTGCTCCTGAAACAACACCCTCCGGTACATCTTCAACTGTAATTTTTAAAGATACAGAAAAAGCGAAAGAAATAAAAAATAATGAAATTAAAAAACTTTTCAAAACTTTCATTTTTCACCTCCATTTTGTTTTTCCCATTTCCATTTTATTTTTGTATCTTTATCAATTGTAAAACTTATATAATTATCCTTTCCATCATCAATAGAACCATAACCCTCAAAACCAACACATAAATATTTTTCATTTCCTAACACAACTTCTTTATCAACCCTGCATTCAACCTTTTCCCCTTTTCTATATGTAAAAAAACCATTACCTGGAACCGGATTACCATATTCAGAAATAATAAGTAAAATACAATTGTCTTTTGCTGATGGGTCTTCTGGTAATGGTTTATAAGATGCCTGTGATTGATATGAAATTAATGAAGAAGGTGTATATGAAGTAGGTGTTTTAGAAACTATTGATAAATTTGAAGATGCATTAGAAATTGCTGGGGTATCTGTCTGTGAACTTTGATTTCCATAAGCGTTTAAACTTGAAAATGAAGAAGAAAATAAACCTGAAGAAATTTGAGACATACTGGTTTTTTGCTCATCTTTTGGTTTATTTTGCGTTTGATTATTTGTTTCTTCTGATTTGGCTTGACTTTGCTCTCCTTTTACTTCAATTCTTCCAGATAAGAAAGAAAAAGGAATTGCTTGACCATTTTTATCACTTACTTTACCTGAAATATTTAATGGAGAACTACCGGATGATAAAATGGAAAAATCAATATAGGCAATAACTCCACTTCCTGATAATCCACTTAAATTTGGAGAAAAACCAGCAATTCTTGCAAATCCAGTTCCTTTATTATTCAAAACATTAAAAACAGAAACAAATTCTCCGGTCCTTATTGAATCAACACTCAAAATCTTAGGGTCAAAATTTAAATTAACCTGGAAACCTGTAAATTCATTAGGTGAATTTATTAAAACTGGAACAGTTATATTTTTCTGTGAAATATTAACATTATAATTCCCAACATTAACAACTTGCGAAAACAAAAAAGAACTGAAAAACAAAACCAAAAAAAATATTATTTTCAAATTATCCGCCTTTTTTATAATTATACCCCTATTTTTTACTCTGTCAAGTTTTCAAATCCCTTCTCTATCAACAATCTCCCCGTCCCACCTACGAGGTGGGCTAAATGGGGAGTCCTATTGCTTTTCTTAATATCAAAATTACATCAGTTATATCTACTTCTCCATCCCCATTCATATCAGCCAGATTCACATTCACAGGGTCAAGCCCTATTGCCATTCTTAAACACAAAATTACATCTGAAATATCTACCTTACCATCCGAATTTATATCCCCTTTCATTAAATTTACAAAAATTTCAAAATTATCTATTGCCCAGAACCAATCAAAATATGCATTATAATAGTGAAATCTAAATCTTACATCATCTTTTCCTCCAGCCATATCAGAGACATCAATAATAACTATATCTTCCTCATCATTCCCTCTATATCTTTTTAAATTTTCCCATTCACCATCTCCAATTTTTAAATCAATATCTGCAATTTCATCAGAGTAAGACCAGAAAACATTTGAAAACTTTAAAAAAATTTTATTATAATTCTTAAAATTGAAAGAACAGGTTATAAGTTGCTCATCCATTCTTCTATAACCTGCCCAGTCACTATCAACCATAGCAAATGGTTCTTCAAGATATTTACTTGACCTACTTTCAGGATTTTGTGTCATCCAGGTATAGCCATCATTATATCCATCAATAATTTCCCAGTTTTCTGGAATACCAGAAGAAAAATTTAAAGAATAAATTTTAATATAGCCACTAAATGGGTCTGAATTTAAAAATGAATACAAAAATTCATCCCATAATGTTTCTTCAGCAAATAATATTGTATTTTCATTATATGAAGGGTCTATTTCTGAAGAATAAGAAGGGAAATAGATTGAAAGTCCATACGCATTATCCTCTATGTTATTGTCGCAAATTATGACTTCTGAAAAAACATTTATAAAATTTTTAATCTGGTCATTTTCTGTTAATGAATAATAATTTTCAAAAAAATTATAAATATCCAAAAATTCAACATCAAACTTTCTTGTATTTTCTCTTGCCAGAATAATGTTTAACCAGTCATTTGAATTTATAATTGATTGGAGAATTGAATTTAAATTTTGGTTTAATTCAGAAATTTTATTTATCCTTATTCCCACCATTGTTTCCTGAGAAGAAGAATTTACAATAAAAAGACATAATTCTTCAGGTGTTGCATCTGGGTTATTTTTTAAATTTGAGAGAAAACCATTATAATTCCAGCCAGATATTGTTTCAAATTCTTCAGATGCAACCATAACATAACAAAAACCATTTATTTCAGTAGCAACTTCTATCATTCCCATAAGACAGGCATCAAAACCAATTAAATCAATATAATTATCTCTAATCGCTTCTCTTACTTCCTTTATAGAAAGATAATCAGAACTTGTATCATCATAACAAACTTCTTTAACCGGGTCCCTTTTTTTCTCCTGAAATATTGATAAACTTTTCCATCCGCCTCCATGATTCCATAAAATTAAAGCATATTTTTTTGCAGGATAGTTTGTTTTAGCCCAGTTAATAAAATCTTTTAAAGTATTGGGGTCTCCCATATTTACTTCTCTCCCACCAATACCATCTCCCCAGTCATTTATTGCATTTTTTCTTTCAGGTGTCATTCCTTTTGTTATATAAAATCTATTACATTCAGTTCAGTTTCCATATCTTGTATCATAATAATTGTTTCTATCAAATTGAACAACAATATTTATATTTTCATCAGAACCAACTTCTGAAATTTCAAGAAAATCATCTATTGCATATTCTTCAAGGTCATTATCTCCATCAAGATAAACCATAATTGTCCAGTTTGCTGAAAAGATATTAAAAAATAAAACTGAAAAAAACAGAAAAATTTTTTTAATTAACATATTTATTTGAAAAACATTGATTCAAGACGAATACCAAATTTACCTGGCAAATAAATTCCCGGTTCAATTGTAAAAACAAATCCTTTCTCAATTTTCTCATTACCTTTTT
>Ga0272448_1008197_pt1:0-5000 | contig 10910 bp, 5 predicted proteins | sample YNPCB0191_FD_202220 | JGI IMG/M metagenome (GOLD analysis project Ga0272448, IMG submission 202220) | Hot spring sediment microbial communities from Yellowstone National Park, WY, United States - YNP-CB-019-1 | ecosystem: Environmental > Aquatic > Thermal springs > Hot (42-90C) > Sediment... | reverse complement strand
CATCTACAGTATCTTTGACCTCCTCAGAGTAATTCCTGTATTCCCTTATCTGCTGTCTTGTTGGTTTACCGGTTGCAAGAAACTTTACCTTTCCATGAAATTCTGGATGATCCCTCAAAAATAATTCATAGGCCCTGAAACCACGTATTATGTTTTTGCTGAGATCAGCCCTATCTGTTCTATATATAAGAAACATGTTCCCCTTTAATTTCCGAACAAATTCATCCTTTTCCATGAAGATGGGGGAGCTGACGGTCCTTTCCATGCTTTCAGGGTCAACGGATATGGGGTAACTTTTAACAAGGGTTTTTTCATCCCCGTTCCTCACGATACCTCTGTCCCTCTCAACCTCATAACCAAGGTCCTCACAGCACTCAAAGAAATTGGCGCAGTATCTCTCTATATGGAAGCCAAGGATGGTATTTGATAGAAGGCCTCCTATTATGTCAGCTCTCATCCTTTCAGGAAGTATATTGAAGTAATCCCTTTGTGGCCAGGGTATATGTATGAAATGACTTAAAAATACGTCACCAATTTCCTTTTTTATGAAGAAAGGACATAAATAAAGATGGTAATCCTGTAACATAATCAGGGAATCCTTTTCATTTCTCTCAATTTCAGATATCACCTTATCCCCAAATTTTTTATTGACATGTACATAGCCATCTTCCCAGGCACTGTAAACTTTATCATCTATCAGAGGATCGTAGGGAGTATTCCACATGTAGTGCTGGACGAACCAGAGAAGAGGATTGCTTATAATGCTGTAGTATGACTCATATCGCTCACGATCCACTATAACGAATGAAACCGTGAATCTGGGATCATCTTCAGGGAGTGGAACCCGGTTCTCGGGGTACCTTGAGGCGACCCTTGCATCTTCAACTGTCATTGCACTTGAAATCCACACACCACTGAACCTTTCAACGAGGGGCAGCAGTGTTGAGACAAGGCCGCCGGCACCCCTCTTCATGACAGTTTCATCATTTTCCCTGAAGAATTCCACGGGGCCCCTGTTGGATACAATAACAGGGTTCTTGTCTTCAAGAAACCTCATGGCACGCTTCTGAAGCTCACTCACCATACAGATCACTCATTTCATTCTTTATAAGATCTACTATATCACGTGATCTTTTCTGGGTTTCCTCTGGGGATTCTGATTCAATATAAACCCTCAGAACGGGTTCAAATCTTGAGGGCCTTACAAGAATGACCCCATCCTGATCTTCAACCCTTATACCATCGATAATTTCAACCTCACCTTCATGAAGATGCTTCAGCAGTTTTTCAATAACAATATCCTTAAACTCGTTCGGACATTCGACACTGAATTCAACCCTGCTGTACTTACCTATTTCAGATGCGAGGGCGTGGAGTGTCCTGTTCTCCTCTGCAATGATCTCGAGTATCTTTAAAAGTGCGAAGGTGGCGTCATAGCAGCACTGAAATTCAGGGAATATGTACATTCCAGGTTCATCACCGCCAAAAACAGCGTTTTTTGCGTGAACCTCATTGAGAACGTTGTTAACAGATGTCCTTATGAGACGTCCCCTGCTAACCCTCTCAAGGGATTTTGATGCAACCACAGAGGAAACCACAGGTCCATCCCCTCTTGATATGTAATACCCTGCAAATATTGATAGAACGGTCTGATCCCTTAACAGCTGTCCCCTTTCATCTATAAAGAAGATATTATCCCTGTCATTATCCAGTATAACCCCCATATCTGCACCCACAGCCTTAACAACGTCTGAAATCAGGGATATGCTGGATGGATTTGCAATTGGAAAGTTTTTACCAAACAGGGATCCCCTGAATGTGATGTTGATGGTCTGACACCCAAGCTGGTTAAGTATCTCACCTTCAACATTATATGGGGAGCCATCATCGTATCCAAGCACGATCAGGAACTCCCTTTCACTCACAGATGGAGATACTGACTCCATGATAGATTTAACATAGGATTCAAGATAATTATCAACGTATCTCAGCTTTCCAAGTTCTTCATATTCCGCATAAAGGGTGGGGCGCTGTTCAAGGGGTATTTCATGGTTGCTGAGAATTTTAATGTTTATTTCATCAGCACGGAGAGGTGAACGGGAGACGTTTATCATGAGATGGGCATCGAAACGCTTCATATTGTGATGCATAACAGGCACCGTGGCCACACCGAAATCGATTACATCCACACCTGCAGCCATCAGCCCAGTCCCAATGGCCCTTTTTATCAGCTGAGATGGGGTGTGGGCATCCCTTCCTATGAGTACGCGTTTGCAGCTTACATAGTCACCTATCAGCATCCCGAGGTTTAGTGCAAATTGACAGTCTATATCCCGGTTAACAGAACCCCTTATATCCTGCAAATACCTTGCCATGGGGATCACCAGGGTACCAGTGGATAGTCTGAGTCCACAAGGGAGCCAGATAATATTCTGAGGTCGTTACTGACAGTGCAGTTAGACCTGATAACGGTTGAAGGACCTATAAATGCCCCGCAGCCAATTATTGCGCATCTATCAATTGCACATCTGGCTCCTATTTCACACTCTTCATCGACAACACAGTTTAGAAGCTGAGAACCTCTTCCAATTGCACAGCCATCAAGAATAACAGATCCCCTTATAAAACTGTTCTCCCCTACATTAACCTTGGCTCCGATCACTGTATTTCTGCCTATATATGCACCATTACCTATCCTTGAACCATCTCCGATAACAGCAGGTCCCACAATACGAGCCCTCTCCCCTATAAAGACGTCCCTGCCGACCCATATTTTTCCAAATCTACCTGGAACTTCATCGATTATCTCACCCTCGGGTTCAGGCATCACAGTCCCGTTTAAAGCATCATGATTGGCCCTTAAGAAGGTGTTGGGTTTGCCGACATCATTCCAGTATCCGTCGAAAAGGAATCCATACATCCCGGCATCCTTCTCTATCAGAAAGGGGAAAATATCTGCTGAGAAGTCAGAGTTTCCCCGGGGGATGTATTCAAGGACCTCTGGCTCCATTACATATATGCCTGCATTGGCGATTTTGCTGAAGACCTCTTCGGGGCGTGGTTTCTCATGAAATCTGTTTATCCTTCCATCATCATCCAGAACCGCTATTCCATAATGTGATGGATCTTCGACGGGTGTGAGCGCCACTGTGACAAGGGCATTCTTTTTCCTGTGGAATCTTACCATTTCTCTCAGATTGAGATCAAAGAGCACATCACCACTGAGCACAATGAATGTTTCATCTATTTCACTGAAGGCTGCCTTCACACCCCCAGCCGTTCCAAGCGGCTCCTTTTCGACTGAGAATTTAAAATCAATTCCAGTGTATCCTTCGAGGACATGGGATTTTATCTGATCTTTAAGGTAGCCGAGTGTCATCACAACCTTCCGGTACCCGGAATCGAGAACCCTCTGGATTATGTAATCGAGGATTGGCCTGTTTGCAACGGGTACAAGGGGTTTTGGCCTTGAGAATGTTAATGGCCTTATTCTTGTACCCTTCCCCCCCGCCATGACAACCACGGATGTCATGAACATTATTTATGTTATTTCGCACTAATAAGTATTTTTTTTCAGTAGAGATGCAATTATCTTATTAATTAGGGAACTACTTTAAGAGCCATTTGAAGAATTTAAGAACTTCAGAGACCCCAGAGACAAAAAATCGAGCGCTGTTCTTTACTTCAGCAGGTATTTCTTTTGACAGTACAAGTATCGGGACATTATTCATGTTTCTCTCTGATTCAAGTTTTCTGAGTTCCCTGAAGGCATCAGCATCTGTTGTATCATCTCCAAGGTACACTGCAGATGACACACCGGAATCCTCCAGTATCTTCCTCACTATAAAGCCCTTGTTGTAATGGAGGGGTGGCTTGAGTTCCACAAGCATTCGCCCCTCATCCACCTTCAGCCCCTTTGATTCAGGTATATCCCTCAGCTTTCTGAGTATTCTTTCACGTGATAGCATGGGATCCGAGCACTGACGGTAATGTATGGAATAGCAGATGCCCTTATCCTCGAATATGAGGTTCTCATCATGTGTTCTATTTCTAAGTTCAAGGGCACATTTTTTTATGAGGGGAAGATAGTCTTCAACTTCACTGAAACGCTGATAATTTCCATCTATGATATACTCAAGACCATGGTTTCCAACATAAATTGCACCGGGAACCCCCACCATCTGGAGTGCATCATGGACAGGTCTTCCGCTTATAAAGGCCAGGAGCCGGTATCTTGATGCAAGTTTCCCCAGAACATCCCTCATTTCATCGTCCACAAAGGCTTCTTCAGGTGTTGGTGCTATTTCACTTATGGTCCCATCTATGTCCGTGATTATGGCTGTTTTATCTGCATTCTTCAAAAATTTCAGGTCATCCAGGAAATCAAACAGATAATCAGGCATCAAGAACACCCTTAATTTTATCAAAAATCATGTAGGGGTCACTGCCGATAACAGAACTACCAAAGAGTTCCATTCCACCTATATCAGAGGATTTTGACGTGATGCTTCCCCTGTCAACGATCCTTATAATGCCTGGAATATTCATATCCTGGTTGAATGGATGTATTGAGAGGTTAAAGCTGCAGACACCAGCTTCATCTATCAGGCACCTCAAAATTTTAAAGAGGCACATCTGGAGTTTCCTGTCCCCTCCAAATTCACTCTTAAATGTTATGTTAATTTCTCTTTCCTTTACTGGCGTGATACTTGCATATACAGATACATCACCGTATTCAGCCCCAAGCCCAATGGCACTGTGCACCCTGAAGACATCGTCATGATAAGATGACCCGTAGGTCTCAAGGTACCTTCTGGAGGCTTCTTCAAGGAATGAAACCTTTCCATAGGGCCTCTCACCGAGGAGAAGCTGCATATGCCCGTGTATCTGTGACGCACCCGCACGTGGCATACAGTTCCACACTATAAATGGAAAACGGAACCCTGAGGATTTCGCTGCCAGTTCAAACCACTTTGAAGCCGTTGAGAGGTAATCTGAAA
>Ga0272448_1008195_pt1 | contig 10912 bp, 9 predicted proteins | sample YNPCB0191_FD_202220 | JGI IMG/M metagenome (GOLD analysis project Ga0272448, IMG submission 202220) | Hot spring sediment microbial communities from Yellowstone National Park, WY, United States - YNP-CB-019-1 | ecosystem: Environmental > Aquatic > Thermal springs > Hot (42-90C) > Sediment... | reverse complement strand
CGGCAGTGGCGTTTCTGCTGGCCGAGTCGATCGACTCCCCCGGCGCCGAATCGTCCCCTCGTCCGCGACAAGGTGAGGTCGGCAGCAACCCGCTTTTCGTCGGAAATCCCGCCGATGAGGCCAACACGTTCTACGAACTCGTGAAGTCGCACGAGTGCAAGGTCGCCTGCTACATGCTCAACACGGGCGGGGTCGGAGAGCTCGTCGAGCAGTTGATCGACGGTGCGCGAAGGGTGCAAAAGAAAGTCACCCGCGTGGAAATACCCGAAATGTCCGCCGTCATCCGCGGAATCGCGCGTAACACCATTCGCTGGCGAGAAGACGCCAACTGGATGGTCGAAACGCCCGATTATATCGACGGTCTCGACATATCCCGGTTCGACCTGAATAGGCACTACGATCAATCCAAGCTCGATGCACTGATCGCTGAAACCCGTCTCGAACGCGTAGAGCAGATCGAGTCCATCCCCGGGCTCGATCCCAGGATCAAGGCGGCCGCGGAGTTCTGAAGCCGAACCGAAATACGCACCGTTGGACAGACTCTGAACAAGCTGATCTTGTCGACCGGCGAGGCGACTGAGCAGGAACCGTATTTGAGGACGTGTCGAAGTGCGCCGCGCTTCGATACGGCGCATGCTTCTCGCGTCTACTCAGCGTTAACGAAGTCCTGTCCCACGACACTACAGACACGCCGTAGGGAAAGCCGCCATGGACTTTCTACGCTCGAAATGACCTTGGACTTTGGAGCCGGAAAGTGGTAAACTGTAACTACCGGCCGTTGGCCGGCAGTAGCCCGCTAGGGGTGCCTTGACGGGGATCAGGGCTGAGAAGCTCTATTGAGCTAACCCTTTGAACCTGCGTATGCAGGGAAGCGGAGAGGGAGCTTCGCGGCCGTGAGTCCCGTCTCCGACGGACTCCCGGCCTTTTTGTTTTCGCCCGGCGAGAAACCACCAAAATGCGAAATCGGCAAATCGCTAAGAGGGGTGCGGGTGCGACTCAGCCTCTCTCGTGCTCGTGCGATTTTGTGCTTGCGCGATGAAGAAGACGCTAAGCGGTCTATATGTGATAACCGACGAGGAGTTGTCGCCCGGCAGGACGCACGTCGAGATCGCACGGGCGGCTATCGCGGGCGGCGCGCGGCTGATACAGATCCGCGACAAGAACGCTGACGACCGCGCGTTCTACGAGGCGGCTCTCGCCATTCGGGAGCTTACGACCTACGCAGGCGCGCTGTTCTTCGTCAATGATAGGGTTCACATCGCTGCGGCAGTCCGTGCGGACGGGGTTAATGTCGGCCAGACAGACCTGCCGGCTGCGGCGGTTCGAGCGATATTGGGTTCGAATGCCGTCATCGGCGTCTCGTGCGACACCGTTGAACAGGCCATTCAGGCGGAAGCTGATGGCGCGGACTACGTCGGGTTCGGGCCTGTTTTCCCGACATCGACCAAGCTCGACGCCGGACCGGTAACGGGATTGAAAACGCTTCAGGAAGTGTGCAGGCGGGTGAGTGTGCCTGTGGTTGCCATCGGCGGGATAAACGCGTCGAACATTGCCCAGGCAGCTTCGGCCGGAGCAGCCTGCGCGGCAGTTGTCTCAGCCATCGTCTGCGCACCGGATATGACTGCAGCAACAATCGAACTGATAAGGAGGTTCGGAAGCAAGGAATAGGTAACCGGTTCGGCCCTGCCTTTTCCGCGAGCCCTGAGTGACGACGAATGAGCATGTCGAAGGGCCGTGTTTGGATACGGGCGTGCGAGCCAACCCACTCAGCACTTACGTCCTATTCCCTGCTCCCTGTTTGCTACAATGACGCAATTGGAATCCGCTCGCAAGGGCCGCATAACTCCGGAGATGCAGGCGGTGGCGCACGACGAACACGTAGACGTCGATGTGCTCGTCAGGCGCATCGCCGAGGGAAGCGTGGTCATCCCCAAGAACGTCAACCGAGAGCTCAAATACCCCGTAGGGGTCGGTCTCGGCCTTCGCACCAAGGTCAACGCGAACCTCGGCAGCTCGGCGATCTTCCCCAACATCGAGGATGAGCTCCTCAAGCTCGAGGCCGCGCTTGGCGCAGGCACCGACACCGTAATGGACCTTTCCACGGGCGGCAATCTGACCAAAATCCGCAAGGCCATCATCGAACGCTGTCCGAGGCCGTTGGGGACCGTGCCGATCTACGAATGCGCGGTAGACGTTGCGGAGCAACGCGGCGCGATAACGCGCATCACAGCCGACGACCTGCTCGATACCGTCGAGCGCCAGGCGAAACAGGGCGTGGACTTTATGACACTGCATTCCGGCGTCACTCGCGAGTCCATCGCTCGTCTGCGCGACCAGGGCCGCATAACCGACGTTGTCAGCCGGGGCGGCGCGTTTCTGGTGACGTGGATTCTGGCCAACGATAAGGAAAACCCCTTCTACGAGCGGTATAACGATGTCTTGGAAATTGCCAGAAAGTTCGACATAACCCTCAGCCTCGGTGACGGACTAAGGCCGGGCTGCCTGGCAGATGCGACCGATCGCGCTCAGGTTCAAGAGCTTATCATACTCGGCGAACTGGTGAGGCGCGCGCGCGACGCAGGTGTGCAGGTTATGGTGGAAGGACCGGGCCACGTGCCGCTCGATCAAATCGCCGCAAATATGCAAATCCAAAAGCGGCTCTGCGAAGGCGCGCCGTTCTATGTCCTAGGACCGCTTGTTACGGACATCGCGCCGGGCTACGATCACATCACATCGGCTATCGGAGGGGCGGTCGCCGCGATGAACGGCGCGGATTTCATCTGCTACGTCACTCCGAGCGAGCATCTTGGGCTGCCCACTGTCGAGGATGTCAAGGAAGGCGTGATCGCCGCCAGAATCGCCGGCCATGCCGCCGACATCGTCAAGGGCATCCCGAGCGCGGCTGAGTGGGATCGTCGGATGGCCGCCGCTCGGAAGGCCCGCGATTGGCAGGCACAAATCGAGCTTTCCATCGACCCCGTCAAAGCCCGCCAGGTGCACGATCAGCGATCACCAGACCTCGACGACGCCTGCTCCATGTGCGGCGAGTTGTGCGCGATGAAAGTTGTGGAAGAGTACTTCCACCGCTGAAAAACGAGCCGCGTCGCACAGATTCTGCGGCTTGCGTTCCCCAGGGCGCGTGTGGTCGATTTGCGCTTGCCGCGCACCCGGCATTATAATGTGACACCAAGACAACCAAAGGGGGACGGGAAGTTGGCTATCAACCGACCTGATTTTCGTAACGAGGCGCTGTTCGATTTCTCGAAGCCCGACGTCAAACAGTCGATGCTGGATGCATTGGCGCACGTCGAAAGCAGGCTTGGCGAAGAATACAAGATGGTGATCGACGGAAAGCGCATCGGCGCGGCAAGCGCGTTTGTGTCGCGCAACCCGTCAAACTGGGATCAGACGGTCTCCGTTTTTCCGAAAGCCGGGGCCGCGGAAGCGGTGAAAGCCGTCGAGGCGGCGGACGGAGCGTTCAAGTCGTGGTCGCGAACGTCTTACGAAGAACGGGCGGCGCTGGCGTTCAAGGTCGCCGACATGCTTCGGGAGCGGCGCAACATCTTCAGCGCGCTGATGGTGTGGGAAGTCGGCAAATCGTGGGCCGAGGCCGACGCGGACACCGCCGAGGCCATCGACCTGATCGAATTCTACGCTCACGAGGCCGTCCGCTACGGCGGCGAGCAGCCAGTCACACGAATTCCGTCCGAAGTCAACGAACTACGCTACATCCCGCTTGGCGTAGGCGCCATCATCCCGCCGTGGAACTTTCCGGTAGCGATCATGATGGGGATGACCACGGCCGCGTGGGTGTGCGGCAACACAGTCGTGCTCAAGCCCTCGAGCGACGCGCCCACGTGCGCGGCGTGGTTCGTCGATTTGCTCGAGGAAGCGGGCCTTCCGCCGGGGATCGTCAATCTGGTGACCGGGCCGGGAGGCGAATGCGGCGAGGCGTTGGTAACGCATCCGAGGACGCGGTTTGTCTCGTTTACCGGCTCCATGGAAGTCGGTCTGCGCATCAACGAGCTCGCCGCGAAAACGGCACCCGGCCAAATATGGATCAAGCGAGTCGTCGCCGAGATGGGCGGCAAGAACGCGATCATCGTGGATGATGAAGCCGATCTTGACGCCGCCGCGCTGGGCGTTATGGCGTCGGCGTATGGCTTCCAGGGCCAGAAGTGTTCGGCGTGCTCACGCGCGATTGTCGTGGACAAGGTGATGGATGCGTTCATGGATAAGCTGCTTGCGAAAGCGAGCGCGATCAAGGTCGGCCCGCCGCAGCAGCCCGATGTTTACATGGGGCCGGTCATCAACCCCAAAGCCCAGGCACAAATAGTGGACTACATCGAAGTCGGGAAACGGGAGCACAAGCTCGTTCTCGGCGGCAACAAGATCGATGGGCCGGGCTGCTTCATCGAGCCCACGATCTTCGTTGACGTCGACCGAAACGCAAAGATCGCGCAGGAGGAGATATTCGGCCCGGTGCTGGCTGTGATCGCCGCCAGAGACTTCCAGGACGCGCTCGACATCGCCAATGGGACCATCTACGGTCTGACCGGCTCCGTCTACTCCAATAACCGCGAGAAGCTCGAACAGGCCGGCAACGAGTTCCACGTCGGCAATCTGTACTACAATCGCAAATCGACCGGCGCGCTCGCGGGCGTGCATCCATTCGGCGGGTTCAATATGTCCGGCACCGATTCCAAAGCCGGCGGACGCGACTACCTTCTTCTTTTTCTGCAGGCAAAGAGCATCTCGGAGAAGATAGCGTGACCGTTCGAGGCTTGACCGGTCCGGCGGTTGGCTGACAGATTGCCGACCGACTGCTGACTACTCACAACTGAGCGCTGATGGCTTTGAAGATATCCGACCTTGGCGGCGAAGCCGCCCTGATCAATGTGATACGCGACAAATTCGGCGCACCGAGCACGGGCGACCTGGCGCTGGGCATCGGCGACGACGCTGCGCTAATCCATGCGGGGGATTCGCTGCTGATCGTCACGACGGATATGCTTGTGGAGGGCACGCACTTCCGAATGGACATCACCGACCCGTATCTCGTCGGCTGGAAGAGCGCGGCGGTGAACATCTCTGACATCGCCGCGATGGGCGGGATTCCCACCTACTCATTCGTGTCCATCGGCCTGCCGGACATTGAAATTGAAGTCGTCGAGTCGATCTACGAGGGCATGCACGACGTATCGGCCCGATATGGAAGCGTGATTGCGGGCGGGGATACGGTGGCGAGCCGTGGGGGGATCGTGATCAATGTGACCCAGCTCGGGACGGTCGAGAGCGGCAAGGTCGCGCGCCGCGACGGTGCAGAGCCCGGGGACGCGATTCTGGTCACAAACACCATCGGCGACTCCCGCGCCGGCCTCGAACTGCTTCTCAGGTTCGGCCTACCCCCCCTTACCCCCCCTTGTAAGGGGGGGGACTGGGGGGCGCGGGGCAGCGAGCAATGCGTCCTTAGCCATCTCAAGCCGGAGCCCCGCGTAAACGAGGCGCGAGCGGCGGTCGCAACGGGCAAGGTGCACGCAATGATGGACCTCAGCGACGGCCTCGCCTCCGACCTGTGCAAGCTCTGCGAGGCATCGAAGGTCGGTGCGAGGGTGATCGCGGACGCGCTTCCGATCTCGGAGGATTTGCACATAGCCGCCGCCCGGCTCGATGCGGATCCTATCCATCTTGCCGCGGGCGGCGGTGAGGACTATGAACTGCTGCTTACCTGCGACGCGAAATCGGCGCCGGAGATCGCAAGAGCCGTGGCATCGACCGGCTCGACCATCCGCGCAATCGGCGAGATTGTCGAAGGACATGGGGTCGTGCTGGTGCTGCCAACCGGTGAAGAGGAACCGATAGGAGGAAGCTGGGAACACTTTTGAGCTCGGCATGAAGTTAACGATCCGTACGACAAGCCCAGAGGAAACAACCGCTCTCGGCGAGGAGCTCGGCAAGCTGCTCGCGCCGGGTGACGTGGTCGCGCTGTACGGGGACTTGGGCGCGGGCAAGACTACGCTGACACGCGGCATCGCTGTCGGACTGGGTCTCGCCGCGGACATCCAAAGTCCGACATTCACGCTCATCCACGAGCACCCCGGCGCGATCCCGCTTTATCACATCGATCTCTATCGGCTTTCGAACGAACGGGAGGCCGAATCGCTGGGCGTGGAGGAGTATGTCTACGGCGATGGCGTCACGGTTATCGAGTGGGGCGAAAAGGTCCAATCCATATTGCCGGCCGAGCGACTCGACATTACCGTTCGCATGACCGGCGACACCGACCGCGAACTGACGCTCGAAACCGAGTCGGAGCGTCTATCAGAAGCAATACGCGGACTGGTAAGGGGATAACTTGCTGAATATAGCGATCGACTCATCACAGGATATCTGCACCCTCGCACTCGGGCGGAACGGCTCGCTCGCGGCGGAGTATGCGTTCGCGCACAAGATGAGCCTGCTGCGGAGGGTGCTGCCCAATATCGACTCGATGCTGTCCGACTCCGGCCTCGCGAAAGGCGATCTAGACGGCGTGATCGTCGCGCTCGGGCCGGGATCGTTCACGGGCCTGCGGATCGGCGTCACTATCGCGAAATCGCTTGCCTACGTGCTGGGTAAACCAATAGTCGGAATCGGCACCCTGGACGCGATGGCGCTGGGCGTCGCGCCGGTCGAAGTCGGTGGTCTGATCTGCCCGATGATCTTCGCTCGCGCCGATGAGGTATACTGGTCGCTTTTCGACTCCGACGCAGTCACGCGTTCGCGCGATTACGCGGTATCATCCATTGGACAAGTCATGGATGAGCTGGCGGGCTGGAACCGTCGTATATACTTGTGCGGAACCGGCGCGCGAAGAAACTGGAACATGATATCGGCGCGCTTGGGTGGCCGTGCGACGCTCGCGCCCGCGTGGAAGGATTATGCCCCAGGCGCAGCACTCATTGAGCTTGGGACGAGACGGCTTGCGGCAGGAGAGCCTGATGACGTTATGACGCTCGCCCCACTCTATGTCCGCAAACCGTTCATCACCGAACAGAAGATGGACAACAGGCAATAGAAATGAATCGCCAGGTGCGAGCCGCAAATGCAATCATTCAGGTGCTTCGGGGTGTTTCAATGCCTCGAGGCCCACTTGCGGCCGGGAAGCGCGCCGGTCCGGCGCTCTGGGTCTATTCGCTATTGCCTATCGTCTGTTCGCTGTTTCTGGGCGGCTGTGGAGGAATGACAGGCATGGGAAACGGCCAATCAAGCGATCTCGGCTCGACCAACCCGTTCGACGTAGGCAGCGCGTTCAGCACGCCTCGCACGACCGTGACGTCCACGCTCGGATCGTCGTTCTGGGAAATAGAGGGACTGCTAGCGACGCCGAAGATCGAGATCGCGAAGCAAACGACGGAGAATTCGCCCGGCGGCGACGTTGTCTGCCGCGAAATCTACTACGACAGCCCCGGTGCGAACGGAAAATCGCTGCGCATATTCGCCTACTACGCATTTCCGGCCGCCAAGAAGGGCACTAAGCTGCCCGGTATCGTGTGGGTGCACGGCGGCGCGCACCTTGCCAGCAAGGAAGCCGTGATCGAGTGGGCGTCGCGCGGCTATGCAGCGATTTCGATGGACCTGCCGGGTAAGGGCGGGCCCGATCGCGAGGGTTCTCGATCCGAAGGCCCGGATATGACCGACCAGAACATTTTCGCCGTCACCCCGTCGCCCCGCAACTCGTTCCTATATGCCGCAGTCAATTCCGTCTGCCGCGCAATATCGGTTCTATGCGCCAGCCCCGAAGTCGACTCTACACGCATAGGGGTCCTGGGCTACTCATGGGGCGGGGTGATCACGCTGATCGCCAACGGCATCGACAACCGCATCTCCGCCGCTTGTGATGTGTTTGGCGCGGGCTACATCCCGGAGGAGAGCTGCTGGCTCGGCATCACCGGCAAGATGACCAAGAAACAGCTTCAGGTGTGGCGCGAGCACTTCGATCCATCGAGCTACCTTGCCGCCCAGCACGGAAAAACGCTATTTGTCGGAGCAACTCAGGACACCTACTATCCGCTGCGGGCGTTCCTCAAGACGTATCAGGCCGCGAAATGCGCGAAGGCGCTCTGCCTTGTGCCAAACAAGAACCACGAAACTGATGACACGGCGAACGCCGACATCGTGAAGTGGTTCGACTACGCGCTTCGCAGCGGCCCTGTTCTGCCCACCGCGAAGGTAGTGCCATCCGGGGACACGATCAAGGTCACCGCGTACGGAGCCCGCCCCGTCACCGCCGTCTCCCTTGTAACCGCCGACGGCACCGACTTCACCAAGGCCGCTTGGAAATCGACCGAGCTCCCGGCCAAGGACAGTGCGTGGACGGCCGCAGCGCCCAAGCCCACAACTCCCTACTTCATTACAGCCCGCGACGACGGCGGCGCTCTGATTGTGGCGGAAGTAAGACTGCCGGGCACAAAGCGGTAAGCTGCGCGCGGGTCGAGGATTGTAAGCGATGATCACCGTCGACGGCAGTTTCGGCGAGGGCGGCGGACAGATACTGCGAACAAGCCTGGCGCTGGCGGCGATCACCGGGCAGTCCGTCACCATTGAGAACATCCGCCTCAAGCGCCCAAAGCCCGGCCTCAGGCCCCAGCACCTGACCGGCGCGCTCGCGGTCGCCGAGATATGCGGCGCGCAACTGGAGGGCGCGGAGGTCGATTCGATAAGGCTCACGTTCAGACCGGGCAGAATCAAGCCCGGAAACTACGAGTTCGACGTGTCGAAAGCCCGCGCGTCAGCCGGCTCGGTGAACCTGGTCCTGCAGACCATCCTCTGGCCCCTGGCGTTCGCCGATAAGGACAGCCGCGTCACAATCAGAGGAGGCACCCACGTTCCCTTTGCACCCACATTCGACTACGTAGACGATGTTTTCCTGCCGGCCGTCGCCGACATGGGCCTGCGCTGCCATTATTCGATGAGTCAGGCCGGCTACTATCCTGCCGGCGGCGGCGAGGTAAAGATCGAAATACCCGCCGCGAAGAAACTGACCCCGATCAGCATAACCGAGCTCGAGAGACCTTGCCACATCGAGCTTACCTCGGCGGTCTCGAACCTGCCGACGAGCATCGCCGACCGCCAGCTCAAAACGGCGTGCGCAAGGCTGAGAGCAATGGACTTGCAGTTCGAAAGTCGCCTCGCGCAGTATCCTTCGCCGGGTCCGGGCACTGTCGTATTCATCTCGCTGACAGCCGCTTCCTCCTTTGCGGAGCAGCAGGCGCGTGGGACCGCCCGGGCTGCGTTCCAATCTCTCGGCGCAATCGGCAAGCGTGCAGAGAAGGTGGCGGAGGAGGCTTGCGACGAGCTCGAAGCCTACCTTGCGTCGCATATGGCCCTCGATAAGCATCTTGCCGACCAGTTGATAATTCCGATCGCGCTCGCTGACGGCCTGTCGCGCTTCACTACCTGCGAAATCACCCAGCACACGCTTACCAACATCGCAGTCGTCGAGCAATTCCTTCCTGTCCGTTTCGAGGTCAGCGGTTCCCTCGGCCAACCGGGTATGGTCGAACGTCTCTTCTGATCGTATCCGCTTCCCGCTTTGCGTGTCGGTTAGCCTGACTAGTTCGTCAGGAATTCTTAGGAATCGCGTGCCCGCCCGCTGTGGTATGATTCCAGCTGAAAGGGACGCAATGCGAGTACTGGTTGTCGAAGACGAACGAAAGATCGCAGAGGCAGTCAAGGCCGGGCTGAGCCAGGAGAACCACGAGGTGACGCTCGCGCTGACGGGCGAGGAGGGATTTTACCTCGCAAGTGCGGATACGTTCGATCTGGTGATCCTGGATATAATGCTGCCGGGTCGCGATGGAATCGAGGTGCTCTCAACCCTGCGCAAACGGGGTCTCAACACGCCGGTTCTCATCCTTACGGCAAAAGACGCCGTAGAGGATCGCGTGCTTGGACTCGACTCCGGTGCGGATGATTACATGGTCAAACCTTTTGCGATGCCCGAACTGCTCGCGCGCGTCCGCGCCGTTGCTCGCCGAGGCCAGCCCGACCAGCCGCTCAAGCTCAAGGCAGCCGATCTTGAGCTTGACCCCGTGGCGCACCGCGTCACCCGATCATCCCAACCTATCGATCTCACCGCCAAGGAGTTCGCGGTGCTCGAATGCCTGCTGCGGCATCAGGGCCACGTCGTATCGCGCGAAATGCTTGCCCGCGAGGTCTGGAACGAAACTAACTGGATCGCTCCACTTTACAACGTCATCGATGTCCATATCGCCCGACTGCGCCGAAAGGTCGATGAATCGTTCGCCGTGCGACTCATCGAGACCGTCCGCGGAGTCGGATTCATAATCCGGGAGGGTGGGCGATGAAGCAGTGGAGCATCCGGACCAAACTCACGCTTTATTACGCGTTCGCTCTCGCGCTCATCGTCCTGGCGTTCTCTTCGAGCGTCTACTACTTCGTCAGGGCCGACCTACTCCAGCAAATGGACGCGCAGCTCGACCACGACGTGGCCATTATCGCCAAGGAGACGCATGGTGATCCAAGAGAGATCGAGGAAGCCGCTGAGGAAGGACGCGTTGGGCCGTTCGTGCTGATAAGCAGCGGGAGTGAGATCGGCGCGTCGCGTGCTTGGAGTCTCGCCGGCTTGGGCTCGGCCAAGCCTCTCGGCGGCGGCGTTCTTCGGACCGCCAATCGACGGATATACTACACGAAGCGCGGCACGGTTTTTTCGGGACGCCATCCGATAGAGATAATCGCAGCACGCGACGGTGAGCCGCTGCGGCGCACTCTTACGGCCCTGGAGTTGATACTGCTGGGCGGGCTTGTTTGCGCCTTGGGGCTTGCCGCGGCGGGCGGCTACCTGCTCGCGGGGAGAGTGCTCGCTCCTGTTGGCGCAATGGCGGCCAAGGCGCAGTCGATCACCGCCGAC
>Ga0272448_1008193_pt1 | contig 10914 bp, 9 predicted proteins | sample YNPCB0191_FD_202220 | JGI IMG/M metagenome (GOLD analysis project Ga0272448, IMG submission 202220) | Hot spring sediment microbial communities from Yellowstone National Park, WY, United States - YNP-CB-019-1 | ecosystem: Environmental > Aquatic > Thermal springs > Hot (42-90C) > Sediment... | reverse complement strand
GAGGCCGCGATGCTGATGCCGGATGGCCCACGGCAGGCGCTGGATGTCTTGCATCGGGAGGGCATCGACGGCCTGGTAGTCATCGGGGGCGATGGCTCTCTGCGCGGGGCGCTCGCCTTGCACAGGTTGGGCTTTCCGGTGGTCGGGGTGCCAGCGTCGATCGACAACGATATCTACGGCACAGACCTCGCAATCGGTGTGGACACGGCTCTCAACACCGCTCTGGAAGCCATCGACCGTATCAAGGAAACGGCTTCCTCCCACAATCGGGCCTTTATTGTCGAGCTGATGGGGCGGCATTCGGGCTACCTGGCACTGACGGCGGGTTTGGCGGGCGGAGCGGAGATGGTCCTTATCCCCGAAGTCGAGGTTGACCCAGCGCGCGTGGTCCAGGAGCTGAGGGAAGCATACGCGCGGGGAAAGCCCCACTTCATTGTGGTGGTAGCGGAAGGGGCACGCTACAACGCGGCCCGGCTCCAGCAGTACATCGAGCATGCCGAAGATGAGGTAGGCTTCGAGACCAGACTGACCGTGCTCGGCCACGTGCTGCGTGGCGGGGCTCCCACTGTCCACGACCGCCTGCTGGCCAGCCGGCTGGGAGCCGAAGCGGTCGCGCAACTAGCAGCCGGGGTCTCAGGCGTCATGGTCGGCCTGGTCAAAGGTGCGGAGACGACGACCGATCTGGAGACGGTCACCCAGAGGATTCGGGCCATCGATCCCGAGATCTACCGTCTGGCCGACATATTGGCTGCCTAAGGATGCTTTGGCGCCTAAGGAGACCGGGATAGAAGCCGATCTGCCGGCCGCGAGCCGCTCAGTGTTGCGGAGGCGATCGGCAGACCTGCAAAGCCACTTATCGAGCGCCGTTGCGCCGGCCTCGCTGTGGTTCAAGACTCAGCGGCCGCGGACCTTGACGGCGCTCGCCCCCCGAAGCCGTAGGCTCACAGGCGAGCAGCGCCAGAGTTCAAGGCGGCTTCCGGCTTGTCCGAGCCTCGGGAAAGCAGCCAGGCGACGATCCAGCCGAAGACGAAGTTCGACGCCGTAAGCTCGACGAAGTGCGAGAGGCGGATGCGGTCGGGCATGATGGCGTTGGGCCCGAGCAAGAACGCGCTCATCAAGAGAGAGAAGGACAGCGCCGTGGCCAGGGCCGCCTCCCACTTCTTTCCCTCCATCGACTGCAGGATGGGCACCGCCACCAGCACCCAGATCATCGCTCGCACCATCTGGAAGGGCAAGATCCAGGCAGGCATCTGCAGACCGTGGTAGTACTCGTCGAAGGCAGGGCCGGCCAGAGCGCGGAAGATGAACATGCCGGCGGAGATGTAGATTACCACGTATAGAATCGCGATAGCGGCGAGCTTCCAGGCCCATTCACCCAAGCCCATAGACTTGAGCAGGCCGCTGGAGCCCACACCTCTCGCCGGCGGGGCATCGAGCAGCTTGCCGTGGACCAAGGGCACCAGTACTCCGCAGCAGACCGCAAAGAGCGTGCTCTGCACGATAATCAGGGTCAGCATCTCGGGGGACAGAATGCTTACAAGGTACTGGAGGAATACGACTGACTCGACCTGAGCGAGGACAACGGTGATGCCGAGGACCAGCCAGAAGATCAGCAGGGCAAGGCGAAGCCCCGACCAGCGTGAGCGAACGGCCACGTAGCTAAGCACGACGCTGTACAAGAAGCAGCCAGCCAGTAGGCCGAGCAGCTGGGGCAGGGAGTCGGCACCGGCGCTAGACAGCTCGAACAGACCGACAATCGAGGAGAACAGCAGACGAGCGAGAAGCAGCAGAGCGGTGAGCACGAGAACGCGCCCGACGACGGGTATGATGCCTCCGGCGGCGCTATGCTCCTCGAGCGAGGAGGCGGCTGGGGCTGCTAGTTGACTCCTATTGGACATTTCATTTCCCCTCCTTGTGCACGGGTGGCCAATCGCGCCTGTGGCAGCGGGGCGTTTCGACCTAACAGTATACGATACTTTCTGCATGGAGGCGTCTGGCGGCTGGAGATCATTCGGGAGTGTGTAGGTTCAGCCAGGGGCGGATGGTGACAGAGCGGCCTTGTTGGTGTATAGTCTCCCTCAAGCCTTCGAGCCATCGGGCCCTTGCCCTAGGGCCAGCGCCGGCCCACAGGGCCTGAGCCATCCTCGTCTAGGGAGCGCAAGTGAGCCTTAGCATCTCGATCAGCCGCCGTGTCTTGATCGGCCGCCGCATCTCGGTTGGCCGCCGCATCTCAGTCGTTGACAAGATATCAGCCATTGGCAGACAAGTCGAGCCACAGCATAGACGTGCCCTCCGAAGGAGGGAGCAGATGAGCCGTCACGCGGGGGCGCCCCTGGCTTGCCTGGCGGTGCTGATCGCGCAGGCAGTTCTTCTTTTCTCACCGGGGCTTGCTTCCCCTTCGGCGGCGGAAGCGCGGCAGGATCCGCGTTTCGGCGTGGTGGAAGCCTATCGGGCGCCCGATCTGGCTACCCGCGCTAACGTGGCCTGGGAGCGGATCATCTTCTACTGGCACGCCATCCAACCCGGCTCGGCCTCGGATTGGAATGGGGCCTATTTGCCAGACGACTTGCTCCAGCGGGAGCAGAGCCAGGGACGGTCGGTGGTAGGGCTGTTGATCGGCACCCCTCCCTGGGCTTCCGATGGCCACCGGCGAACCGATGTTCCTCGCAACCTTTACTTACCTTATGATCACCCCGAGAACTATTGGGGGCAATTCGTGCGGCGCATCGTGGCCCAGTACCGTGGGCGTATCGACGACTGGGTTATTTGGAACGAGCCTGACGTCTCGGACCCTGCCAACCCCGGTTTTACCTGGGGCGGCTCCGAGGCAGACTTTTACCAACTGACCAAAGTAGCCTATCAGGCAGCTCACGAGGCCAACCCCGAGGCAAGGGTCCTGCTGGCTGGGCTGACCTACTGGTGGGACGAGACGAACGGTCGCCCACAGTATTTGGAACGCTTCCTTCAGGTAGCCAGCCAGGACCCGACCGCGGCCGAGAAGGGCTACTACTTCGACGCCGCAGTGCTCCAACTCTACAACGACCCAGCTGGCCTTCGTCGGGTCGTGCTAGATGCGCGTCGCCGGCTGGCATCGCACGGTCTGGACAAGCCGATCTGGATCAACGAGACGAACGTCGCGATTTGGGATGATCCTTCACATCCCCTCAGCGCCGACTGGTTCCGCGCCACACAGGAGGAGCAGGCAGCGTACCTGGTGCAAGCCTTCGCCTATGCCCTTAGCGCCGATGTCGAGCGCATCTCGATCTACAAGATGGTGGACGACGCCGACCTGCCGGCCAACGCAGAGCCCTTCGGGCTGGTAAGGGCAGACGGCTCGCCACGCCCAGCCTACGCTGCCTTGCAGGTCATCACGCAGTACTTCGCCGGCGTCACTTCGGCCCAGGTCGAGCAGGAAGGGGCCGTGGTGCGCATCGTTCTCGATCGCGACGGCGAGCGCCTGACCGTCGTCTGGAACGGGACTCCTCGTCCACTAGAGGCCGCCGTTCCGGCGCGAGCTGCAGAGGCAGTGCTGGTGCACCAGGACGGTGAGCAGCAAGCCATCCGCCCCAGGGAAGGCGCTTACCACCTGCCTCTGGCGCCGGCTACATACCATACAGTTCCGGGCAGGCCTGATCTCTACGCCATCGGCGGCCCGCCCCTTATTCTGGTGGAGAAGGCAGACGAGCCGGCAGGGCAGCAGCCGATCATGGCAGTGGCTAGCGCTCCCGGTTGCGAGCCGGCGCGATCACAGTACTTCGATGTCACCGGACACACGGTGTCCGGACAGTGGCTGGCCTTCTACGAGCGTGCCGGCGGACTCGACATCCTGGGCTATCCGCGTTCCGAGGTCATCGTGGACCCCCTCACTGGACAGTGGGTGCAGTACTTCCAGCGGGCGGTGCTGGAGTGGCACCCGGAGAACCCTCCCGCCGATCGGATTCTCCGCCGGCTCCTGGCCGACGAGCTTTACCCGGGGGCCGATCCGCCGTTAAGCGCCGCCCCGCGCGCCAGCCGCGCGTACGCATTCTTCCCGACTTCGGCAGATCGCCCCACGGGCCTGGGGCACGGCGTTAGCGATTACGCCCCGGACGGGACTTACCTGGGCTTCAAGTCCTTTTTCGACGCACACGGAGGCGTACAGACCTTCGGCTATCCCAAAGAGGAGCCCAAGCTGCGCGATGGGCGCTGGGTCCAGCGCTTCCAGGCGGCTGTCTTCGAGTACCATCCCGAGAACCAGCCGCCCTACCGCGTGCAACTCGAGCTACTGGGGGACAAGATCATCGATCAGAAGGGATTGGCACCGATAACAGGCGTCGCTTACTGAGGCTCAACCGCCAGATTATCGAGCCATCCTAGTCGGGGCCCGGCCTCCCCACAATCAACGGCAAGTAAGTTCTGGGTGGCAAAGAGGTCGTCGTCGGTTCGGGAGTGGATACGGGCGTGGTCGCAGGCGTCGCACTGGGAGCGGCCCGAGTGGGAGTACGAGTCAGCGAAGGCTCGGACCCGACGATGGCGGCGGGCCAGAAGCCGCTGTCAAGGCTGAAAGCGTTGGCGCGGGAAGAGCCGGTGAGCGCCTGCCCCGAGCTTCCGCTGACGGCCAGCCTGCTGCTGGCGCTGATGCCGCCCCCGCCGGCCAAGAGGCCGTGGCTCAGGCTTAAGCCCGTCCCGGCGAGCGCAGGGTAGGCACTTACCGCCAGCACTATCCCGACCAGTAGCACGAGGCGCCGACATTGCTTTCTCGTCTCCACTTCTTGATGCTCCCCAGACTAGCGCCGGCGGAAGTATGGCAGGCAGAATACGTTGGGGCAGTGGGCGGTTTTGAGGTTGCCGTTGGCGGCGTCGTAGTAGCTCAGCAAGCCAAACCCGTCGGCGGCCATCGTGAGGGATACGTACTGCCCAACAGCAAAGCTCCCGTCTATAGTGGTGATATTCGTCTTTGCGCAGACGTTGTCCAAGCAGTGGGCGACTTTGAGATGCTGGTTGGTCGAATCGTAGTATGCGATGAGGGGCAGGCCATCAGCACCTACACTGACGGCAGTGTACGAAGAAGGACCAAGATCGGCTGCCCAATCCAGCGTAGACGAGGTGGCAGAAGAGCATAGAGGCGAAGTACAGTGCGCCGTGCGCAGGTGATGGGTGCCTAGGTCGAAGTAGCTGATGATGGGTAGCCCGTCGGCTCCTACGGTAGCTGAGGTGTAGCGGCCGGTATTGCCAGCGGCGTCCAGCACAGAAAGGCTAGCAGAGGAGCAGGCGATGTCTGCGCAGTGCGCGGCCTTGAGGCGAAGGCCGGTAGCATCGTAATAGCTCACCAGTCCGAGGCCATCGCTGCCGATGACGAGCGAGGCGTCCCATCCCACGTCGCCCGAGGAATCGAGCGTAGCCAGGCTGGCTGAGTTGCAGCTGGGGGTCTGGCAGTGGGCCGCCTTCAAGTCCTGATTAGTGGAATCATAGTAGGCGATCAGACCCAGCCCGTCCACTCCTATCGCTAGCGAGCTGTACTGCCCCACGTCTGCGCTACCATCGACGACTGCATAGCTTGCGCTTGTGCAGGCCAGATCTAGGCAATGCGCGACTTTGAGACGATGATTAGCGGGATCGTAGTAGCTGATCAGGCCCAGCCCGTCCGCGCCGATAGCGATCGAGGTGCGCTGGTTTTCCTGGTTGGCGATAGCATCCAAGCTGGAGGTAGTAGCGCTGGAGCAGGCCACGTCCGCACAATGGGCTACCTTCAGGCGGCCAACGGAGACGTCGTAATAGGCGATGAGCCCCAGGCCATCGGCTCCCACGGTGATAGACGTGTAGCGTCCGATCGTCCCAGCCTCATCGATTGTGTTCAGACTAGGCAGAGCCGGCACGCGTGGCCAGGCAAGCGCATAACGCGCATCGCCTTGGGCACGCACCAGCAGATCGCTGGGGCTGTTTCCGTCGAGAAGCCCCTCGCTGTTGAGGTCATCCCGGGCCGAGTAATTGGCCAAAGGCACCTGTCCAATGCCATCCAGTTTCAGGACTTGCCCGGGTCCGGTACCGGCGTGTGCTCCGTCGACCGTATCAGCGCTGCCAGCAGAGAGGGCGTGAAGGGCATAGGGGGTAGCGTTGATCTCTTGGCGGGGCGCGAGCGTTACGTAGGTGCCAGCTCCGGCGGGAAAGCGCACGGCCATCTCGAGCCAGCGCCGACTGCCGTCGAAAGCGGCGGCGCCGAAATCGAGACGCACGGTGAAGACGCCGCTGGCCGTGGCGACGCCGGCTACGGCCTGAGCAGAGCCGATCTGGTGGCCGCCGCTTTCGGCATCGTAAAGGCGAAAGAGGAAGTCGGCCGGGCCGGTGGTCGGGTTGCCGTCGAGTGTGAGCAGGCCTTGGTAGGTGAAAGTGCTGCCCAGCGACGAGGCCTGCACGAGTGAATGAGGCACCTCGAGCTTTTGCGCTCGCCCAACGCTCGGTCCCAGAGCCAACCCAGCTAGCAGCAGCGCCAGAGTCAGGGGTACAACGATCTTTCCAGCCACTCCCCCTCCCCACGAACCGGCAATGAGTAGTAGATTCTAGTCGGCCAACTCTTTCCAGTTCTCGGCCACGGCGAGGGTACGCCGCTTGCCGGTGACCTGTTCCACCGTCACCTCGAAGACAGCGGTCTCGTCCAAGGTGGGGAAGCTCCAGGGCCGCTGCCAGCTGGGATCGGCATACTTGTCCATCAGCTTCTCCAAGACACGCCGCTTCCGGTCGCGGTCCTCGACCAGGCGGCAGTGGCCGAAAACGATCACGCTCTCGTAGCTGAGGCTAGTTGCGCATTGGTCGCCTTCGTTGACGGGGAAGACTTTGCCCGGCCTATCCACTTCGAAACAGACCTTGGAGTTTGCTGCCAGGTTCTGCCGCGTGTGTCCCAGGGCCAGGCTGCTGTGGAAGTAGAGCCGGCCTTCATCAACAACGTATAACTTGGGCACCACGTAGGGCCAGCCCTCGGCGTCAACGGTGCCCAGTCGGCCGCAGAAGGACATGGTCAAAAGCCGCCACGATTCTTCTGGGCTCATCGCACGGTCGCTACGCCTAAGGACGCCCCTGGGCATCTCCCATCTCCCCACTCGCCGCCAGGACCGGCGCAGGTGATGCGCTGACGGCAGCCGTGTTGCCTTATCCGTGCCTGACTCCAACCAGCTACCAGCATAGCGCGTACACCTAAGCCTGTCAACCTGGCTAGCCTCACCGCACGTAGTCTCACCGTTTCGATGAGCCAACAGCCGCCAGGCCGCCGGTACAGCAAAGCCTCTCGCCCACTGGAGCGAGAGGCTTCAGGCTCGCGGCCGGATCGAGGGGAGGCTATACCTGGAAGTGCTTGAACTGAGGCAGGTATTCCCGGTTCTGCTGGAACATGTCGTTGACCATGTTCTTGATCTCGGCCAGCGAGAGCTTGGCCGAGGTCAGAGGGTCATAGCAGATGGCCTGGTAGACCAGCCGAGGGTCGCCGGTGAGGGCAGCTTCCACCGCCATCTCCTCTATCTGAGCGCTGAGACTGGTGAGGACGGCCACCGACGCTGGCAGCGCTCCCACGTGAACCGGTTCGAACCCCTTCTGGCTCACCCAGACCGGTACCTCCACGCAAGCATCGGGAGGAAGGTTGGTGACCAGGCCAGTGTTGCGCACGTTGCCATTGAACTCGTAAGGCTCCCCGCCTTGGGTAGCATTGATGATGTAGGCCGCGTACTCCTGTCCTCGCTCCAGGTTCACCGGTCGGTTGAACCAGTCGGCGATTTCCTTTTCCCACGTGGTCTCGCGGTCCATATACTCCTTGAGGATGAAGGCGTGCTCGCCGGGGTTCCAGCCGGTGCCGTGGGTGCAGTACTTCTCGATAAGGTCCGGCCGCTTGCGGAACCAGGGGTTGTACTCCGAATGGTGCCCGCTCGACTCCGTCGGATAATACCCCAGCGCCAAGAACATCTCGTTGCGCACCTGCTCCTCGTTGTACACCTCGGGCCGCGTGGTTACCGCTTCTCGTATTAGCGGGTAAGCGTCCTTTCCCTTCCACTCATACTTGAGGTACCAAGCCATATGGTTGATGCCAGCGCAAGTGTAGGTTATCTCGCTCATAGGCGCTCCTATCCACCTGGCCAGCATCTCGGCTGTGCCCTGCACGGAGTGACAAAGGCCGGTGGCCACTACTTTGGACGCCCGTTGCATCGCCCGACAAAGCATCGCCATCGGGTTGGTGTAGTTGAGCATATAGGCGTTGGGGCAAAGTTGTTCCATATCCTTGCAGATGCTGAGCATGACCGGGATGGTACGTAACGCGCGGAAGATGCCAGAGGGGCCACGAGTGTCGCCCACGCAGATGTCCACCCCGTATTTCTCAGGGATGAGGATGTCGTACTTCCAGACATCGACCCCACCCGCCAGGATAGTCACCACCACCGCATCAGCGCCCTCCAGTGCTTCTCTACGGTCCAGCGTGGCCACGATCTTGGCTGGAGCTTTGCTCTCATCCACGAGGCGCTGGCAGGCGCGCCGAGCGAAGTCGAGCCGTTCCGGGTTGATGTCCATAAGCGCGATGGTGGAGTCCCGCAGGCGAGGGAAAGTGAGAACGTCGCGTACCAGGTTGCGAGTGAAGCCGAAGCTGCCGGCCCCGATGAAAGCGATCTTGGCCACTGGTGACTCCTTTCAGTACTCGATATGCGACCGTGCTTGCCATCCTCGCCCTAACCCTCACCCGGCAAGGCAGAGGCAGGGATACTCGGGTGCCGTTCCGCTCCCTGGCAGGGGAGGTGGTTGAGGCGAGGGCGATAGACTCATTTGATCAGCTCCAGCCGTAGCAGATTGAGCGCGTTGAGTGCCGACATGCGCTTGATCTGCGCCCGCATAGTGCCGAAAACCTGGTAGAGGGCAGCAGGTCGGCCCTGCAGGTCCAGCGCTATATGAGCCGTGCCGACGGGCTTGCCTTCGAGCAGGCTGGGGCCGGCCACGCCGGTGACGGCCAGGCCAATGTCAGCCCCCGTTCGCTGGCGAATGGCACGGGCCATGGCAGCGGCCGTCTCGGCGCTCACAGCCCCATATTTCTCGATCGTTTGCCGGTCCACGCCCATAGCGACCTTCATGTCGTTGCTATAGGCTACTACGCCGCCTCGAAAGTAAGCCGAGGAGCCGGGGACATCGGTGATTAGGCTGGCGAGGAAGCCGCCGGAGCAGGATTCCATAGTGGCTAGCGTCAGCCCCTTCTTTTGAAGCAACTGGCCTACCACCGACTCCAGGGTCTCGTCGTTTACGCCATAGATGCTGTCGCCGAGGATCTCTCGCACCCGCGCCTCCGGCCCGGCGATAAGGCGCTCTGCTTCCTCTTGATTGGCGGCCTTGGCCGCTAGGCGCACGTGAATGCCGTCATTCTTGGCATAGGTGGCGAGAGTGGGATTGCTGGAGCTGAGCAGGGGACGGATCATTTCCTCGACCGTAGATTCGCCCAGGCCGATTACCTTCAGGGTGCGCGAGTAAATGACAGCGCCGCCACAGCAATCGCGCAGGCGAGGCGCCACTTCGTGTTCCCACATACGCTTCATCTCCGAGGGCACGCCGGGCATAGCGACCACGATCCAGCCGTCTTTCTCCACCCACCAGCCGGGAGCGGTGCCAACGGGGTTGGGGATGGCACGTGCGCTGGGAATGAGCGTCGCTTGCTTGACGTTCGTCTCCGGCATCTCTCGGTGACGCCTGGCAAAGAAGTCCCTCAGTTCGCGTTCGAGGTCGGGCTGCACCACCATCCGTTCGCCTAGTGTCTCCGCAATGGCCTCGCGAGTGAGATCGTCTTCGGTGGGGCCCAGGCCGCCGGTGATGATGGTAAGGTCCGAGCGCGACTTCGCTCGCTTAAGGGCATCAACTAGTCGGCCCAGATTGTCGCCAATCTGCGATATGTAGTAGAGGTCGATACCCAGCGCAGACAACTGCTGGGCCAGATAAGCTGCGTTAGTATCGACTATCTCACCCAGCAGAAGCTCCGTGCCCACAGAGAAGATCTCAGCCCGCATACACCCTCCTCGACGCTGACGCTGATCGCACAATGCCTACGATAAACGAGGAGAAGACCGCTGTCAACGTCAGAACGACCGAGGACAGAAGCGGCTCGTGCTGTACAGGCATACCAAGGACTCGTAGGCGATCTTCGTTTGCAGTCCCTGTTCAGGATTCTGGTTCACGGTATCAACTTTATGTTGCCTTGGGAGGTGTTCCAGCTTATAATGTCGGCAGCAACTCGGCCACGCACGGGAGGTGGGCGATGGAGCAAAACGCAGATGCAGGAAGAAGCCAGACCGCGGTGGACGTTGAGCGCCATCTGAGGGCGATCTTCTATGCTCTCATCTCGCTTGCCCTTTCACTCTTCGGTTATTTCTTCCTTGGCCTGGGCCGCACGCAAGCGATCGGATATGCTGCTTCTGCTTTTCTCGTTCTGCTGCTGCTTAATCGACGCGCCATGCTGGGCCGCGTCTCGACCGAGCAGAGACCGACGCAGGAGAGCGAGTAGCGGAGGCTCGAAAGCCCTCATCCTTCGCCAAGCTTGTCATTTCCCGGCCCATCATTTCCCGGCCCATCATTTCCCGGCCCATCATTCGCCGCGCTCGAGCGCCTACAGACGAAAGCAGAAGGCCAGCCTCAGTGCACAAAGACGGCGGAGACGTTGCCTATACTTGCGCAGGAAGGCGTTGCAGGGCCTTTCTCAAGTCAAGAATGCATAGGGTCGGTACGTGCCTTGGTCTGCCCTTCTGAGGGCCTCTCCTGTCATTCTGAGCGAAGCGAAGAATCCGCAGCCCAGAAGACGCATTCTTCGGCTGGCGCCTCAGAATGACAGGGGAGAGCAAAGGGACGGATTCTTCGGCTGACGCCTCAGAATGACGGGGGAAAAGGGATGGTTTCGTCATTCTGAGCGAAGCGAAGAATCCGCAGCCC
>Ga0272448_1008192_pt1 | contig 10914 bp, 8 predicted proteins | sample YNPCB0191_FD_202220 | JGI IMG/M metagenome (GOLD analysis project Ga0272448, IMG submission 202220) | Hot spring sediment microbial communities from Yellowstone National Park, WY, United States - YNP-CB-019-1 | ecosystem: Environmental > Aquatic > Thermal springs > Hot (42-90C) > Sediment... | reverse complement strand
TCCCATTCCCGGGGCAGCATGGCGGCCACCGTAAGCAGGCCCAGCGGCGGGAAGGATGCCTTCTTGGCCACAAATTTAAGGGCGTGGCGGAAGCTCCAGAAAGTATCCGGATAGCGCGGGTAGACCATCAGGATTTTCACAGACAGGCCTCGATGCTAAAGAAGGCCGCCATTGAGGCGGCCCTCAGGATGATGCTATTGTACGCTATTCGGCGTTATCAGTCCAATCGGCTGGTTCTATGGTCTCACCTGACCCGTCCCGCAAATAACCCACTTGTAGCTGGTCAGTTCCTTGAGCCCGAGCGGGCCGCGGGCGTGGAACTTCTGGGTGCTGATGCCGACCTCAGCACCGAGCCCGAACTGAGCGCCATCAGTAAAACGCGTGCTGGCGTTGACGTAGACGCAGGCGGCGTCAACTTCGTTGAGAAACCGCATGGCCGAGGTATAGTCTTCGGTGACAATTGCCTCAGAATGGCCCGAGCCGTACTTCTCGATAAACTGCAGGGCCTCATCGAGCGAGTCAACCACCCTAACAGCGGCGACAAGCGACAGGAACTCAAAGCCCCAGTCACCGGGTTTAGCGGGTACAGCCTTAACTGACGGTATGCTCTTCACCATCGCCAGAGCGCGCTCGTCGCAGCGAAGCTCGACACCGGCTCTGGCCAGTTCCCCGGCCATCACGGGCAGGAACGATGCGGCGATATCTTTGTGGACAACAACGCAGTCGAGGGCGTTGCACACCGTCGGCCGCTGGACTTTGGCGTTATAGACAATGGCCGCGGCCTTCTTGATGTCGGCCGTTCTGTCAACATAGGTGTGGCAGACGCCGATGCCGCCGGTGACCACAGGCATGGCGGCATTTTCGGCGACGAAACGGATTAGCTCGGCGCCGCCGCGGGGTATGATGAGGTCGATAATGCCCTTCATCTTAAGCATCTGGTTGACCACGCCACGGTCGGTTGACCGGATGCACTGGATCGCGCCATCAGGCACACCGGCCTTATAAGCGGCGTCCTGTACGGTCCCGGCCAGGGCATTGTTCGAGTTGACCGCTTCGCTGCCCCCGCGGAGGATGACGGCATTGCCAGACTTGAGACAGAGTGCCGAGATGTCCACAGTGACATTGGGACGGCTCTCGTAGATAGCGCCGATGACGCCCAGCGGCACCCGTTTCTTACTTATTTGCAGGCCGTTGGGTAGAGTCCGGGCGTCGAACAGCTCGCCGACCGGGTCGGGCAGGGCGGCGACGGCACGGACATCCGAAGCCATCCCCTGTAATCGCTCGTGGTTGAGCTTCAATCGGTCGAGCATGGCGGCGCTCATTCCGGAAGCCTGAGCCGCCCTGTAGTCAGCGTCGTTGGCGGTGAGTATCTCTGTCTCATGCGCCAGCAGTGAATCGGCGATGTTGAGTAAGGCCTGATTTTTTACCGCGGTCGAAAGGAAGGCAAGCTTTCTGGAAGCCTCTTTAGCGGAAGCGGCTTTTTGCTCAAGCTCCATGGATCTGTCCTCCTGCCCCTTTTCTATTGCGAAGAAAGAGGAGTCTCAATAAATGGGGTCGGGCCTCTCCTGGCTCTCTGAGAGGCATTCTCTATCCGACCACCATATTGTTCCGGTGTATCGCCTCGTCACCGTATTCATAGCCAAGGACCTCGGCGATTTTATCTGAATGGATACCTTTTATTTTAACGAGGTCAGCCGCGCTATAGTTGACGATGCCGCTACCGACATGTCTGCCGGAATCATCGAAGATGTCCACGATGTCTCCGCGCTGGAAGTCGCCGGCAACAGCGGTGATGCCGGCGGGGAGCAGGCTCTTGTTCTGGTCCTTGAGGGCACCGAGGGCGCCTTTATCGATGGTCACCCGGCCTTTGCATGCCAGACCGCAGAGCAACCAGCGCTTCTTGGCTTCAAGGCGCGATGTTTGAGGCAGGAAAAGTGTGCCCTCTATCTGGCCGGCGGCGGCGTTTGTCAGTACGTCCGGCCTGTGACCGTTGGCGATGACCATGGTGATGCCGGAACTGGTCGCCAGTCGGGCCGCTTCCAGCTTGGTCACCATGCCGCCGGTGCCCAGGTCATCGGTAGTGCCGCTGACCAGCCGCTCCAGTTCGGCGTCAATCTTCTCGACGCGGCGTATCAGGCGGGCCGCGGCATCTTTGCGCGGGTCGGCCGTGTACAGACCGTCGATGTTGGTCAGAAGCACCAGCAGGTCAGCGTCAATCAGGTTGGCTACGGTCGCGGAAAGATTGTCGTTGTCGCCAAATTTGGCGGTCTCGATTTCGTCGATGGCGACAACATCGTTCTCGTTAACGATGGCGATAACGCCCATTTCGATTAGTGTCAGCAGGGTATTCCGGGCATTGAGATAGCCGGCGCGGTCGGCGAGGTCGGCTTTGGTCAGCAAGGCCTGGGCCACCGTCAGGTTGTACCAGCTGAAGAGCTGTTCATAGGTCTGCATCAGGTAGCTCTGACCAACCGCCGCCAGTACCTGCTTAAAGGGAAGGCCTTTTTGCTCCTTCTCTTTGCTCTCTTTGCGGCTGATGCCAAGCTTTTGCCGGCCGGCGGCGATGGCCCCGGAAGTGACGATGACAACCTCCTTGCCCTCGCGGCGCAACTGCGCTACCTGGGCGACAAGGCTTGACATGACTTTAAGGTCGAGTTGTTCTGTGCCGCCGGTAAGCAGGCTGGTGCCGAACTTGGCGACAATTCTATGGTAATTGTTGCCCTGCATGGTTGGGAATTATAGCACAGGGAGTACGTATTGCCCCCATCGTCGGATTCTTTGTTTGCCAGCAACACGCGTTTAACATACCATAAGACGTTGTTATGGATCTCTCCTGTCTCTTTCCGCTGGCAGGCGAACAGGCCGCCTTGAAAGGCCTGCTGGATGACCTGCGCCAGACCGGTGCCAGGCCGCGTGTTACCGTACTCAACGCTGCCCGGCCTTATTTGCTGGCTTTTCTTCATCAACAATTGCGTGTGCCGGTGCTGGTCGTCACGCCCGATTACGAATCCGCCCGCCGGCTTTATGACCAGCTTACGGTATGGTGCCCGCCGGGGGCGTCGCCGAAACTGTTCCCTGAGTTTACGCCGGATACAGAAGAGGGATTTACAGGCGAGGGTACACAGGACAGGTTGAAAACCCTAGCCGCTCTCGCACTGTTTCGTGATGGAGATACGCCGCCGGTACTGGTTGCCTCGGCTGAGGCTGCAGCCGGTCCGGTCATGGCCCGTGAGACTTTCCTCTCGGCCGAGGTCGTGTTGAAGCCGGGTGATTACGTTGACCCGATGGCCCTTCTCGAAACGCTCCAGAAGAATGGCTACGAAGTCGAGCCGACGGTGGAGGTCCCTGGCACGACCGGCCGCCGCGGCGGCATAGTTGACGTATTCTCTCCTCATGCTGAGTACCCGTTCCGTGTTGAGTTCACGGGCAACCGGGTGGAGACCATCCGGAGCTTCGACCCCAAAACGCAGCGTTCCCTGACCCGGCTCGACGCGGTCCATATCGTACCCGCGCGGGAGTTGCCTGAAAGTATGACCGGGACGCTTCTTGATTATCTGTCGGCCGAGGGGCTCCTGGTGCTGGATAACCCGGGGTCTGTCGAGCAGACATTGGAAAGGCCATTGCGTGAACTGCTGGAGGCGGCGATAGCACAGCGAAGCCGGGTGCTGGACCTCCTGCCCTGGTCCGGTGAGGCTCCGGCACTGCCGTTCACGCCGGTGCCATCGTACGGCGGCAGGCTTGAAGAGTTCGTTAAAGCACTCAAAGCTCTGCCACGGGATGGCTCGCGGACTATCATTATCAGCCATCAGGCGCGCCGGCTTTCGGAATACCTTCAGGAAAATGACGTTGTCGCCGCACCGCTGGCCGAGCTTTGCCAGTTGCCCCAGCAGGGGTCATTGACGCTCCTTCAGGGCTCGGTGGCTGAAGGATGGGCAATTGACGGCAGTCTGCGTCTTTTCAGCGACCGGGAAATCTTCGGTTTCGTCAAACAGCGCCGGCAGGTTCAGAAGCGTCCAATCCGCTGGCAGAATCTTCTTGCCCAGCTCCATCCCGGCGACTACATTGTCCATGTTGAACACGGCATCGGTCGGTTCATCGGACTGGTCAAACAATCGCAGAATGGGACCGAGCGTGAGTACCTGGTGCTTGAGTATTCCCAGGGCGATAAGCTCTACGTGCCGGTTGACCGTATCGACCGGGTGAGCCGGTACGTCGGTACCGGCGATGAGCCGCCGGCGCTTAACCGCCTCGGCACTCAGGAGTGGACCAGGACCAGGACAAAGGTCAGGAAGGCAGTGGAGGACATCGCCCGCGACCTCCTTGAGCTTTACGCGGCGCGCGAGGCCACGCCGGGCCATGCCTTCTCGCCCGATACTTTGTGGCAGCAGGAGATGGAGGCGGCCTTTCCCTACGTGGAAACGCCTGACCAGCTTGAAGCGGTTCGTGCCGTCAAAGAAGACATGGAAAAACCCCGCGCCATGGACCGGCTGATATGCGGTGATGTCGGCTATGGCAAGACCGAGGTGGCCCTGCGCGCTGCCTTCAAAGCGGTGATGGATGGCAAGCAGGTGGCGATACTGGTGCCGACAACCATTCTTGCCCAACAGCATTACACGACCTTCACCGAGAGACTTCAGGCCTACCCGGTCAGGGTGGCAATGCTCAGCCGCTTCTGCAGCCCGAAAGAGGAGCGGAGTATTGTTGAGGCACTTGCCACCGGCAGTGTCGACATCTGCATCGGTACCCACCGCCTTCTCCAGAAGGATGTGGTTTTTAGAGACCTTGGACTGGTCATTATTGACGAGGAACAGCGCTTCGGCGTCGCTCACAAGGAACGCCTCAAGCAGATGAAGCGTGAGGTGGACGTGCTGACGCTGAGTGCTACGCCAATTCCGAGGACACTCTACATGTCCATGGTCGGCGTCCGGGACATGAGCACAATTGAGACCCCGCCGGATGAGCGCCTGCCCATCAAGACGTATGTCGGCCAGTATGACGACAGCCTGGTGCGTCAGGCCATCGTGCGCGAGCTTGAGCGCGGCGGCCAGGTCTTCGTCGTCCACAACCGCGTCCACAGCATCGGCGGCGTGGCCGCCAGGCTTCAGGCGCTGGTGCCCGAGGCAAGAATTGCCGTCGCCCATGGTCAGATGCCTGAGGAACAGCTTGAGGAAATCATGATGAAGTTCGCCGCGGGCGAGGCTGATGTGCTGGTCTCGACAACCATCATCGAGTCCGGACTGGACATGCCCAACGTCAATACTCTGATTGTCACTGATTCCGACCGGCTCGGGCTGACGCAACTGCACCAGTTACGCGGTAGGGTGGGGCGCGGGGTTGACCGCGCCGCCGCCTATTTCCTGTACCCCAGAGACAAGCGGCTGACGCCGCAGGCGACCAGGCGTTTGCGGACCATCTTTGAGTTTACCGAGCTTGGCGCCGGCTTCGGCATCGCCCTCAGGGACCTGGAAATCCGCGGGGCCGGGAACCTGCTTGGTGTCGAGCAGAGCGGCCACATCGCCGCCGTTGGCTTCGACCTGTACTGCCGGTTGCTCGGTGAGGCCGTGGCCGAGCTGAAACAGAAAGGCGCTCCTGCGGAGGTGTCTTTGAAACCGGTAGAGCTTCCCCTGGTTGATTTGCCGCTTTCGGCGCATATCCCGAAGGACTATGTGGAGGACGAGGACACCCGTGTTTCCCTGTATTACCGTCTGACGCGGATGCAACGGTTGGAGCAGGTTGATGACATGAGAAAAGAACTGACTGACCGCTTTGGTCCTCTGCCAGCGCAGGTGGCCAACCTGCTGTTCGTGGTCGAGGCAAGACTGCTGGCCCGGGATGCCGGTATCGAAAGCATCTCCTGGGACCATGAGTATGTTGTTCTGCAACTGACTGAGGAGCGGAAGAGCCGGCCGGTTCGGGTTACGCCGGAGCGCTATCGTGGCCGGGTTTGGACTGGTACCGGACAGGTGCGGCTGGACACCCATAATATGCGCGACCCGTGGCAGGACATGCTGAGGGAGTTGCTGAAGGAGCTGGCCGGTTCAACCGGCTCGGTTCTATCATAATGAGGGAGGGATCATTCGGTGTCAGCTAAGGTTAAGATTTTCGATGCGAAACACAACAGTATTGTTGAGGTTGAAAGGGTTGAGAGAACCCCGGAGGAATGGAGAAAGATGCTCACGCCGGAGCAGTACGAGGTTACTGTCCTCAAGGGGACCGAGTATCCAGGCTCCTGCGCGTTTAGCGATGCCACCCGGCACGGTATTTTCAAGTGTGTCCGGTGCGGCACTGACCTTTTTGACAGTGGCGCCAAGTATGAGTCGGGCACGGGCTGGCCCAGTTACTACAAGCCGGTTTCGCCGTTAAATATACTGGAGGAGCCCGATTACAGCCACGGGATGCTGCGGACCGAAGTACTTTGCGCCCGTTGCCGTGCTCATCTCGGTCATGTTTTTAATGATGGTCCGCCGCCGACCGGATTGCGATACTGCATAAACGGTCTGGCCCTCAAGTTTGTTCCGGAGAACGAAGTCTAATGGCTGGTCGGAAGGAAACAGCGACCCTCGCCGGGGGCTGCTTCTGGTGTCTCGAGGCCGTCTTCACTTGTGTTGAGGGCATTGAGAAGGTCGTTCCCGGTTATGCAGGAGGGGTAGTTTCCCAACCCACCTACGAGCAGGTATGTTCCGGTGCTACCGGGCACGCCGAGGCGGTACAGATAACTTATGACCCCTCGCTCATCACCTACCGCGAAATCCTGGAGATATTTTTCACGGTCCACGACCCCACCACCCTTAATCGCCAGGGCGCCGATGTCGGCACTCAATACCGCTCGGCGATTTTTTACCATGACCAGACACAGAGAGATATTGCCCGGCATGTCATTGGAGACCTCGAACGGGCCGGCGTCTATGATGGCCCTATCGTTACCCAGCTTGTTCCGCTGGAGACTTTCTATCCGGCTGAAGAATACCACCGGGACTACTATTCCCGTAATCCCGAACAGGCATACTGCCGCGTGGTTATTTCACCCAAAATAGCCAGACTGCGCGATAGATGGACCTCCAAACTTAAGAAGTAGAGAAATGGACACCCTGAGACGTTTCATAGCCCTTGTCTTGCTGGTTGTCCTTGTCACTCTAGCAATTGCCTGCCGTGGTGCGGCATCACCATCATATACAGCTCCGCCGATTCCAACGCCGGCCCGGGCCAGCCCGAACCCTGTCGAGTTCAGGGTTATGCCAGCGCATATCCCGATGTCGGACGGGGCGAAGCTGGCGGCGGACGTCTACCTGCCGCAGACGGAGGGGCCGTTTCCGGCCATCCTCATCCAGACCCCTTACGATAAGAGCCGGATGTGGCCTGGGTTGGTCGAGGCGATGAAAGGAGACAAGGACTCATTCGGTTTCTTCGAGAGTACAAGATACGCCGTCGTTGTCGTGGACTGGCGCGGGAAGTTCGCGTCAAAAAATAACCCGCCGGGGAAGGCCCTGGTACAAGGTGGGCTGGACGGCTACGACTGCGTTGAGTGGGTGGCGAAACAGCCGTGGTGTAATGGTAAGGTGGGGACATGGGGCTCTTCAGCTCTGGGGAACATCCAGTACCAGACGGCGGCACATAAGCCGCCGCACCTGAAGGCTATCATGCCGCGGGTGGCTGACTACTCCAACAGCTATGACAAATACTACACCGGTGGAGTTTTACGTAAAGAGTACGTGGATGCCATGACCCTGATCGGCTGGGGGGCTATCAGCCAGCAGGTCTATGCCCATCCCTTCGACGATGGTTTCTACGACCGGATTGACTACATCAATCCGAAGGAAGTCGAGGTGCCGATGATGCTGGTTGGTGGCTGGTTCGATATCCATGACCTGACCAGGACATTCAACGATTTTATGAAATACGGCAGCGCTTTGGCCAAGAGGGACTTTCGCCTCCTGGTCGGCCCGTTTACTCATGAGGGAGTCGCTAAGGACGAATTGCAGGGAGAGTTGCTCTTTCCCAACGCCGGCGGGTTCGCCAGGGAAGAACAGCGCAAGTTCTTCGACCGGTGGCTCAGCGGCATCGATGAGAGTGCCGGGACTATCCCGCGGATTACCTACTATCTGACGGGTAGAAATGAATGGCGCTTCAGTGAAGTTTGGCCGCCGTCAGGCGTTACGCCGGTAGCGTGGTATCTTCAGGCTGGCGGTGGTCTGAAACCGTCTCCGCCAGCCGGGTTGACGCCGGATGTGTTCGTCAGCGACCCGAAAAACCCGGTGCCAACGGTCGGCGGCAACAACCTGAATCGCTGGACGCTTATTGCCGGACCTGCCGACCAGAGCAGGCGGGTCGAGACCCATCCCGATGTCCTGATCTACAGTTCGGAGGCCTTGCCGGAAGCGATGTCTATTGCGGGCGATATCGAGGTCAGGTTATATGTGTCTTCCGATTCAGAAGATACCGACGTTGCCATCCGTGTGACTGATGTCTATCCGGATGGCCGTTCCATGCTCGTCTGTGACAGCATTCAGCGGATGAGTCTGCGCGAGTCATTAAAGGCACAGCAGTTTCTGACACCGGGTCGGGTCTATCAGGTGTCTATCAAGGCCCCGGCAACGGCTCATACCTTTCTCGAAGGCCACAAGGTGCGGCTTATCGTTTCCGGGAGCAATTACCCTCGCTACGCGCTTAACACCAACAGCAGGCAGGGAACGCCGAAGGCAGCGACTAACCTGCTCTACCATGACCCGGAGCATCCCTCAGCACTGGTACTACCGGTGATGAGGTAGCCTCTGGCCGTGTGCCGTCTGTCCCGTATGGCTCGATTGACGCTGACCGGCTTGTTTTCTTATACTAACCGCCATATGACCATCTTGCGCACCCGTAATACTATGCTGTCCCTGCTCGGCGCACTGGTGCTCCTGGTAATCGTCGATGGTCTCCTCACGCTGTTCCTGGTCAGGAGCGGCATCGGACATGAGGGCAATCCTTTTCTGGCGTCATGGGTCGGCAACAATATGTTTCTGGTACTGAAGGTAGTCGGCGCCCTGCTCTGCGCCGGCATCCTTTGGGATGTGTACCGTCAGTTTCCGAGAGTTGGAACGATCGCCACGTCCTTTCTGACCGGGTTCTACGGCCTTATTGTAGCCTGGAATACGGCGGTGTTCCTTATCTGGGGGTGAAGTGGCGATGAACTGGGTTGACATCATTATCATACTGGTGACTCTGGGCTACGCCTTTTCCGGTTTCTCCCAGGGGGCAATCCGGACCATAGTCGGTCTTATCGGGCTTATAGCCGGCATCGTCCTTGCCGGTCGGTTTTATCCGCAGTTGTCGGTGGGGCTTTTTGGTACCTCACAGGGCTGGGAACCGGTCGTTGCCTGGGTGATAATCTTTGTCGTCGTGAATATCGCCGCGGCGGTGGTCGGGTGGGTGCTGGCCCGCCTGGTCAAGGCGGTGCTGCTTGGCTGGGTGGATAAGCTGATAGGACTGGTCATCGGTGCTCTTGTCGGCCTGCTGACCTGCGCCGCCCTGCTGGCGGTAGTGATGAAGTACCTGCCGGCGACCGACGCTACAATAGCGGGTTCGGGGCTGGCGACATTTTTACTGGACAAGTTCCCGATTGTCCTCGGTCTTCTGCCGTCTGAGTTCGGCTCCGTCAGGGACTTTTTTGCCTCGTCGGTGTGACGGTAACTATCTCTCGGTCTTTACCCACAACCGTTCGCCATCGGTCGTGAACTGGACCGTACCGTTCACCGCGGTCACGTACAGTCGGCTCTCGCCGACGCGGTCTTTCAGACGTGATACCACCTCGGCATGGGGATGTCCGAATTGGTTGCCGGCGCCGGCGGAGATGACTGCGGCCTCCGGGCTGACCGCATTCAGAAAGCGCGCTGAGGTCGAAGTCCGACTGCCGTGATGGGCCACCTTAAGTACGCTCGACTTTAACGGCGCGCGGTTCGTCAGGAGTCCCAGTTCCGCCTCGTAAGCGATATCGCCGGTAAGCAGGAAGCTTACCTTGCGCCATGAGAGGCGCATGACCAGTGCGTTGTTGTTGACATCATCGTCAGTACCCGCCAGAAGTTTTTCCCCCGGGTGCAGAATGTCCAGCCGGATGCCGCGTCCCAGGTCAAAAAACTGCCCGGCGCGGGCAATGATGCGTTCAATGCCTTTATCCCGCACTGCGTCCTGCCATTGCCGGTAGCCGGCCGACGAGTACACCAGTCCGGGTTCAACCACCTTTTTCACCTGATACCGGTCGAGCACGGGCAGGAGACCGGTGAGGTGGTCGGTCTGTGGCTGGGAAAGCACCACCAGGTCAACCGTCCGGTCCCAGAACGGCAGTAATCGGCCAAGGTAGTTGACTGCGGTCTGCACTCCCGGGCCACCGTCAATCAGTATCTTCTGATGGTCCGGCGTCTGGATAAGTATGGCATCGCCCTGGCCGACATCGAGGATGCTTACGTGGAGCTGTTCATCAGGTACGGTCAGCGCCGCCGTCCATACCAGGCAGGCAATCACCAGCAACGGGATGACCAGCCATTTCAGCGCCCGCTTTGAGGCAAAGGCTGAAAGACCCCTGGTAATGTTGCCGGTCGTTACGGGGACTCTCTCGAACACAGCGATGACCCGGCGGCGGTACTTAACGGCGCAATAGATTGCGGCCGCAGTGGCGTAGTAGGCGATTACACCCCGGCCGCTGAATGTAACCTGGACCGAGGACAGTGGCAGGACATGGAAGCTCTGGACTACCCATATCAGGTAGCTGATAAACAACCATGCCGCCCAGCCGGCTATCCAGCCCAGCGGCCAGGCGATAAGGGCGAATACGGCGGTTATGGCGGTGGTAACGATGATGCCGGGCAGGGCCACGGCGCCGAAAATGGTTGCCGGCAGACCGACCAGCGAGACGATATCGAAGTAATAAGCGATGACGGG
>Ga0272448_1008191_pt1 | contig 10915 bp, 6 predicted proteins | sample YNPCB0191_FD_202220 | JGI IMG/M metagenome (GOLD analysis project Ga0272448, IMG submission 202220) | Hot spring sediment microbial communities from Yellowstone National Park, WY, United States - YNP-CB-019-1 | ecosystem: Environmental > Aquatic > Thermal springs > Hot (42-90C) > Sediment... | reverse complement strand
GGGGAGTCGGTCCTGGTCGAGTGGAGCGAGCCGAGGGATGTTCACGCGGTTCGGCTGGTGTTTGCCTCGGATCCGGTTGACGTCGCGGTCTGCTGGTGGTATCGCCGCTGGCCGGACAACGGCGCGGGCGGGTGGATGAAGCTGGACGATCCGTTCAACGGCAGGTTCGTTACGGCGGCGGTCGAGCGCAGCGGCTCGGCACGGGAGTGCCTTCTCACGTTCAAGCCGCTCGACAAGGCCGAGGTGCCGGAAGCCCAGGCGGTCGGTGCGACCTGGCGCTCCACCTATAAGATTCGCCTCCGGCTCGGCGCGGGCGCAAGGATTGCAGAGGTCGAGTGCTTGACGGACTCGACCTGGAAGACGGCCAAACTGCGCATCGAGCTGCCTTACCCGGCTCCCGGCATCCCCGGCCTAACGCTCGAGCGCGTCGAAGCCCGGAACGGACGCATCCTGTCGCTCACCCCCGAGGACGAGAGGGCGGCGGTCGTGGAGGTCAAGTACGCCGACAATCCCGAAAGGCTCAGCCCGGACAGGGGATACGTCGTCGTTCGAACGAGCGGTACCGACTTCTCGTTCTTCGTAGACGACGTGCTGCGCGACGGAGTCATCTGGGTGCGCGACCTCAACGCCTACATTTCGGATGCGTCTCGGAACCTCTCGAGCCGAGATCTGAAACGCCCGGCCGGGTCCTGGGCGAAACCGGTGATGGAACGAGTCCAGGATATGCCGGAGCAGACATTCGAGAACGCGATGCGCACGATTCCGCGCAAGTGGATCGATCACGCACATATGGGCCTGCCGATTCTGCGCCAGGAAGCCAGCATCAACTACTCGGCCTGCCCGTACACTTACTCCAAGTCGCTCAGGGGGATCGGCTCCGACGTGGATCGCTCTCCGCAGTTTCCCGAAGAATGGTCCGCGCGAGAGTTCACCCTGGTTACCAACAAGACTTCCGTCGGGCCACCCGGTCCGAAAAGAATCAAGCGATATCTCGAGGACGGCTACCTGCCGATCGTTCATTCGGAGTGGAACGAGGAAGGCATCGACTATCACCAGACCATCTTCGTGACTGCGCTCGACCAAGCGGTGCTCAAGCAGTCACTGGCTCCGCCCGCGCCTCCGCCGGTTCCGATGGGCCGGGGAGAAAAGGCCGCCGACTACGGGATCGGCCCGCGCGGTGACGAACCCATCGCCGCGATGATGCGGCTGGAGATGTCGAACCGCGGCGAGCAAGAACAGACGGCCTATCTTTGGCTGAAGCCCAAGCCTATGCCGCCGATGAGCATCTCCATCGACGGATTGCTCATACTCGACAAGCCGACAAAGCCTTCCGTCGGCGCGGACTTTACGCCCTGTTGGGGTCAGATCGTCACCTTCGGCAGGGGAGAGCTGTCGTACCTGAAAGCCTTCCTCCCGGAGGGTGCCCAGGCGAAGGATGCTCGCGACGTGATCCGCTACAGCGTTACGCTCAAGCCCGGCGAGAAGCACTCTGTCCTGTTCAAGATGCCCTACATTGAGCAGATGAGCCCGCGCGAACTTGACCAGCTCAAGGCGCTTGAGTGGGATAGCTCGTATCGAGAGGTCAAGGACTTGTGGAACAAGCGGCTGGAAAGGTCGATCTCGGACTATCACGTTCCGCAGCCGGAGCTGGAAAACCTCTGGCGAGCGAACCTGTGGCACGTGCTGATCGGGACGGATCGCGACCCCTCGACCGGCCTATACGAACACGGCGCGGGAACCTACGCCTACCCCATGTACGCCAACGAGGCGATGATGGTAGCGCGTTCGCTCGACATGCGAGGCGAACACGAGGAAGCTCGCAGGTTGATCGAACCTTATATCGTCTCCCAGGGTCAGCGCGCGCTGCCGGGCAACTTCAAATCCAAAGACGGCCTCCTATACGCCGCCGCACCGGCGAAATACGACCAATACACCGCCCAGGGCTACAATATGCACCATGGCTTCATCCTCTGGGCTGCCGCCGAGCACTACCTCTTCACCCGAGATCGGGCCTATCTCGAGGCGATCGCACCCAATCTGATCGCCGCCTGCGATTGGATCACACGCGAGCGGCAGGCCACCAAGGTGATGAACCCGGACGGATCCAGACCCGTCGAGTACGGCCTCGCGCCCGCCGGCGACCTGGAGGACGTCGACGAGTATCTCTACTTCTACGCCACCAACGCCTACTACTACCTGGGTATGAAGACCGCTGCCGAGGCGCTGGCGGACATCGGCCACCCCGAGGCGAGACGGCTGCGAGCGGACGCGCAGGCCTACCGCGACGACATCCTCGCGAGCGTGAGGGAATCGGTCGCAACGAGCCCGGTCGTGCGGCTGCTGGATGGGTCATACGTGCCCTATGTCCCGCCGCGCGCCTATGCTCTGACCGACCAAAAAGAGGGCTGGATCCGGGAGGCGCTCTACTGCGCGCTGCACCTGGTCGATGCGGGACTTATCCATTACCAAGACAACATGGCCTCGTGGATCCTGCACGATCTGGAAGATCGGATCTTCTTCAGCGACGTCTCCGGCCAACCGCCGGAAAAAATGAAGATGACCCTCGACGAATACTGGTTTACATTCGGCGGCTACAACCCTCAGCCCAACCTGCTGGATAACGCGATAGCGTATCTCAAGCGCAATCAGAGTGCCAACTTCGTGCGGGCGTTTATGAACATCTACTCCGCAAGCATCTATCCGGACACAGTGTGTTTCTCCGAGTGTGTGCCGCCGTTCGCGGCCGGCGGCGGGCCGGTCTACAAGACGCCGGATGAATCGAAGTTCATCCAGTACATGCGCCAGATGCTGATTCTGGAAATGGGCAATGAACTGGCCGTCGGCCGCGGCATCCCGAGGGCGTGGATGGAGGACGGCAGGATCGTGGAGCTGCGCGACGCGCCCACCTACTTCGGCCCGATGAGCGTGAAGTACGAGTCGCACGCCGACAGCGGGATCATAAAGGCGCAGATCAGCTTGCCTTCTCGGAATCCCGCCGAGCGCGCGCTCATCTCGTTCCGGCATCCGAAGGCAAGGCCAATCAAGTCCGTCACGGTCAACGGCCGGCCGTGGTTCGACTTCGATCCGACCAGTGGAGAGGTCTCCGTGCCGGGAAGCTGGCGAGACGTGACCGTTACAGCCTCTTACTAAGGAAGCAGGGTACGGATCTTGCAGGGTGTTACGGTCGTGCCGAACCCAGTTCGGCGTCGAGGCCGTGGCCCTAGAATCGGGTTTGGGGGACGCGTGCACGTTGCGCGTGTGAGAACGGCCTACACAATCGCTGAAGGGAAGTGATGCAAATGCGCGCGCGGTCTGCTGTGCGGCAAGCCGCAACTCTATTCGTGTGTATGCTGGTGATGTGCAGTCAAGGGGCCGACGCGAGGCGCGTGATACTCATGATCGGCGACGGAATGGGCTACAAGCACGTCGAGATCACGCGCAACTACCTCGGGCGGTCGACGGCAATGGAAACACTGCCCGTCAAGTACGGGGTTTCGACCTACGAATACGGCGGCAGTTACTCCAGCTCGCAAGCGTGGAGCAACTTCAACTACGTGAAAAGCGGGGCGACGGACTCTGCATCGGCGGCGACCGCTCTCTCCTGCGGCGTCAAGACCGACAACGGCAACATCGCAACCGACCACAACGACGTCCATCGGCTCGAGACGCTTTCCGAGTTCGCCCGCGCAAGGGGGCTTGCGTCCGGGGTCGTGTCTACCGTTCCGTTCAGCCACGCTACTCCAGCCGCGTTCGCCGCTCACAACAACAGCCGCAACAACTATACCGCAATCGCGCGCGAGATGATCACGGGCTACGGCGACGGCACCGGCGCGCGCGGCAACACGCCGACCGTGGAGGTGATCATCGGCGGCGGTCACCCGACCTGGGCCGGTGGATACATCGGCACCAGCGAGTACAACGCCCTCAAAAACGGCACCACGGGCCAAGGCTGGACCTTCGTGGAACGCAAGTCCGGAGTCAGCGGCTCGACCTCGCTCGCGAACGCCGCATCCGCCTCGACCAAGCTCTTCGGCCTGTACGGCGGTTCCGGCGGCAACATCGAGTACCGCAACGCAAACGGTGCCGGACATAACCCGGAGAACCCTACTCTTGCGGATATGTCTCTCGCCGCCCTCACGGTGCTCGACCGCTGCGCCGGCGGGTTCTTTCTGATGATCGAGGGTGGCGCCATAGACTGGGCCTCGCATAACAACAACATCAACCAGACGATCGGCGAGGTAATCGGATTCGACCAGGCGGTGGAGGCCGTGATGGGATGGGTGGACGCGATCGACCCGACCTGGGCGGACACTCTGCTCATAGTCACCGCCGATCACGAAACAGGCTACATCACCAGAGCGGCGGGCGTCTTCCCGAACGTGCCGCTCGCCAACCCGGGTGCGGGCGTGCTTCCGACGGCCGGGACGCATTTCGCATGGAACTCCACGGGCCATACCAACAGTCTCGTCCCGCTCTATGCCAAAGGCGTCGGGTCGAACCTCTTCGCCGACTACGCGACTATGTGGGACCCGGGCTACGCCACCTACTACCTCGACAACACGCACATCAACTCAGTCATCAAGAACGTAATCCCGGAGCCGCAGAGCCTAGCGGTGCTTGCGCTGGGCTTGGCGGCGTTGTGGACGACTCGAAAAAAACCGCATCGATAGGTGCGAACCACGGAAAGGCGACCGAATGGAAAAGCAGCCGTATCTCGCCGCTGCGGCGGAGTTTCTGACCACACTGATCGAGAAAGGCACGGACCACTACGGTAGAAAGCACACGCCGGTCCTGTGTCTGTGTCTGGACCCGGAGACCTTTACTCCCCCGAAACCGCCGGAAAAGATCGACCGCGACTACGCGATAGGGTTCGAGTATCTCTACCGCGACTTCGGATTCTATTGGAAGAGCCATCTCCACGGGTCGAACCTGATCTACGACCAGGGGACGATCCGCGCGCTTTATGCGCTCTCGGACTCGACCGCCGAAGACCGTTTCCGCAGGGCCGCCGACGCCTATCTGGACTTCTTCCTGGAAAACCTCGTGAGCGAGCAGACAGGCATCTTCGGCTGGGGTGAGCACATTTTCTACAACGTGTTTCTGGACTATCTCATCGGAGGGTGCTTTCAGACCTCCGGCTGGCACTATTTCTACTACGGCCACGAGCTGGAGCGCTGGACTACCATCTACGACCTTCTCTGGGAGAAAGATCCCGAGAAAACTCGAATCGAGATAGAGGCAATCTACGACTACAAGATACACGACTACGACACGTTCATCTGCAACCGCCATTCGCAGTTCTATTCCGGAAGGTCGGACGACGTGTATACGTTCATCAAGCACACGGGGCTTTTCGCGCACGCCAAAACCGGCGATGCGAAGTATCTCGAATGGGCGAAGAAGATGAGCGACGTATTCTGGAATATACGCAATCCCCAGACCAATCTCTGCCGCCACTGCGTGCAGGAGCACTGGGGCGGGCCGCAGACGTCATCCGGCAGCGGAATCGGTGAGCTGGCCCTGTTTTTGATGCGGGCGTATCAGTGGTCGCCCGAACCAGGACTTCTCGAAAAGGCGCATGCCTATCTGAAGGCCTACTGGAAGTATTTCCGAGCGGACGACGAAGGCGGGTTCAGGGCCGCCGTCAACTGCGACGGCACCGACGCTCGACCCGGCCAGCTCGACGACTATTGGGAGGGACCGATCCGCTGTGCGAAAGCCGCCGCTCTGGCCTACTCGCTTACCCGCGACCCGGACATGCTCGCGCTCGCCGACACCGTGGTCTCACATCTGAGCCCGGAGACGGAGTTCGATTCGGTAGTGGAAAGATCGCTGGTCTCGGATGCAATCGAGGCCCGCGCGAGCGCGCTGAGCACGGCCGTCGATCTCTACGAGGTCACCGGCGAGGCGAGATACCTTGCAAAGGCGAAGGAACTTGCCGACGATGCGATCAAGCGGTTCCTGAGAAACGGATTGTTTGTCAGCGGGCTGGCCTTCGATCTCCAGGCTCGACCGAGAGTCTGGCGGACATACGTCTACGACGCCCGCGCCGGCTCCGGCTGGCTTGCGCTCAATCTGATCCGGCTGCAGAGAGACCTCGACGCCACCCGCGCGGGCACGTTCCGCAAGTTCGAGGAATTGGAGAGAATCTATGACTGACTTCAAAGGCATAGTAGCGGCGATCCTGACCCCGTTCGACGACGACGACCGCGTGGACCTGGAATACGTAAGACGGCTTGTGCGGTTCGTGGAGGACGGCGGATGTCAGGGGTTCGTGCCGTCGGGAACAAACGGCGAGTTTCCCTCGATGACGCTCGACGAGAGAAAAGCCCTAATCGAAACGTGCGCCGCCGCAAAGGGCGGGCTTTTCATGGTTGCGGGCACCGGCTGCTCCAACCTCAAGGACACGGTCGAACTCACTAGGTTCGCCGAGTCGGTCGGCTCGGATGCTGCCATGGTGGTGCCGCCGTACTTCTTCTTCTACGCTACCGAACAGGGCCTGATCGACTACTACAAGCGCGTCTTCGACGCGGTGTCGCTCCCGATCTTTCTTTACAACATCCCGCAGTGCTCGGGCGTTCGGATAACCGACGGCCTTATACGCGCGCTTGAGTGTTATCCACACCTCGCCGGGGTCAAGGACAGCTCCGGCCGGCTTGAGAGCACTCTGCACTATATCGAAGCCTTTCCGAACCTGAAGGTGTTCGTCGGTGACGATCACCACTGCCTTTCCGCACTCACCGCGGGCGGAGCTGGCCACATTACGGGGCTGCCGAACGCGTTTCCGAGGATCTGCGCCGATCTGTATCGGGCTTTCGCCGCCGGCGAGGACGCCGCCGGGTACCAGGCGCGCCTGTCAATGGCACGTCACATCTACTCGGCGTTCCCCGAGTTCGCGCTCAACAAGTACGTTCTCAGCTTGCGCGGGTTCCCGTTCCGCCACTGCCGCCCGCCTCTAACGGATCTTTCATCGGAGCAGAAAGCCCGGTTCGAGGCCCTCATGCGCGCCGCGGGTCTGTGGGATATATAGGCCGTTGCGATAGGAACGCGGCCAATTGTGCTCTATCGGAACAGCTCGATATCTGAGCCGGCCGCATCACGCCCAAGCGTGGTTGAAGGCCTATGGGGCCTCCCATCGGTTGAGGCTGCTATTCGGCTATCGAAACCGCCGTCCGCTTGGCTGCGGACTCGTACGCCGCGAACACCAGGCGCACCGTCTTGATGTTATCTTCGCCCGAGGTCTCTGCCGGTTCTCCCGTGCGCAGCGAGTGCAGCAGATTCGCGTTGCACGGCACAATGCTCGAGTGGACCAGGTCGTGCGACGGCTCGGCCCACGGGTAATGCGGGGGAACGTGGCGCGACGAGACGGTTCGCCCGCCCTTGGTTACCCTGACCCAGTAGTCCGGCCCAAGTTCGACGGATCCGCGCTCGCACTCCACGCGAATGAAGACCTCCGGGAACCTGTCGTGCTCCAGTCTGCTGGCGTAGCTCAGCTCACAGGTCACGGTAACTTGCTCGCCCATCGTCATCATCACCGTGGCCACGTCCTCGCCCTTGATCTCCGGGTTGACGCGATTGATCTGGCAGTATAGCCGGGAGGCCTCCCCGAAAAGAAACCGCGCCACGTCCAGAATGTGGCTGCCCATATCGGTCAGGATGAACTGCTCCAGCTCTTTCAGGAAAGGCTGGTTCTCGAACACCGGAAAGCTGTTGGCGTAGAGAATGTGGCCTCGGAAGGGCTTTCCGATCTCGGAATCCGACATGGCTTGTTTCACGGCGCGTATCGGGGTCTGCCAACGCCAGTTTTCGTGGATCATAAACGGCACGCCGCGTTCGCGACAAGCGGCGACCATCGCCTCGGCAGTCTCCAGATCAGGGGCCATCGGTTTCTGACAGATGACCGGGATGCCGCGCTCGGCCGCCATCAGGGTGAACCGCGCGTGCGTTCCGACGTCCGTGATGATGTCGACAAAGTCGAGCTTCTCCGCATCCAGCATCGCCTGGGCGTCGTCATAGACCCTCGGCACGCCGAAGCGCTCGGCGACCGCCTCCGCCTTGGATCGCGTTCTGTTGTAGATCGCGACCAGTTCGACCCCGCCGAGTTCCATCCATCCCGCTATCTGATAGGGCGCCCAAAAGCCGCACCCCATCACTCCGAACCGCAGATCAGCCATCAACAACCTCCCGCCGACAGGCCGAACACCGCGCCGGCCGTGCCGCCCAGCACGAGGGACAGCTCGGCGTCCGACAGACCCAGGCTGCGATACTTCGCAAGCTCGACCGCCGCATTCTCGCCGTGGTCGGAACCGAACATAACGCGATGCGGCCCCAAGGCCCTCACCCAGTGCAGGACAGTGTGACCGCCTACCCAGCTCGGCTCGAGATACACGTTCGGGCAGCTCTCGGCGAGCAGGCCGGCTTCGGCCGCCAGCATGTTGTGCCCGGCGTGCGCGACCACGATCCTCAGATCGGGATTATCGCGGGCGATCGGAAAAAGAAGCGACGGCAGCGTCCACGGTATCCCCGGCCCGGTATGCACCATCACCGGCACGCCCAGCTTCCGAGCCGTCTCGAACACTCTCCGCCCGTGCGTGCCGAGCGGGTTGGTGGCGTGACCGAACGGGTGCAGCTTCAGCCCGACAAAGCCCAGTTCCTCGATACAGCGCCTCACCTCGTCCTCGAACTGCGTTCCCGGAAGGTGAGGGTTCGGGCATGCGATGCCGCGGAACCGCCCCGGATACCGCCTCGCTAGGTCCGCGACCGCGTCGTGGCACTGCCGGACTTCCTCCAGCGTGTGCACGGTCGGCGGCTGGACAAGCGTTACGTCGATCCCGTTCAACTCCTGCGAGTCCAGAAGCGACTGTTCCGTGAAGTCCACGTCGAAAACCGGGTCGAGCCCCAAGTGCGCGTGTGCGTCAACTATTCTCATTCGCTGTGCTCCAGATATCCTGTGTGGTCCAGACCCTCTCGCACATCCTCATTCCCCACGCGGTCGAACCTCATACTGAGCAAAGCAACCTCATCCTGAGCCGGGTTGCGGTCATCCTGAGCCGGGTGCCGTCATCCTGAGCGAAGCGAAGGATCTCCATCATCACTCCGAGATGCTTCACTACGTTCAGCATGACGCGGTCGCCTGCCGCCGCCTGAGCCGGACGCCCGTCATCCTAAGCAGGTTGCCGTCATCCTGAGCGAAGCGAAGGATCTCCCGTCGGCTCTAGATTCCTGGCTCCGCTCGGAATGACGCCCGGTCGACGGCTATTTTCGAAAGAGCACCCCTTCGTCATGCTGATCACCCCTTCGTCGTCCTGGTCACCCCTGCGTCATCCTGATCACCCCTTCGTCATCCTGAGCGAAGCGAAGGATCTCAGCCTAACGTCCGTATACATCACCGCGTCTAGCATGGCCGGACGCCGCTAGGCGGGATGTATCATCTCGGTCAACACCGCCCTGATCTCCTCCGGCTCGAAGACCCTGCGCCAATCCGGTTTGAAGATCTTGTCGCTGCCCCATCGAATCGCGACCTTCGCGGCATCCGAGAACGGCGACGAGATCGCGCCGAACGCAATCGCAAGCGCTATCTGTGCGTGTCCCATCATAAACGCGTGGGCGGCTTCGCGGGGCACCCCGGCCTTGATTGCTTCCTCCATCGCGTCCCTCATCAGGCACGCCGCCGATGCGGCAACCACCTCCGCCATCGCCGGCTCTAGCACGGCCATCTGCTCGACGGTTATGCGGTGCGAGTTCCTCACGGGTGCGAACATCACGCGGCACAGCTTCTGGGCGGAGTTGAATGCCTCTTCCGTCCCGTGCACGAGCGCGATCACGATGTCCTGAACAGCCGCGATCCCGCCGAAGAAATCCTTTCTGGCTTCGGGAGTCGGCTGGTCGTAGAACATCGGCGGGTGGCAGGGATGGCACGCCACGTAATTGAGATCGTCGCGCATGGCCACCTCTCCGAGTGCCGCGGCAGCGGGATCGAGGAAGACAACCACAGCGCCCGGCCTCGCCAGAGGAACGAGCGCCGAACTGATCGAGCCGATCAGTGCGTCCGGCACCGCTAGAACGATCAAGTCGGCCTGCGGGACCGCCTCCTCCGACGGCGTCACCGTCAGTCGTTTGTCGCGAAGCCGCGCGATTCCCGCATCGGCCTTCTCGCAATATACCACGTCGTACGGTCCGGCACGCATCACGCCGGGCCGTACGGCGGCCGTCGGCTCGCGGGTGCCGGGCTCCGCGTCGGCCAGCCGAACAAAGTTGTCGGCGATGCGTCCTCCCATCTTGCCGCCGGCGCCTATGAGAACTACTGTCTCACGCATAATCTACTCCCAACTTGCCTCCGTCCCCAGTCCGAACAGCGGGGCGAGAACGCGCCGAACCCGAAAGCCGCTAATCAGACCGGCGCGCCGGCTCCGCCCTGCTGTCGGGCAAAGATGGTTAAAGCGGTCGAATCCAGATGTTGCGAAATCGGACGGGGCAGCCGTGATCCTGCAGCCTGACCGGCCCCGGATCCTTCGGGTCCTGCATCGATTCGCCCGGCGTCGGGTGAGGGATTTCGACGTCTTCCTGAATCCAGACCCCGTTCTGCAACACCGACATCCGCGCGTTGGCGATCTTCTTGCCGCTGTCGTCGAACCGGGGCGCGTGGAAGAATATGTCGAATGTCTGCCAGTGTTCGGGCGGCCTGCAAGCGTTTGTCATCGGCGGAGAGATGCTGTAGATGGCTCCGCAATCCCCGGCTCCGCTCTTGAGTCCGTAAGAATCCAGAATCTGAACCTCGTAGTTCCAGCCCTGCAGGAATACTCCGCTGTTGCCTCGGCCTTGGCCGCGTCTGTCCGGCATCAGCGGCACCCAGAACTCCACGTGGAGTTGGCAGTCCTTGAAGGACCTCTTCGTGCAGATGTCGCCCCCGCCGGCC
>Ga0272448_1008190_pt1 | contig 10915 bp, 15 predicted proteins | sample YNPCB0191_FD_202220 | JGI IMG/M metagenome (GOLD analysis project Ga0272448, IMG submission 202220) | Hot spring sediment microbial communities from Yellowstone National Park, WY, United States - YNP-CB-019-1 | ecosystem: Environmental > Aquatic > Thermal springs > Hot (42-90C) > Sediment... | reverse complement strand
CAACACGAAGATGACGGTGGAGTTGATCCAGCCGGTGGCGTTGGAAGAGGGGTTGCACTTCGCCATTCGTGAGGGTGGTCGCACGGTGGGTGCCGGCGTTGTGACCAAGATCATTGACTAGTGGCAGCCCAACCATTCGTTTTGCGGGTTGCTGTCACAGCGGGTAACAGAGCACAATTCTCAGGAATAGTGGATAAAGATGGCCAAGAAAGCTGATCGCATGCTGATAACCCTCGCCTGCACCAAGTGCAAGTCGAGGACATATTTGACCGAGAAGAATAAGCGCAACGATCCTGACCGCCTGGAGCTTAGCAAGTATTGTCCGCGCTGTCGCGAGCATACGCCCCACCGCGAGGCAAAGTAGTGTCAGCAGGTCGCGCAGGCCTCTAGCTCAATTGGCAGAGCAGCGGTCTCCAAAACCGCAGGTTGAGCGTTCGAGTCGCTCGGGGCCTGCCAGGCTGTGCTTATGGGGGAGAAAAAACAGTTGAGCCCGTCAATCAAGACATTACTTCCGCAGCGCAGTGAGCAAGCGGGGGGTGCAGAGCGGCCTCGCCCGGCGGCAAAACCCGCCGCCAAACCAGCAGCCCGACCGGCAGGTCCAGCCAAGGAGAACCGGCTCGTGCGCTGGTGGAATGAGACAGAATCCGAACTGAAGAAGGTCGTGTGGCCCAGCCGTAAGGAGTGGACCAACCTGACCCTGGCTGTTATTGCCGCAACAGTGGCCACCGGTGTCTTCCTGGGATTGGTAGATTTCGTTTTTGAGCGACTTATTCTCTTCTTGACCGCCAGATAGATGGTGATGATCGGGTGTTGAGAAATGGAGCGATGAGCACCGGGCTGCCATGAAGGGCTCGGTGCTCATCACTCGTTACTCACTAGCAGCACGTTAAGTGTGACTGATGGAAGAACACAAAGAGAAAGAAAAAGAAGGAAACAAAGACACGGAGCGGCGGTGGTATGTTGTCCACACCTACTCCGGTTATGAAAACAAAGTCAAGGCTAACCTTGAGCATCGCATTGAGTCCATGGACATGAAGGATAAGATCTTCCAGGTCGTGGTCCCCACCGAAGAGGAAGTCGAGCTCAAAGAGGGACACAAAGTCACGACCAAACGGAAGATCTTCCCTGGCTATGTGCTCGTCGAGATGATTATGAGCGATGACTCCTGGTATGTCGTGCGCAACACGCCGGGAGTGACAGGATTCGTCGGGACGGGCAATAGCCCCATTCCCCTCATGGATCATGAAGTCAAGGCCATCATCAAGCAGATGAAGGTTGAGACACCAAAGGTCAAGGTCGGCTATAGCGTCGGCCAGAGTGTGAAGATCATTGACGGCCCGTTTGCCGAGTTTATGGGCGTCGTTGATGAGATCAACCCCGAGCGCGGCAAGGTGAAGGTGCTGGTCTCATTCTTTGGCCGTGAGACTCCGGTGGAGCTCGACTTCAATCAAATTGCCCGTTTGTAGAATTGCGGATTTTTTTGATGTGGGATGTCGGATTGTGGCTTGCCCTCATCGGCAGTCCAAGAGTCATAAATCCCAAGAGGAGTTAGAATGGCAAAGAAAGTCAAGGCGGTGGTGAAGCTACAGATCGTGGCCGGCAAAGCCACCCCGGCGCCTCCCGTTGGCCCTGCTCTCGGTCAACATGGCGTCAACACCATGGCCTTCTGCAAAGAGTACAACGAAAGAACTGCTGCTCAAGCCGGGATGGTGATCCCCGTCGAGATCACGATCTACGACGACCGGTCGTTTACTTTCGTCACCAAGACACCACCGGCCGTTGACCTCATCAAGAAAGCGGTGGGAATCGAGAAGGGGGGCGCCACACCCAAGCGGGCTAGCGCCGGTAAAATCACCAAGGCTAAGGTGCGCGAGATCGCCGAGCTCAAGCTCAAGGATCTGAACGCCTACGACGTGGATGCGGCCATGAAGATCATCGAAGGAACGGCCCGCAGTATGGGAGTTGATGTTGTTCCGTAGTAACCAGTCAGATGACCGATGCCTGCGAAGACATCGGCAATCCTGGTAGACACGTGGGAGCCCTGATGGGGCGCCAACACCACAAGGAGAAAACAATGGCAAGGAAACACGGTAAGAAGTACATTGAAGCAGCAAAGCTCGTCGAGAAGGGCAAGACATACAGCCCCAAAGACGCTGTTGCTCTGGCCAAGAAGACGTCAATTACAAAGTTCGATGCAACCGTCGAGGCCCATTGGCGCCTCGGAGTTGATCCCAAGTATGCCGATCAACAGGTACGTGGCCTGGCGGTTCTGCCCCACGGCACCGGACGCCCGGTGCGTGTTCTCGTCTTCACTCAAGGCGATGGCGTGCGTATTGCCGAAGAAGCCGGTGCAGATTACGTGGGCAGTGATGAGCTCATCAAGAAGATAGAAGAAGGGTGGACGGATTTCGATGTTGCTATTGCCACGCCCGATGTCATGCCCAAGGTGAGCAAGCTGGGCCGCATTCTCGGCCGACGCGGGCTGATGCCCAATCCCAAATCGGGAACGATTGCCCCAGCTGCCGACTTGCCGCGATTGATCAGAGACGCCCGCAAGGGGCGCGTCGAATTCAAGATTGACAAAACGTCCAATCTGCATGTTCCCATCGGCAAGGTGAGCTTCAGCGACGATCAGCTCTTCGAGAACCTGGCTACGTTAGTTGAAGCGGTTATCAAGGCCAAACCGGCAGGAGCGAAAGGGCAATACGTCAAATCGTTGACCATTACCACAACGATGGGACCTGGTATTCCTATTGACGTCAATGCTGCTCAGGAGTTGAGCGCAAGCTAAGCACAGGGCGGACTTCGTCTCTGCTGCAGATAACGACAATCGAATTATCCGGCCCGAGACAGCAGGTGTTCACGCTGTGGACTTAATCATCGCCTGCCGAGGCAAATGACATGAGGCACCGTTGCTGCGAAGTGCGGCAACGGTGTGTGATATGGTCTTTGCGTCGTGCAGGCGCAAAGACCGTTTTTGTTTAGGGAGGTGAGACAGTTTGGCCACATCATCACACACTAGTGGCAGCAAGGCCTACAAGCCGAAGGTATCGCCAGTCAAAGCGAAGAAAGTAGCCGATCTGGCAGAGAAGCTGGCAAAGGCGCACATGGCGGTCGTGACTGACTATCGCGGTATGAAGATGGCCGAGATCTCAGACTTGCGCAGCCAGTTACGCAAGGTGGATACTGAGTTCCACGTGACCAAGAATACTTTCGTCCGCCTGGCCGGCACACAAACCGGGCACGACAGTCTTGCCCGGGCATTGGCCGGCACAACAGCAATTGCTTTCTGCTTCGGCGATGTTGCTGCTCCAGCCAAAATTCTGGCGGACTTTGCGCGCACGTCAAAGACATTCGCCATCCGCGCTGCCCTGCTCCAGGGGCAACTTGTGCCCGCCGACCGACTGATGGCCATCGCCAATCTGCCGGCACGGCCAGTGTTGCAGGCACAGTTCCTGGGTGCGCTGCAGGGCCCAATGGCAGGTCTGGTGGGCGTATTGAGCAGCCCCATGCAGGGGTTGCTGGCCGTCCTGCAGGCTCGTGCTGCGCAATTGGGCGGCAACTAGCCTGATGCAGGCAGCATCAGGGCTGCCCGGACGATTGCACAATTGAACTCATTATTCATCAAGGAGATGTAGAAGAAATGACCAAGGAAGAAATCATCAAGGCTTTGGATGCTATGCCGGCCTTGGAGCTGTCTGAGTTTGTTAAGGAGCTTCAGGAGCATTGGGGTGTGAGTGCAGCCGTTGCTGTGGCTGCCCCCGCCGCAGGCGCTGCTCCTGCTGCCGGTGCCCCGGCCGCTGCTCCTGCTGAGGAGCAAACGGAGTTTGACGTTATCTTGAAGGAGATCGGCCCCAACAAGGTCAACGTCATTAAGGTTGTGCGTGAGATCACTGCACTCGGTCTGAAAGAATCGAAGGACCTGGTCGAGAGCGCACCCAAGCCGGTGAAGGAACGCGTCAGCAAGGCTGAGGCCCAGCAATTGAAGGAAAAGATCGAGGCTACCGGCGCCGTGGTCGAGATCAAGTAATCTGCTCAGTAGTCAGTATGCCAGACATCAGTAGTCAGCCATCCATGTGCTGACTACTGACGTCTGACTGCCGGCTACTGCCATACTGACTGCTGTGCTTATTGAAGTTGCCGTCGCCAAGGTTCCCAAGTATCCCTTCCGTGTGAGCGGAGACACGCTCGAGATGATCGAACGCCCACATGGTGGGTTCTCTTTTGTCTTGGCCGATGGCCAGGGGCACGGCCCGGCTGCCAAGCACCTATCTCATCTTGTGGCAAGCAAAGCTGTTTCGCTGTTGGCCGATGGCGTGCGCGATGGCGCTGCAGCACGGGCGACCCACGATTTCCTCTATGCCTACCGTCAGGGCAAAGTCTCGGCCGACTTGACCATTGCCTCTGTTGATCTGGCCAGCAAGACTTTCGTGCTCTCGCGCAACAGCATGTGTCCGCTGATCGTCTTGAGCAACGGCGATCTCAACTTGGTTGATCAGCCATCACAGCCCATCGGCATTTACGCCTGGACGAAGCCTGTGGTGACGGAGATTCCTCTGGGAGACGGCTTGGCCGTGATCGTCATCAGCGACGGGGTGTCGCAGGCTGGTCGTCGCTACGGCCGGCAGATAGACTTGCTCACCGTTGTCCGCCGGCTGATCAGTGTCCCACTCGCTGTCCAGAGCATTGCCGATGGCCTTCTGGCTGACGCCATGGCTCTGGATCAGGGTCGCCCGGAAGATGATGCAAGCGTGCTTGTCCTGGCAACGCAGCCTGGGGAGAGTGAAGATATGGTGCGGCGCCTGCATGTGTCCTTTCCCGTGTAGCAGTTCGTCGCAGAGGCGTGAATGATTGATTCTGAGACGCCTCGCCTCCCCGAATATCGAGGTGGAGCACGCAGCGAGAATAGCATTTCTCAGTGGGCAGCAGGCCGGTCTCTCATGACCGGCCATAGGGTGTGGCAGCCGACCGCCGGTCTTCATAGGTAGTCCTTATGCACCGCGGTGCACAGGTACGGATGCGATGGCATTATGCGTATCGTAATCGTCGGAGTATGTGCAGCCGGAAAGACAACGTTGGCAGAGAAACTGAGGCATCTGGGCTACGACGCCGACACAATCGCCCAAGAGCATTCCTATGTGCCAACCCTCTGGCAACACAGTTCCCCTGACATCCTCATCTACCTGGATGCCTCGTATGCCGCCATCCGCAAGCGACGTGATATCAAATGGGACGAAGCGTATTTGGAGCAGGAACAGGCACGCCTGGCCAATGCACGCCAGGCGTGCGACCTCTACATCAAGACCGATCGGCTCAACGCCGATCAGGTCTTCCGGCGCGTGCGCCGCTTTCTGGAGAAGCGCGAGGCTGAGTTCGGGCAGAGGGGCAGGCAGGGAACATAGCGGGGCGGGCTGTCTTCTCGGTAACATGAAGCGGCATGACAGAAGTTCTACCCTCCTCTTCGTCTACCCTGAGCAGGAGGATGATGCCGGATGAGCAGGCAAGACGGTCGCCCTCATCCTGCATAGACAACCTGACAATGAGCATGGTATAATGACCGTGTTATTCTGCTGCCTTAAGGAGATCAGCGCCTATAATGTTTACCATTCCACAGACTGTTGTCGCCGCTCTTGAAGCGATCCTGATCATTCTTGGAGCGTATTTCGTCTTCTTCTGGTTTGGCTTGATTGTATGGACGTTTCAGGACATCAGGCGACGAAGCAACGATTGGCTTGTGCGCATCATCGCTATCCTCCTGGTTCTGGTGTTCCATGTCGCCGGATTGATTGTTTATCTCATCATACGTCCTCAGGAAACGCTGGCAAGCGTCTATAATCGGCAGATAGAGGAAGAGGCGCTGATGCAAAGCATGGAGGAGAAGCTGGTCTGCCCACAGTGCCACAGGCCGGCGCAGGCCGACTTTGCCGTTTGTCCATATTGCGGTGAGCAGCTCAAGCGTGCCTGTGAATCATGCGGACGTTTGCTGGCGCTCAATTGGACTGTTTGTCCCTATTGCGCAACTCCCGTTCAGAAAGAAAATGCCCCTTTGGCGACTGAGCTGGCAGAACCCGTGTCTGCCTAGCAGCCGGAAAACGGCCGCCCGGTGTCTGCATGGACACCGGGCGGCTTTTGTCACAACAGAGGTTACGGCAGCTCTTCCACGGTCTCGTCAAGAGGCAGGCCAGCCTTTTCGTACAATCTGCGGCGAGCTCTGCGGTCGTCGTTGGCGATCTCCCTGGCATACTTGGCCACGTCTTCGGCGATAGCGCGCGGAACCACAACAACCCCGTCACCATCGGCCACGACAATGTCACCCGGATTGACCTGCACACCGCCGCACGTGATTGACACCTGCTCGGCATCGAATTCCAAGCGAGAGGGGCGGACGGTGGCGACAAAACGCTTGCAGTAAACGGGGCACTTCTGGCGGATCAGCTCATCGCTGTCACGTGCCGCGCCGTTGGTCACCACGCCGACGGCTCCGTTGAGAATCCAGGCGAACGTGTTGTTCGACCCGGCAAAGCCAACGTGAGTATCGGTACCGTCAATGACGATGACGTCGCCCTCCTCAATCGGCATCTTGGGTCCAGGAGCGAGCTCTTTGTACCACTTGCTCTTGAACTCTTTCTGCTCCTCTGGCGTACGTGCGGTCACCGGCTTATTCGTGGGCTTGAAGCGCAAGGTGTGCGCGAAACCGACGAAAGCATGGCTGAACTTTTCGACGTCGCGAAAGATTGGGCGGATGTCGTGATCCATCAACCCAAGGTCATAGTGGTTCATGATGTCCATGGCGTCATTCACGTCTGTCACGCGCAACCCCTTGTACATGTCCAAAATGCGTTTGCGTTCGGGGTCCATCTCAATAATCCTCCTCATCTAACAGATATATAGTGCGCGGCCGCCTCGCCCGGAGGCGAAGGCGATAGTCGCCAAACGGTGGAGCACGAGTGTTCTCTACTCCTCGCCGGCCAAGAAGCCGCTGGCCTTGGGCGGTTCGAATCCCTGCAGCATCAGCTTGCCCACAAGATGGCATGAAACATAGCGGTCTTTGCTCCCTGCCAGGCGCTGTAGCGCTGGAGCCTCCTTGCGGCAGATGTCCTGCACGTAGAGGCAGCGGGTATGAAAATGGCAACCTGATGGTGGATTGGCCGGGTTAGGAACGGTTCCTTCGAGCAGTCGCCGTTGCCTGTGTGTGCGCGGATCGGCCACGGGAATAGCGCCCAGCAGTGCTTCGGTATAGGGGTGTTGCGGCGTCTGATAGAGGTCATCAGCATCGGCGACTTCAACGATCTTCCCCAAATACATCACCACGATCCGATTGCTGATGTACTGTACGACGCTCAGATCATGGGCGATAAATAGATATGTGAGATGCATCTCCTTCTGGAGATCCATGAGGATATTCAGCACCTGGGCTTGCACGGAAACGTCCAATGCTGACACCGGCTCATCACAGACCACCAAGCGCGGATTGAGCGCCAGCGAGCGGGCAATGCCAATGCGCTGGCGCTGTCCACCGCTGAACTCGTGGGGATAGCGATTCATCAAGTCCGGGTCAAGGCCAACGCGCTGCATCAGCTCGGCCACGCGTTCCTGTTGTTGCTTTGCCGTCCCCACTTTCTGCAGTTTGAGCGGCTCGCCGATAATGTCGCGCACCGACAGCGCGGGTCGAGAGAGGAAAATGGATCCTGGAAGATGATCTGCATCTGGCGGCGGACAGACTTCATCTTTTCTTCGCTAAGCGTCGTCAATTCCTGCATCTGACCATCCATGCGAAAGCGGATAGAGCCCGCCGTCGGTTCATAGAGGCGCAGGATACAGCGGCCTGTTGTCGTCTTGCCGCAGCCGCTCTCGCCGACCATGCCCAGCGTCTCACCCTCGCGGATGAAAAAGCTGACATCGTCAACGGCCCTGACGTACCCAACTGTTCGGCGGAACAACCCTTTTCTGATAGGGAAGTATTTCTTCAGGTTACTGACTTCCAGAATAACATCGTTCGCGCTCAATGTGGTGCTCCCTCATACAGCCAGCACTTGGCCTGTTGTTGTTCGCCAACCCAGAACGTGGGAGGATCTTTCTCGTTGCAGATGGGCATGACCTTGGGACAGCGCGGTGCAAAGTAGCAGCCGGGCGGCAGTTCGGTCATTCTGGCCACCGAGCCGGCGATCGGATTCAGTCGTGTCTTCAGGCCGATCTGTGGAATGGAGCGCAGCAGCCCCCGTGTGTAGGGGTGCTTTGGTTGATAGAATATGTCGTCGGTCGTGCCTGTCTCGACGACCTTGCCCAGGTACATGACGATGACGCGCTTGCACATCTCAGCAATGATGCCGAGATTGTGGGTGATGAGCATAATGGACATGTGGTAATTGCGCTGTAGTGACTTCATCAGCTCGAGTATCTGTGCCTCGATGGTTACGTCGAGGGCTGTGGTTGGTTCATCGGCAATGAGAAGGCTCGGCTCACATGACAGGGCCATGGCGATCATTACCCGCTGTCGCATGCCACCGGAAAGCTGGTGGGGATACCAGTCAACCTGCTGCTCTGGCGAGGAGAGGCCCATTTCACCCAGCATCTTGATGGCAATCTCACGTGCCTCGCGCTTGCTCACCTTACGATGCAGAATGACGGCTTCCATGATCTGATCGCCGATGGTGAAGACGGGGTTGAGGGAGACCATCGGCTCTTGAAAGATCATGGCGATTTCCTTGCCGCGAATGCTCCTCATTTGTGGGCCCTGGGGATCAAGCGCCGTGATCTCAACGCTCTCCCGCCCACGGATATACTCAATCTTTCCGCCGACGATCTTGCCACGCGGTGGCCGAATGAGCTGCATGATGGAGAGGGCAGTGACGCTTTTACCGCAGCCACTCTCGCCGACGATGCCCAATGTCTCTCCCTGCATGACATCGAAGCTGACGCCATCAACAGCCTTGATCAAACCCTCTTCTGTGCGAAAGTAGGTGCGCAGGTTCCGTACTCTCAAGAGTAATTCATCCATTCACATGACCTCTCTATTGGGAATACGGATCTGCGGCGTCACGCAGTCCATCACCGAGAAAATTGAACGCCAGCACTGACACAATGATCATGATGGCCGGTGTGAATAGCCATGGGTAGTTGGCGATGCTGCGCACGTTCTGCGCTTCCTGCAGCAGCACCCCCAGGCTGGTCATTGGGGGTTGAATACCCAGCCCCAAGAAGCTCAACGAGGCTTCACCCAGGATCATGCCCGGCACAGCCAGGGTGGCAACAACAATGATGTGGCTCAGGGCGTTCGGGATCATATGGCGCACGATGATATACCAGCTAGATGCTCCAAAGGCTTTGGCAGCCATTGTGTACTCGCTCTTGCGCATGGTGAGCACCTTGCCGCGCACCTCACGTGCCATGCCGGTCCATCCCAGGAAGCCGAGGATGGTGACGATGCCGAAATAGACTTTCAGCGAGGACCAGTTGGGCGGCAGAGCTGCCGCCAGGGTCAGCCATAGTGGAATGTTGGGGAATGATTGCAGAAACTCGATGAGGCGCTGAATGATCATGTCGGCTGCCCCGCCGTAGAAGCCCGATAGGGTGCCGAGAACGGCTCCCAGGATGACGCTGATGGCAACGCCGATCAGGCCGGCCGTCAGCGTGACCCGTGACCCGGAGAGGATGCGGCTAAACATGTCCTGGCCAAAGCGATCGGTGCCGAGCAGGAAGATGTCACCGGGCTTATCAACCCCGAACAAGTGAATATTCGATGTGAACAGACCGTAGAATGACCACTGTTCGCCGCGCACAAGCAGGCGGATCGGATACCGTTTCGACTCGTCGGTGGTGTAGTGGCGCAGGAAGGTTTTGGGATCAATGACGACTTTCCAGCCACATACATAGGGGCGCGTCAGCCGGCCTTTGTCGAAAAAGCGCACCGGCATGGGCGGTGAATTGACATAATTTTGATTCTTCAGGTTGATCGGATATGGTGACAGGAAGTCAGCAAAGACAATCATGAAACTGATGATCAGGACTACAATGCCGGCGACAACGGCGACACGATTGCGGCGGAACTTCAACCAGATGAGGTCCCATTGTGAGAGGCCGACCTTGTGGGGCCGCGGCACAGTGGCTGTTGCCGGTGTAGTTCGCTCTAGGCGTAGCCTTTGCATCGTCGTCTCCTTACTCAAGCTCGACCCTGGGATCAACCCAGACAAGGACGATGTCGGCCAACAGGTTGCCGGCGAGCAGCAGTGCGCATTGGAAAAAGAGCACGGTGCCTGCCAGGTACATGTCTTGCATCTGAAGTGCCCTCACCAGCACGGGGCCAAGCACCGGCAACGACAGCACCATGCCGACAATGACCGATCCCGACAGTAGGTGGGGAAACCACATGCCCAAAGCCATGATGATCGGTGCCAGGGCGTTGCGCAGGGCATGTTTATATATGACGACATTTTCAGACAATCCCTTGGCGCGGGCTGTGCTCACATACGGCATATTCAGCACATCCAACAGGTTACCACGCATGCGCCGGATGGTTCCGGCAGTGCCGGTTATGCCGAGAATCACCACCGGCAGCCAAAGGTGCCCCAACAGGTCGAGGAACTTGTTCAGACTCCAGGGGGCATCAATGTACTTATCGGAGAAGAGCCCGCCAACTGATGAGATGCCGAAGAACTTGTAGGCGACGAACATAGCAATCAAGGCCAGCAAAAAGCTGGGGATGGATAGACCAATGAAGCCGAGAAACGTAAAGAAATGATCACCGAAGGAGTATTGGTGCGTGGCCGAGTAGATGCCAATGAGTAAACCGATGACAAGTGTGAAAATCTGAGCTAAAAGAGCAAGGACCAACGTGTAGCCTAGATAGGCCATAATGATCTTACCTACCGGTTGACCAAAGTAGGTCCAAGACGGCCCGAAGTTTCCCTGTGGCCAT
>Ga0272448_1008187_pt1 | contig 10916 bp, 8 predicted proteins | sample YNPCB0191_FD_202220 | JGI IMG/M metagenome (GOLD analysis project Ga0272448, IMG submission 202220) | Hot spring sediment microbial communities from Yellowstone National Park, WY, United States - YNP-CB-019-1 | ecosystem: Environmental > Aquatic > Thermal springs > Hot (42-90C) > Sediment... | reverse complement strand
CGCCAAGGACGGCAGGATAGCACTCGGGGAAACGAGACGGCCACGACGGACGTCACGTGCTACGGAGGATAGAGCTCATGCGAAGGTCTGGGCCACGTGGGGATAAAGGGATCGGGGCAGCGCTCCTCGTCTCGGCCGCCCTCTTGTTCGCCGGCTGTCTTGGCGATGTGACCGGGGAAGGCGTCGAGGAGAGCGGTTCGGTCCTCAGTGCAATAGTGACTCCGACGTATTTCGAGGAAGCGACAAAGCAGGTGGATGCGCTCAGGGACATGTGTGGAGACGACCCTGAAAACATGGAACCAGAGAAATTCACCGATCACCTCGCCTCCATCAGTTTTACCAACCGTGTGTGGCCCAATGCCTCGAGCCAGACTGCTGGCCCGGTGTTCATCGATTCCTACCGCATCGCGTATTCCCCTGCGCGATCTGGCCTTCCCGATCTGGATTCCACCGAGGTCGGGCTTGCGAAAAGCCTCGAGATCCCCCCCTGCCCTGCGGATTCCACCTCGTGCAGTGCGACGACGTATCAGGGATTCACATTCGTCAGCCTCCGTACAAAGGCCGAATACATCGAGAAGGGCGGGGACCCCTTTGTCCAGGGCGCCTACAATGTGACCTACACGTTCTATGCGCACACTATCGTGGGGAAGGCGGTCAGATTTTCCGCTGAGGCGGACTTCCTCATACTCGACTACGACTTCTGCAAGTGACGGAGTCAAAAAGGGCAGAGCCGCGGGTTGACCGCGAAGCGGGGTCGAGTTCTTCGCGAATTCCAGCCTCAATCAGCGGGCGCGTTCGAGACCTTCTTGTAGACGGTCGTGACGCTCGAGCGTGCCGATGCCCGGGTGGGCGCCGATTCGCCGGTAGGCGCAGGTTCCACAGCAGCCATGGAACGTATCGCATAAAAGATCGCCACCGAACCAGTGCCCGCACCCTTGCCCACACCCTCATAGCCGGCGGCAAACTCTATGCTCGATCCGGGTTGCATCTTTGCCTGAAGGCGGTCCAGGTCTATGTCAATGCGTGCGTCGCGGCCACTGGCGTCCGGCTGGGAAGCGAGTTCGAACTGTACGTCGGGCGCGTTGTTCTCTGGATCTAGAGCGTTGTCATTTTCAGGGTACCCTTTGATATCGGCGAGTATGTTCGGGTCCATTTTGAAATGACGCATATAGAGATTCCGTTCGGGATGGGCCTCATCGACAATGAGCGGTACTTCTTGGCTCTCTGCAGGGTAATCGGTTCCCACGTCGACGGCGTCCTCGTAGAGGTGATCCAGGATTACCTGGACGCCCACGTGTGCCCCGCCATCGGCCAGGCTGAACGCCTGCTGGTGCAACCTGCGGTTTCCTGCGATTCGTAGCTCGGTGGTCGAGTCGCCCGCAAGGCCAAACGCTATCAGGGAAATCGATGCCAGTATGAGGAGCGAGGAAACGAGCACCATGCCGCCCTGTCCGCGGTGGCGCGCCTGGTGATTTCCCCGCTGAGGCGTACGCGCCGGTTTGGACGTTGTGTTTTTCACTCTCGATCTCCTGTGGCGCAGTTACGCTTGAAGGTGGCCAGCTTCGAGGAATACTCCATGCCCCTTTCCTTCCATTTCGTCAGGGCGTGAACAGTCTTGAGCTGCCTGAGATACGCATTGGGGTTTCCGGACACAGTGATCCAATCGCCGACTGCCCACTCGACTTTGTATGCACTGCCGCTCTCATAGCTGGACTCGTTGGCGCCACCGGCGGATCTCTTGGGTATGTATTGAGGCGGTTTGGTGGTGCCGGCCAGGAGGCTCGGGGCGTCGAAGTCCTGTGCCAATTTGTGTTCCACCTCCGTTGCCCCTGCCGCGATGGCTCCACCTACATTCTTAGAATAAACACGGGAACTAATGCTGTAGAACTGGAGTGCCATGTAGCCGAGCACGCCGAAGGCCAGTACGGCCAGGGTGACGAGAATTTCGAGGAGGGTGAAACCATGGCCGTTGCAGAACGCCGATCTTCGCTGAGTGTGTGTCCCTTTCATGGGGTTTCCTCTAAAACGTTCTGTTCCGTATCAGGACCGTGTCCACGAGGAGATATCTGTGGAAGTGGACTGCGAGTGGATCAGAGCTCGAAGAGAGATCGATAGTATGGTCTGCGACAGCAATGGAATCGGTCTGCTCCGTGTGTCCGGAGTCGGGCAAAAGGGTTTTGGCCAGGATCCATATGCGGACGGCGCGGACATCGTCTTCGCTTCCTGCAGGGTCATCTACCCATTGGTCTTCGTCGATGGTGCCATCGTCATTTGCATCACGGCAGGCGGTGCAATACTGGAATTGGATGTCCTCTATCCCCTGGGCGACCTTGCAGTCGGCCTCTTGCTCGAGGTCTGCGGTATTGTCGCAAATGTAGAGATCCGGGATATCGTCACCGTCTCCATCGCTTGTCTTGCCGTCTCCATCGACGTCTATCCTCGAACCATCCGGTGTTCGATCCAGCGTGATCGTGAAGGCGCTCACACGGAAGACCTGGTCGCCGTTGTTCCAGCGCAGGGGCTCGGACAGGGTGACCTGGGAACCACTCAGTGCACTGACGGTGAGATATCGGTTGTCTACCGACGGGCCGAAAAAGATGTACCTACGCAATCCTGTGTCAAAGTCACCGGCCTCGACGATATCGATCAGGTTCCCTTCGCAGTACTGGCAGGTCGGTGGTTCTTGGTTCTGGCAATCGCAGACAGCCGTGGCTTTGGGTAAGGGACGACGGGCGGTGACAACCATGACGGTGTCCGGCCCATCCGCGCGGTTCGTGGCCGTGAGTACTCGGGACGCGCTTCGGAAGGCCCCTTGGAGTGTGTCGGTTCCCAATGGCGGAAAGTTGTCATTGGACCCGAGCCCGGCACTCATGATGAGTTCCTTCACGGCGGCCATGGCAACCTGGGCGTTCATCTGCATATCGCGGATGCCTGTCTCTTCCTCGTAGGAACGCTTGTTGACGATGTAGCCGCTGGCGACCCCGATGATGAGCACCATTGCCACGACCAGCGCGACGAGAAGCTCGGCGAGGCTGAAGCCGCCGTCCTTTCCAATGAAGGCACGCATTATGACAATACCCCTCGCATGTTATTGTCTTATTGTGTACATGCGGTGCAGCCCTCTTGGGCCTCTGATACCGATACCCTTCCGACGAGGTTCGTTGAGACCTCGTACGCAATGGTCCAACATGGGGACTGGGCCTCGCACTCCTGGTCGGGGACCTCTACCGCAAGTCGTATTGTGGCAGAAGTACTGGTTCCGGTTTGCCAGAACGTGACCTCCTCGGGCGCGATATCGATGGATGGATCCACCTGCACCCTCTTTATTTCCATGTCTCGGTTTGGGTCGAAACCAGCCATTCCATCGACATCCTCATAGAGCACGTAGCACGAATCCTTGCTATCGCTGGATCCATCCTCGTTACAATCGAAGTGTTCGAGACCCCTGGAAAAGGCCACGCGTACAGTGGCGTTCCGTTTGACCGCCTCCTGGCGTGCCTGCTCGAGGTCGAACTTGAGGTTCCTTACCGTACTTCTGAGCCGTGTGCTTCCGGGGCTGAAATACACTGCTGCCACGGCTCCCAGGAGGGCGATAACCGCCAAGACGACAGCCATCTCCACGAGGCTCGTCCCGGCAGAAGGGCGTGTGGATCGGTGAAGCATGAAAGTGACCTTCACGTGTTTCCCGCTGCTGTCAGGGTTCTACCTTTCGTACCAGCTGACGCCTCCGCTCTTTATTGGTAGGGCGGGGTTGAGTACTATTTCTCTTATCTCCCCTGTGCTTTGCTGGACATAGATCTTACCTCCAGCCTCCTGGCCCACGTGGATGGCGAGGCTCGAAGGCCTGCCCATTCCAAGGTCGAGAGAGCGCTGTATTCGGTCGCCCGGCGTCGGCGGGGTCAGAGTGAATATGGGCAGCCTGAACGGGGTGCCCGTTTCATAATAGACCCCATAGAGCATCCCATCCCCGCCGAACCCGCAGATATCGTCCACCGGCTTATAAGAGGTAAACATCGTAAGGCCGCCAAAAACGCTCGGTTTTTCCAAGACGCGCTCCCCGGCGTCTGTCCCGGCAATATCGACTACATCGAGCATCCACCCCACCTTGGATTGATCGGCCCGCATTTCCTTGAGCATCGACTGCCAGCTGTTGTTCTCGTCCAGGGGTACCGGTGAGTTCGACACGGTGCTGAGGGTATCGTTCTGATACGTCACTCTCACAGGGGTCACGTCAAAGAGGTCGGCGATAGTCTTGTTTTCAGCGGCTCTGCCTGAACTCACGGTGCGATCCTTGACACCATAAAAGGTCTGCGTGCTCTTGCACATGACGTTGTATCCCGTGCTCCCCGCCGGGTAGCTCGGCTTGTCTCTTTCGGAAAGGAACCGGCCCGTTCCCCAGTAGACCCAAGGCGTATTGTCGTTGTCTGCACCCAACCCCGGGGCGGCCGTGATCACCTGATTGTCCTTGGTGGAGGCGAGCACCGACGCTGCCCATGAGGCTGGGGAGGGGTATCCGTCTCGAGGTGTTCCGACCAGGAGGCGATACATCTTGGCCTTCCATTTGTTTGACGCAAAAAAGGACGCGCCGAAGTAAACGGCGTTCACATTGTAATCGAGATTCAAGTCCAGCGAGGCCACACCGCCTATGAAGGCATTCGAGTCGAGTTCGAATCGCCTCAGGAGCGTGCCGTCCAAGAGATTCAGTACATAGAGAGAGGCCTTCTGAGTGCTGTCTCCGTAGTAGTTCGTCGGCCCTGATCCGAATATCACGTACCAGGAGCCGCGCTCATCTCGGTTCCCTGTTCGCGCAACAGCGGGGTAGGACGTGGTGAACCCCAGGCGCGTGGGATCGTTGAATTCCCAGAGCAATTGCGGCAAGCCTGGATTGGTAATGTCGAGGGCAAAATAGCACGAGGAAAATGTCGCCTGGTCGCCGCCGTGTCCATCCATATTGAAATCGTCTACCTCGTAGGTGCCGCCTCCAAGACCCAGTCCTCCAATCAGCACCGTTCCCCAACCGTCGGGATGGGTAGGGTCGTCGGGAAAGACCCTCGCGTCCACGATCTTTGGGGTCAAATCGACATAATAGACGTGCGAGTAGTTCGGGTCGGTCAGCCAGCGCAGATGCGGCAATAGGTTCTTCGGGATGTAACCCCAGAGTTCTTCGCCTATTTCGGGCACATGCCCAAGGCCGCTGAGAAAGTAGTCGGGGTATTCCTCGGTGAACCTGCCGTGTTCGACGACCTCGGTGGTGGCGTCATCGCCGGCGCGGTAGCACCCCGCGTTGAAGGCGTGGAGCATGCCGTCATTGGCGCCCGCATAGATCACAGTCGGCCTCGGCATGGGGTGCGACGAACTACCTTTCGCGTAGAGCGTTTCGAATCTGCCGTAGGTCTTATCGCTGTAGATCTCGTCGTAGTTTTCCATCGGCCTGGCCACTACGGCCGGGGTCGAGTAGACGATATCCCCAAGCCTCCAGACGACCTCTGTGTCGGCCACGGTGTCACCGTTGGTATCTATGAAGAGGTTTCGCGAGCGCATTCCATCGACCTGTTCACCGCGGATGAATCGTATAATGGCCTCGGCCTCTGCGGTGGTCGATGCCCTGAGATAGTTCTTGAGAGCAGAGGCATTGGCCGGGCTGACTTCCATGAGGGCGTGTCCGTCCAGAGAGGTGTAGATCTTTCTCGGTGTTCCCGAATCGGTGATATCCCTCAGAGCGAGCTTTTTGCCCCCTTCCCACAGGGACCTGATATCGGAGAGAGCGATGTTGGTCTCGTCCCATACCCCGTCTCCATAGGGAAAGTCCGCCGAGACATAGTCTCGCCTGACCTTGGTCCAGTTGTTCTCGTCGAAATAGAAGCCGATGATCGGGTCATTCTGGTATATGAGTTTGTGGTCGCCGTCGTCCTCGCGGATGTTCCCGTGGTCATCGACCCAGAGGCCGTGGAGATAGCCCAGCCAGTAGGCCTCGTCGGTCTGGTTTCCCAACGAGGTTATTTCAGCCGGTTTGAAGTATGCCTGGAACAGAGACCCTTCGCCGTGGGCACTGGTCGAAAGGATCGAGACTGCCGTCCCGGAGGAGGTCCGCCTGAGGATGTCCGTTATGGCCGCAACAAGGGCCTTGGCGAGTTGGTCTCCGTCGTTTGCCTCGAAATAGGTATCAGGGTCTCCGTCATTGTTCTTGTCGTACTCTTCTGGAAGGTCAGGGAGGAAATTTCCGTTTCTGTCTTCGAACCCTCCGTTCCTTGCGGCTTGCTTTATCACCCGGCGTCCGTCAGGCGACGGGTTTCCGAACGGCACGTACACAAAGTACGAGGTGAGGTACTGATCCCCGGGGAGATCGGGTCGTAGATCCCGGTACGTGTTGCGGGAAAGATCGACGCGGCTGTAGAGAGCGACGTCGTCGAGGTAATGGGTCCCATTGTACGTACCGGACCAAAAATAATTTCTTGGGTTGGAAAGGTCGGCCCACGAGGGGACATACCCGCTTCCGTCGGTGTAGGGGGGGTAATATCCGGCGATACCAGGAGGGATCTGGCGGTCCATGGTGGGTTCGCCACCAGTTATCATTAGTACAAAACTTTTTGCGCACCAGACATAATTAGGTTGGCCGCCGGTTCCGAAATTGAAGGGGTCTGCATCAGCAGAAACCCTGTATGATTGCGGGTTTGGCTTGAAATATCGAGGGCCGGTCGAGCTCGTGGTCCCATCCTGAGCGAAATACCCGGTGGCTGTCCACAGTGCCTCGCCGAGCGGCGCATCGTCCGCGGGTTGCTCGTTCTCGATGGCCGTCACCATGCTGCTTACGACATTGTCCGCGATCTCGGTGATTACCTTTCCACCTTGGTTGGCATTGAAGAACTCGAGGCCCCACCTGACCTTGTCTCCTTCCATCTGTATGACGCCTGTGGGTTCGTTGGCATTGGGGCACTGAACACCTACGTTATAGGTGTCGGCCTGGTCGAGGTTGCATCCGTTTGTTTTATTGCAAGCGGGGCAGGGTCCGCTCTGGCTATTGACGTCAAAGGTCGAGACCCCACTGGAGCCCCTGTTGAAGACAAAGCATCGTGTGCCGCTGTAGGCGGCAGGTATATAGTTCTCGGCACTGGAAACCTCCTTGCGGTATCCTCTCTTTATGTCATCCGCTTGTTCGCCGAGCAGGATATGGGGGTTGCCTGTAAAGTTGCGTGAATCGGCCTTTCCTCCCACGAGGACCTTTCTTGCGATATCGACCCTTCTCATGGTTAGCCAGTTGAGAAAGTTGCCGTCCCACTCATCCGCGTTTTTTGGCCTGCTCTTTTCGCCTGTTTGAACGAACCTGCTCCCGCTATAGGTGTACCACTTGGCAGGGTCGAAATAACCGAAATAAGAGGTGCTCGGATCGAAGCCTGTGCTTGTGCTCGCGTTGTTGAAATCATAGGCGAAGTTATTCATCATCCCTGAGTTGTCGAGGACGATGAGCACATTGGGCTTGACGCCTGCAGAGGTAATGAAAGGCGGCACTGAGGAGTAATACGATGCATAGTCGGCCATGGAGGGCTCAGCGCCGTGGCCCTGACAAGGAAAGACAGTTACGGTCAGCGCGCACATAAGAAAAATCAAGACTCGCATCGTCTCGTCTCCTGTGAGCCCTTGATTCCCACGTCGCACCTTGCTGCTATGCGCCAGTCAGAGCAGAATTGCCCTGGAGGCTGACAGAGCCGCGGCGCAGGTACGAAAGGAGTGGTTACGATATGGGACCTCGCCGTGATCGATACGTCCATTTTTGTGCTTTTCTCGGTTGCCAGGCGAAGCAGGGATGCCCTGCCGGCAAAGCAAGGCCTCCCGCCGCATCCTTTGCATCTTGGCTCAGGCCTCTTTGGGTCCCCCTCTTTCGAGGTTTTCTCAACAATACCGGTCGGTTCCGTCATCCTGCGATCCTCGAAGGGCCGCCTTTGGGCACCCAATGCCTCACAAGGGAATATCGCCCGGTGAGGGCAAAAAGATTAATCATCCGTGTCGGCCCTCCTCTGAGCGCATGCCTGCCTGGAAGGCGAGGCAATATGCATGCCATCTCTCGGCCGATCGGCCGGCGCACCTATGGCAGGTGGGGGGGCAGGGCGGCGGGATCGCATCGTGTGCGAGCGAGCACCAGGGCCGTTCCCGGGCGCCTCGTCCGCCTCGGCCTTTCCTTGACTTTGGGGGTGTATTTTGTTTAGTTTGACGACAATGTCACGCCGGCCGCCGGCCTTGGGACTCGGTGGCGGCGAGCACTCAAGGGGATGGCCTCCATGGCCGATAAGAGCAATGAGAGGAGCAACGGGCCGGGCCTACCCCAGGGAACCGACGAAGACGCAGGGGAGGAAATAAGGAGATACCGCGAGATCCTTCTCAAGGACCCTTCTTCGCTTGTCTTTGCGGCCCTTGCCGAGGCCTACCGGAAAAGAAGGCTGCTCGGCCACGCGATAGAGGTCTGCAAGACCGGACTCCGCTATCATCCCGATTTCGCCAGCGGCAGGGTGGCGCTCGCACGGGCGTACTACGACTCCGGCGAGATCGAAAAGGCCCAGCGGGAACTCGAGCGCGTCGTCTGCTCTGTACCGGACAACCTCGTTGCCCAGAAGCTCTTGAGGGCCATCTACAGGCAGAGGCAGGATCTCGACAATCTGGAAAAGACCGCCCACAGGATCCTCTCGTTCGACCCCCGAGACGAGGAGTCCAAGGAGACGCTTCTGTGGATAGAGTCCCGGCGCGCGGGCACGGCAGGCTCGGGGGCGGCAGGAGACGACGAGACCGGGTCTGAAAAAAGGGAGATCGTCACCAAGACCCTTGCGGACATCTACGCCGCGCAGGGCTATTACGAGAAGGCCTACGAGATCTACTGGAAGTTATGGCGCAAGGATCCTGACAATACGGTGTATCACGAAAGGCTCGCCGACCTCAAGGAAAAGATCGGCCAGCGGGTCGCCAGGGTGCGGGAGAGAAAGGGTTCTGAGGAGCCGAGCCCTGGTGCGGGGCAGGAGACGCCGTGAAGAAGAGAAGCGGAGGCGCTCAGGGCCTGAAGATCCTCGTCATCCATGGCCCCAATCTCAACCTGCTCGGTGCTCGAGAACCGGGGGTGTACGGTAAAGAGACCCTGGCGGGCATCGACAGGATGCTCGAGCAGCGGGCTGCAGCCTTGGGCGTTGTACTCGAGACCTTCCAGAGCAACAGCGAGTCTCGCATTGTGGATCGCATCCAGGAGGCGCGGGGCGCCGTAGAGGGGATCCTCATCAACCCTGCGGCCCTTACCCACACGAGTGTCGCGATACGAGATGCGCTGTTGGCCACAGGCATCCCGTTCGTCGAGGTCCACATCTCCAACATCCACGCACGGGAGGAATTCAGGAAGAGGTCGTTTTTCTCCGATATTGCCCTAGGGGTGGTCTCGGGGTTCGGGGCATATGGGTATGTGCTGGGTTTGGAGGGGCTGGTTCGAAAAGTGCAGTCGAGACAGGCGCAGGCAAGGCGGCCGGGCAGGTAGGCCGCAAGAGAGAGAGAACACGCACAGGCGGAAAAACCGAACGTCATGTCACTCCCCGTCTTCAAGAAGATCCAGGACCTTTTTCAGAAAAAGCAGCTCAAGAAGTCCATTGCGGAACTCGAACAGCTTCTCGAGGCCAACCCCAACGACAGCAGGGTAAGGCTCAGGCTCGCCGATCTCTACAGCAGGGCGGGGCTTCACGCAGAGGCGCTCGAACAGTACAAGATCTCGGCCGAGAGGCTGGCGGCAGCAGGGTTTCAGTCGAGAGCGATAGCGATCTACAAGCAGATCGTGAGGCTCGACCCGCACGCATCGTATGCGGTCAGAAGGCTCGCCCAGCTCAGCCGCCAGCAGGGGCTTTTGGCGGATGCGCTCCGGCACTGTACCGAACTTGCCCGATCCTTGCGCGATGCGCCCGAGGCGCGGGAGGGCGTGGCGATCTTCGAGGGTCTGGCCGCGATAGAGTTCAAGAGCCTCGAGGACAAGCTCGCACTGGCCGAGGAGGCCCTTGCAGAGGACGCAAAGGGCATGGGTCCTTACGAGCGCGTCTGCGGCCTCCTGAATGAGATGTCCGAGGATCTCGACAAGGTTGGCGATGTCCGCATCGCCGCACAGTGGCTCTGCGAGAAGTACCCGGGGCGATGGCAGTCGTTCGAGATCCTTGCGCGCGCCCTTTCCCGAGAAGGCGAACGGCAGGGTCTGGGCCAGGTGCTGGGCAGGCTCGAGCAGGTCTACAGGGAGGCGGGCGTCCTGGGCGAGAAGGCCGCACTGCTCGAATCCTTGCGGGGGAAGACGGGTCTGCCACGGGGTGCGCACCAGGAGGGCGAGCCAGAGGTGGAACGTGTCCTCAGTGCCGTCCCCTTGCCCGGAGCCGAGACCCCCGAGGATCAGATCAAGATAAAGATGGAGACAGGCCTTTACGACATCCTCAAGAGAAAAGCCGGTGAGGAGACCGTTCTCGATAAGGAGAGAGCAGAGCAGGCCGTCCAGGAGGTGGGGTTCCAGGAGATCTTCCAGAATTTCAAGAACGACTTGAAGGGGAAGATCCCCAAGGGGGACTACGAGACGCACTACAACCTCGGGGTCGCCTACCGCGAGATGAGCCTTCACGAGGACGCCATAAGGGAATTCAGGATCGCTATGGAAGACCCCAGGCTGCGCTACGACTGCTACTTCCTGATCGGGCAGTCCCTGATGGAACTCGGCCGGCCTGAGGCTGCCATCGACTGCTACGAGAAGGGGCTGAGCATGGACGGCCTGTCGACCGAAAAACTCCTGGGGCTCACCTATGAATTGGCCCTGGCGCTCGTCAAGGCGGGCAAGAAGCAAGAAGCGCTGAAGCAGTTTACGCGGATCGCTCAACTGAGGAGCGATTACCGGGATGTCGCAGAGCACATAAGGGCACTCCAAG
>Ga0272448_1008184_pt1 | contig 10920 bp, 8 predicted proteins | sample YNPCB0191_FD_202220 | JGI IMG/M metagenome (GOLD analysis project Ga0272448, IMG submission 202220) | Hot spring sediment microbial communities from Yellowstone National Park, WY, United States - YNP-CB-019-1 | ecosystem: Environmental > Aquatic > Thermal springs > Hot (42-90C) > Sediment... | reverse complement strand
GCAATCCCTTCTTAATGAGGTCTAAATTCCTACCACGTCACGGCCCGGGCTGCAATCAATAATCAAGTCCTAAAAATTGACCCTGACTATCGCAGAAATTCTTCAAGAAATGGATATATCTCATGGTATTGCTCGTCAACTGGAATGGCATGTCCGGCGCGGGGAAAAATCACCATCTTGACTGAAATACCTTGAGCCTTAAGTTTCTCGGCAAAAGCCTTTGCCTGTTTTACCGGAATTCTCTCGTCCTGGGCGCCGTGGAGCAAAAGAATCGGAGCCTTTATCTTATCTAAATGATATATGGCAGACCGGTCTCTAAAAGCTTTAGATGAGGTTCCCGCCTCCGTTTCAATATTGGTATTAATGCCACGTAAATCAGTTGGGTACTATTTAAATAAATCATAAGCTCCAGCTCCAAGAATGACCGCAGCAAAATTCTGGTCTTTTGTCGCCACCATGCTTGCGACTATAGCCCCTCTACTGTATCCAAAGAGTACTACTTTATTCGGATTAACAAAATTTTTATTTCTAAGGAAGTCTATTGCAACCAAAACGGCATCTTGAGTGAAAGGGCCGCAAAAATCTGGGGGGCCATCGGAAAGACCATAATCAGGCTGAGAGACAGCCGCAGCCACATAGCCTCGGGCTGCCATCATGCCCAAACGACCCCTCTTAACATATGATTCACCTCCATCCCTCACCTGCTCCTGATGGCCATGAATAAACAGGATTGCAGGGTATGTCCCATCCCCTTTTGGCTTAGTCCAGAAAAGCTCCACCTTTTTATTGCTTTCTTTACTGTGCGGGAGCAACTCTCTATTGATGACCCAACCTTGTCGATCAGTTATAGGTCCTTTTTCTGTACCGGCATATGCAGCCGTTCCGATAAGCAAGATAAAAATGAGAATTTCAGAAACCCTGAATTTTATGATAGAGGTCACATGCTTTAGACTCTTCATCTTTTACACAATCTTTTGACGTCTAACGACCAAGCTCAGAGGTGGCTACGGAGCGCAGCGGAATAGCCATCCAGTGCAGCGCATGGTTGGGCGCTTCTTGAAGCACCCACTCACTTTTGTATTTTCAGCGATATCCTGCATTATAACGCCTCACCTTGGAATTCACCTCATCGATAAGGCTCTTGTATTTTTCGTAAAGATGGTTGCGCTCGACAACAAGCGCATTGAAGGACGGAACAAGCATGTTATATTCATCCGTCATGCCATAAGCCCTATAAGTCCTCATCCTTCGTTCAAAGTCCTCTAGGCGGTCGTCCATATCCGTAATCTGTGCTTCCATTTGCTTGGCTCGCACCTTTCCGTTTTCGATTTCTCGGGCCAATGTGCTCCGACTAGGCCGGCTTTCATAAGTGTTAAGGGTTGGAGAGGGTATATTGGGTGACGGCTTCTTAGTGTCTTGTCCTCCGTTGTTGGCAATCCAAATTAGGACAATGACTCCAACGATGCCAAGAATCCACTTCCAGCCAGAACCTCCACCGCTTTTTTCGCGGCTGACGGTTTCAATGGGAGAAGGAAAGGTTGTCGGTTTACGCTGGGGTTCGCTGCGAGGAGTTCCCTTTTGTCCCGGAGTGCCATGGGACGGTTTTATTTCCGATATTGCCTCAGGGCTGACGGGATCATCGAGTCCGCTGATTTCGGACACCAAATCAGAGATGCCGGAAAATCCCTTCTTGTCTTTATCGTTATCACCAGCCATGGGCATCGACCCTTTTTATTCTTTAATCCCCTAAAAGGCTGCTCAGCCTATCTCCACCTCGTTTCCAGAACATGCGGATAGCGGCTTCGAGAACGTGGATGTTGTCTTCCTCCAGGTAGGAGAATGCCGCCGCGAGCTTTTTGTCATCCTTTTTCCCGATACAGAAAACGCCAGGGCCATTCCAGATCACCAACTCTCCCCAACGGCAAAAGACCCGCTCGTTACTGCCAAATAACTTTCTCCGCTCCAACTCCATACCGTGATCGCTAATAACGGTGGAGCCGAAGCGATACTTCCTGCCGTCTCGCAGACCTTCCAGGTACTCCGTCAGCAAACGAACACCAACAGCTCTCCACAACCGATCAACAAAGCTGCTGTAAATTGCCTCCTTCCTTAACTCTATGGACGCATAATCAGAGCCGTTACCAAAAATGATGCTGTAGGTTGTTCCGGTGGGAATGCCGTTGACCGAATGCCGGGTCCCTCCCCAACGAACCCGCGTAATTGAATCGAGCTCCCAGCGGCGTCCTTTCCACTCGATACCGTCAGGAGAAATACGCAGCTTGTCTTTAAAGATGAATCCGAGATCGGCCTCATAGGTTATTTCTCTTCGCCATTCTTCAGCCCTGTTCTTTTCAGCCTCTATCAAGCGAGCCCGTTGTTTCGCTATATCTTCGAGGGCATTTGCATCCTCAACGGTACGTTCTGCTACCTCGCCAACCTCCGCAAACACTTCCTGCAGCATGTTCGTGAGTTGCCGCGAAAAATCGAGCTTGCCGTGCTCGTTAAACATGTGAATCGCCAAGCCACGAACCAATCCAGCGACGCGACGGCTTGCATCGTGATCCAGCCCACGACTCTTGGTGCTAATCTGAATCGGCTGAGCGACAGTATCCCAGTTCCTCACAACCTGGATTAGCTGGTTCACCATAGGAGCCAGAACGGAATCAGGTCGTTCAGCATCGACGGTAGCCCGCAGTCGCTCGACCAGAGATTTTATGTTCGCTTCCTCTTTCTCAAGGAATCCTTGCGCTTCTACCTCATACGAATCAACGAGGTCGGCAATCAGAATAGGCCCGTGTTCTTCTCCATCATCGGTTGCCGATTCGACGGCAACGGTGACCGCTTCGACGAGATCCTTAGCGGAAAGTTTATTCAGGGCCGTTTTGATAACCTTAAGATAATATCGCCGCCGTTCCTGGATTTCAGCTTCTACAGCCGAAAGGTCCGTCACCTCTGGGAAGCCGGAAACAACCCTTTCCTCGTTGATGATCACGCTTAGTTCTTCCGGGTCGATATTCTCAAATGCCCAGGCGATCTCGAGTATCCATCTCGCAACATCATCGGCATTATGGTCAGATAAACGAGCAAGGCCTGCCGCAAGCAGATTCGCCCGAGCAATTGACGACAGTTTATCAACGGCGAGCAAATCGTTTGGTGAGGATTCAAGGAGCAACAACACCTCTCCGGCTCGTTTCGGTCCAACACCTGGCAGCCAGGCTACTTCAGCGGAGAGCCTTTTCCGGGGGCTGGTCAAATCCGAACGCGCCTCCATACACTTACTTGAGTCGAGTAGCAGGCTACGTTCATCGGCTAATTCCATGATCCGCCGACGGTTATCGCGCGGGCTGGCAGCCAGGATATGAAAAGGATTTTCTAATAGGTCCATGCCGCCCTCCGGTTATTCATCCCTAAAGAACCCGATGCGTTTGCCTTTTTTCTCTTGGTCTTTAGGTAGGCTGTTCAGCGCTTCCTCAATACTTTCTTGATCCAGTTTTGTCTTCCCGGCTTTGGCAGCAAGCCTTGCAGCTTCTCGCATGACAAAAGCCGAATCTGAGAGAGCCCTGCCTGCGAGTGCGTCTAAGATCGTATCCATGTTTAGGTGGTCTGCTTTCGGCAACTTGCTCAATAGCGAATCGACTAACGAAGCCACTTCTTCCCTCGACGGCATGCCGACCTCGATGATGTGGTCGAAGCGGCCGCGCCGAAGAATGGCTGGATCAATCATTTCGATCCTGTTCGTCATAGCGATGATCAGCACCTTGTTCTTGATGGCTTCAGGGATGCGCCGGAGGAACTCGGCGACCTCCTCGACGTGATACAAGCCGGACGAGCTGCCAGAGAGCCTGTCTGACAGGAAAGATTCCATCTCATCGATGACTATGACGGAGGGAGCGTTATCAATTGCCTTGCCGAAAACTTCTGAGATCTTCTTGCTAGTCTCGTGAATATAAGGGCTCCCAACGCTGTTGGAATCAATCGAGAAACTGGGCCAGTCGATAAACTCGACGAGTCGCTCCACAGCGAAGGTCTTGCCACAGCCTGGTGGGCCGTGCAGCACGATGGCGGAGGGGAAATCTATGCCCATCGCCTGATATTTCTCGGCATTGAAGATGATATCGATGACGTGCTCGTTGAAAAACTCCTCAAGCACTGGACGGCCAGGGAGCCTGAACACTTTTGCTTCAGCCGCTTTTTCTGGCGATTGCGGCTTTTCAGGATCGACGGCCTCCTTAGCAATGGCGGCCTGTGCATCGGTCTTGGCATCAGATGGGGGTTTACGCTTATATAGGAAGCGCGCATCTGCAGGTACAGTAAAGCCGGCGGCCCTTACGATTTCGGCCAAATCGCCAGCAGGCATCCATCCGGTCAGGTTGGTCAAACGCCTGAAGGACTCCGTGGATATAACGACCCCGCCGGTTATCCAGGTACCCAAGACTACTTCATCATCTACATGCGGCGTCAGTGTCCAGGCCGGGAGCAGTCTGGAGTATTGCTCCACGTAAACGGCATCATGAAAGGAGACGTCCTTCGACAGTTTTCGAGACTCTTTGAGGGCGAAAGCAAAGGCAAGTGCATCCACCTTGCTCTCAGGGGATTTCCCGTTCTCAACTGGTGCCAAGGTATACTTTTTATGGCTCCTCAAGCACCGAAATGTTTTGTTCCCGAAAGAGACCTCCTCGAGCAGAGACTCGTCAAGGAAACCACCTTCGGACCACCGCCGCGCCAACTCCGGGCAGATAAGCAGGATATTGTTGGACCCAGTGGTATCAAAAATCTGCCACTCATCGCCGGAATAAAGGAGGGACCGGATTTTTGAACCATCCGGGCATTCATATCCTTTCGGCAGCCATAAATCCTTCGCCATAAATCATCCCCTGATAATGTTCGCTACTTCCATCAAGTCATTTTCAGAACCACTCCTGATTGTGATTGAATACAACTCTCCCACAACTGAACGAAGCTTATCAATATCATCTGACTGCATTAGTTTTTTGCCGCTCTTGACCAGTTCTGCGAAGCGGTGCTTGTCTGCGAACATGTGGGGAGAACGGATCATCCATTTGAAGCGCTCGATCACGAACCAATCCTGCCTCCAGAGGATCGCGAAGTTTTTATTTTTCAACTCATCGAGGTGGTTTTCGAAATCCTTGTCATTTCTGTCGATTGATCGTTGAGCCGTCTTCGCCAAGTTATCGAAAGCCGACGCTTCGGACGGGCGTGCATGCTGCCGGATATGCTTGTCAAAGAAGGACACCACACTGTCGAGATCAATCTGGCGGATTTCCTTGAGGTGCTCTTTTCGGACTTGGGCTAAGAGTCGCCGGGCCTCGAGCACCTTCTCCATGGCCTCCTGGGACTTCTCGGTCTCTGCTTCCTCCGGATCGAGCGAGACGGCGGATTCAAGTTTATGACGTGCTTGCTCCAGCTTCGGGTTGTCCACCACCTTGTTGATCTCGTCGATGCGGCTCAACGTTCTTTCTCCTTCTTCGACGACCAAGGCGGCCGCTGCAGTGTAGTCGAGCTGTCCCTCCTGGCGGGAATAGAAGTTCTTACCTGAATGGAAGGTGCCGCCAATGCAGGGCACCGAGACTTCAATGATGATATTGCCGGAGTCTAGAATCTCGTATGCGCATTCCAAATCGGCACCAGCGGGAATCACACCGTCATCGAAATCAGAGCCGGCAATCTTCAAGACGCCGATGGGGCGGTTATCTGTAATGGGTTCTTCAATTTCACCCTCCCAAAGCTTGAAGTTGAGTGACCCAGAGGCACCCGCCTTAAGCGACTCAGCAGCCTTGAACAACTTTTTCCCCTTCTTGGGCAGGGTGTCGCCTGCTCGCACTAGATAGTCGAGAACTGGACGGCCACCGAGCTTCTCCAAGACCTCAATGCCAACCGAGTGAGAGGCTGGAATGGCGTCCACTGTGGCGGCGGTTCTGGTGATGACGATCTTATCCTGTTCCAAAGCGATGGGGCCGCCTACGGAGTCAAAGACAAACACCTTAAATGTGTTGTCTCCAGTCTTCGTCAGGGTGACGTCGATGGTTACGCCATGCTTGAGTGGAAGGCGACCTGACGTCCAGCCAGTATCGATGCTATCGATCTGGAATTCCGAACCAGACGGGGCTTGTCCTGCCAGGTGAACAGCAATCTTGGCTTTAACATCTGGCGTGCGGGCAATGTAATTGAAGGATAGCGCCAGCCCACCGCCTGAGGAAATTTGCCCACGGGTGTTTTTCCTTGATCGGCTCTGGGAACTCCAGTCAATGGACTCCGCGAACAGGCTGGCCCCCTCTGCAACGGCGGTCATAGGATTTACATCTGTACTGCCGGGTATTCCAAGTTCAAAAGCGACCTTGTCCCGTAAGGGCTTGTAATTGGTCGGGCCGCCGACGAAGACGATGCGCTCCACATCATGTGGGGTGAGGCCGGCTTTTGAGAGGGTCTCCCGGGCGGCATCTATAGATTGGCTGACGCGTTCGGCAATCAATCTGTCGTAGACCTCTCGCTGCAAAGGAATATCGAGGTATATCTCATTGCCATCGAGGTCCTTTATCCGTGCCTCCGTTTCGGTGAGGCTTATGATGGCCTCCTCGCGTGCGGACAGTTCGATTTTGGCTCGTTCGGTGGCCCAAATCGCCAGACGCGTGAGCGATTTAAAGGCTGGGTTTACCGAGAAGTCTTCGGGGAGATTGAATTTTTCGATCAGCCAGGGGCGGACCACATTGTCAACCAGGACACGGTCGAAATCCCGCCCACCACACATGGCGATCCCGCCATGTGCAAGCAAGTTGACCCGTCCGTTGAGGCTTTCCGCAATGGCGATGTCGAGCGTGCCGCCTCCCATATCGTAAATTAGAAACATCCCGTCAGCATTGCGTGCTCTCATAACGCTCATCACCGCAGCAACTGGCTCTTGCATGATCGCCACTTTGCCGATGCCGGCCATACTTGCCGCCTGCATGGTAGCCTCTTTCTGCATTTGATTAAACGCGGCTGGAACAGTGATTACGGTACCGGTATTCGAATCTTTTCTGATTTCTTCCGGTAAATACCCATATAAGACCTTCAGCACTTCTGCAGAACATTCTTCTGGAGACATAGTAAGGCCTATCGCTGACAATTGAATGGGGGTACTTGTACCCATCAGGCGCTTGAACAACATGGCTGCATTATCAGGGCTGTGCGGTGCAGAGTCGTAAGCCCTTTGACCCACGTATTTATTGCCACGTCGGTCTATATAAATAACGGATGGGGTTACATCGTTTTGCTCTGGGCTCTTCCATATACGGGTCTCCGAACCGTCGTATGAACAGATCGCACTATTCGTGGTGCCAAGGTCAATTCCTATAAAGGTCTTCATAGCGTAACCTTCCTTAAAGTGACGGTTCCTGTCTTGATCAAACCTTCTTTTCCCATGATGATAGGCTCGATCATCTGGTCGACCATCAAGACGTCGTTGGCATCGAATTCCTCAATGTTAAGAGGGGTAGCGGCCATACCAGGATCGAAAGGATGCCCCTCGACATTAACGATCCGGAGGTCCGCCTGTTCCAAGGCCTCTTTAACCTTTTTTATGAACCAGCGAGACTGACTCTTGTATCGATTCTGTTCTCTGGCATCGAGTTTCATCAGCAGGCGGTCGAACACCCGGCCAAAGCGCCAGGATTCAACCGCCATACTGATCAACGCATCCCTCATGGCCTCTGGGGTTGTTGTGGTGTGGTTGTTGTCTGACATATGTATTTCCTTTTACCGCCCAACGATCAAGCTCACCGGAGGCAATAAAGCGCAGTGGAATTGCCGTCCGGTGGAGCGCCTTGTTCGGCATTCTGATTATTCTGAATCAATCTTATATCCTGGTTTGGAATAGTCCCTGATGCTGGTTCCCGGAAGCGTTGGATATGCCTTGTCGCCTTCAATCTTGATACCGGGTCGGCTATAATCTCTTATGCTCGTTCCGGGCAGGGTGGGATAGACCGTAGCGTCTTCTGCATGAATTGCGCTGACTCCAAGAAATGCCGCAAGAACGAGGAATACCAAAACTTGATTGATTTTCTTAATCATGTTGATCATCTCCTTTCTTGATGTTTGTCGAACATTCTTTTTTATCTTTATTCTATTATTGCGAATATTTTATACAAGAAATGGGGGCCTGTCAAAGAGAATATTGGCAAGGTAATGTCAATTTTTGTTTTAAAGGGCAAGAAATTTACACAGAAGATTTTACACTACCTTTTTTAACTTTCCTTGTAGTTTTTATTGACTATATGTACATTACCTTATAGAATACCTTTCTATAATAGGAAGAGGGGAGATAGTGGGAGTTGATATTAATTTACGGTAACTTTTACGGTAACTGAATATATGCTGTTATTCTATATATTCAAATTAATTACAGATTTATATTTAGTTTTACTCCTACTCCCTCCGCCAGTTTAAAATAAAAGCAAGGGACAAACCAATATACCCTCTGAATATTTGATTCCTGCATTCTGAGAACATTCAATGAAAAATAAAACCCTGAGTGAAGACTATCTTTTAAAACTCCTTGAACAGGAGAGAGGACCACTCAAATTGAGTGACCTGGAGAAGAGTCTCCATCTTTCACGGAATGAGAGAAGGAGACTTAAATCCCTTGTTAAAGATCTGTTACGAAAGGGATTACTCTTTAAACTGAAAAACAGGATGATTGGGCTGCGAAAGGAGTTAAATCTCGAAACAGGCACGCTCTGGTGTACACGGAGCGGCAATGGATTTGTTATTCCTGATAAAGAAGGGAAAGAGGATATTTACATTCCTCAAAGATTTATAAAGGATGCCATTCATGGTGATAAGGTGGTTGTGAGATTGGACCGTGGTGGTACACATGGCCGTGAAGGCAAAATTCTGAAGGTTCTGGAAAGAAAAACCCATACCGTGACAGGCTTTGTAAAAAGGCATAAGAATCTCATGTATCTATACCCTGAAGATGAGAGAATGCCACACCATTTCATTATAGAAGATTCAAAAGAGGCATTATCCCTTCACGATGACACGCTCGCTGCATGTAGAATCACTCAATTTCCTGAGGGCTTAAGAGACCCTGTATGTAGGGTTATCAAAACGTTTACAACCCTCTCTGATGTGAGGTCAATTTCCCTCTTTACAGTCTATAAATACAGCCTTCCCCTGAAATTCAAACAGTCAACACAGCGGTATCTCAAGGCGATATCGTTCAGTGTTACTCCCGATGGCAGAAAAGACTTACGGTCAAAACCATTCGTCACCATAGATGGAGAACTGGCAAAGGATTTTGATGACGCTGTGTGCGTTGAAAGGACACGGAAGGGCTTTATACTCTACGTTTCTATTGCTGATGTTTCCCACTATGTACCGCTCCATTCACCCCTTGACCTTGAAGGTTATGAGCGCGGCACAAGCGTATACTTTCCGGGAAGCGTCATACCCATGCTGCCGAAAGTCCTATCCAATGGTATCTGCAGCCTTAATCCTGATGAAGATAGATGTGCTGTAACCGTAGAACTACACTACGATACAGAAGGGAATGTAACACACCGTGCCTTTTACCCATCTCTCATAAAGAGTGCGAGGCGGCTTACCTATACAAGAGTTGAAGATATGCTCATACACAAAACATCATCTCTCAAAAAGGGCATGGAGCATGTATCTCCACAGCTTGAATACATGGCTGAGCTTGCCATGATGTTGAAGAATCAACGAGAGAAGAGGGGAACGATTGACTTTGACCTTCCTGAACCGGAAGTGGTACTGGATATAGAGGGAGGACTGAAGGGGATTATAAAAGCTCCAAGACTCTTTTCTCACAGGATTATAGAGGAATTCATGATTGCTGCCAATGAGACAGTGGCTGAATTCATTGCCCGTCGCCATAAACCTCTTATATACAGGATTCATGAGCCACCGGATAAGGAGAAATTGATAACTATAGAAAGGCTTCTCCACTCTCTTGGTATGGGTTACGGAAAACAGGTACCCCAACAGTCGTATCTCCAATCTATCCTCACAAAGGTGAGGGGTACGGTATATGAATACTTTGTAAATCGCATTATCTTGCGGTCCATGAAACAGGCTAAATATTCTCCCTTCAATAAGGGGCATTTTGGTCTGGCATCAAAGGAGTATACCCATTTTACTTCTCCAATACGGCGATACCCTGACCTTATTAATCACAGAATTTTGAAAAGTCTTATAAATGGAGGCTTCCAATACAGCGAGGAAGAACTCGAAATAATGGCGACCCATCTTTCAGACCGCGAACGGATTGCCATGGAAGCAGAGAGGGATGTGGAAGATAGAATCAGGGTGCTTTTCATGAAGGATAAAATAGGGGAAGTTTTCGAAGGCATTATTTCCCATATTACGTCCTATGGTTTTTTTGTGGAGCTCATAGATATGTTTGTTGAAGGGCTGGTACTTCTTTCTGATATGGCAGACGATTATTACATCTTTGAGGAAGAAAGGTTTCGACTGACAGGCAGACGAACAAAAAAGACCTATCGCATTGGCGACAGGGTAAGGGTGAAAGTCATAAAGGCAGATGTGGAGAGAAACCAGCTCCACTTCATCCTTGCTTCCCGCTGATCACTTTCACATACTATTAACTAATACATTATCCTATTCATCTGGCGGAGAGACAGGGATTTGAACCCTGGGTACGGGTTTTAGCCCGTACACTCGCTTAGCAGGCGAGCACCTTCGGCCATCTCGGTCATCTCTCCGTTTGACAAAGTATACGTATTTACACTATAAAAAGCAACAATAGCTACAAGACCGAATTGCTTCATAAAAAATGTTACCCAAAGGGTGGTGATAATAAGATCGTTGACTCATAATAGATGTTACCGAATATATAGGACTGAAAGGAGGGTCCGGTATGAGTCCACGATCAAAAAAAGA
>Ga0272448_1008183_pt1 | contig 10921 bp, 13 predicted proteins | sample YNPCB0191_FD_202220 | JGI IMG/M metagenome (GOLD analysis project Ga0272448, IMG submission 202220) | Hot spring sediment microbial communities from Yellowstone National Park, WY, United States - YNP-CB-019-1 | ecosystem: Environmental > Aquatic > Thermal springs > Hot (42-90C) > Sediment... | reverse complement strand
AGGTGTCGCACAAAGAGCGCGGCGAGCGTCGTCTTGCCGACACCCCCCTTTCCTCCCACTGCTATACGGCACGCCACTCTGATCCCTCTCTCGAGAAACGGCACCAGGGACCGACATCCGTACCTGAGCGTTCCCTGGTTCCTGTGGTCACAAGAGCCCGTGGGCCTGCTTGGCTGCCTTTACCGTGTTCATCATAAGCATGGTTATCGTCATAGGGCCCACGCCGCCGGGGACCGGAGTGATCATGCTGGCCTTCTCCTTTACCGCGTCGTAGTCGACATCCCCGCACAGTATAGCCTTCCCCGACTCGGACTTTCCGATGCGGTTTACGCCCACGTCGATCACGACAGCACCCTCTTTGACCATGTCGGCGGTGACGGCCTTCGGCTTGCCTGCAGCCACAATGAGTATCTCGGCTCTCAACGTGTGCTCTTTGAGGTTTTTCGTGCCCGTGTGGCAGATCGTGACCGTGGCATTCGCCCCCTTTTGCTTCTGCACCAGGATATTCGCAATGGGCTTTCCGACGATGTTGCTCCTGCCCACGACTACGACCTCGGCGCCACTCGTTTCGACACCGGATCTGATAAGCAGTTGTTGAATCCCGGCGGGCGTACAGGGCAAAAAGACAGCCTCGCCTATCATGAGTTTCCCCACGTTTACCGGGTGGAACCCATCGACATCCTTGTCGGGGTCTATGGCGTAGAGGACCTTGGTTTCGTTGATGTGTTTGGGCAGGGGGAGTTGGACGAGGATGCCGTGGATCGAGGGATCCTTGTTGTACTTCTGTACCAAGTCGAGGAGCGCGGACTCTGTAATGTCGGCGGGCTGGTTATCCTGGACGGAATAGAACCCCAAGTCCTTTGAGGTCTTTTGTTTGGCCGTCACATAGCTCACCGAGGCAGGATTCTCGCCCACGAGGATGGTCACCAGGCCTGGGGTCACGTTGTGCTCTGTCTTGAGCCTTGCGACTTCTTGCTTGAGCTCCTGGCGTATCTGTGCAGCTATCTCGTTTCCGTTGATAATCGTTGCTGCCATGGCCCTGTGCTCCTTTCGAAGAGGACTGAAAGAGGATCTACATCAAAAGAGGCCTGTCACTCTGCCGGTCTTGACGTCCACATCGACTTTCCTAAACGCAGGGTCGGAACTCGTTCCAGGCATGAGAGTGATCGTTCCCGTGACAGGGCAAAGGAACTGAGCTCCGGAAAAGATCAGGATATCGCGGACAGGCAGGATCCAGCCTTTGGGCACGCCCTTGAGCGTCGGGTCGTGCGAGAGGCTCAGATGGGTCTTTACCATCATTGTGGCAAAGTCCTTGAATTTTGGGTCGGACTCGATCTTCTTGGCCTTTGCCTCCGCATCCGGGGTCCAGGTCACACCGTCTGCACCGTAGACCTTCTTTGCAATGATCTCGACACGCTCTCTGAGCGGCAGTTCAAGGGGGTAGAGGAACTTGAAATCGACCTTCTCGTTGCAGGCATCGATCACTGCGTCGGCCAGCTCCAATGCCCCCTCGCCGCCCTTTGCCCAGTGGGAGGATGCGGCGCATCGGGCACCCGCTTGCTCGGCAGCCTTGCGCACCAGCGCTATCTCGTCCTTTGTATCGGTATGGAAGGAGTTTATGCAGACCACCGGTTTGATGCCGGCCTGCCTGACGATCCCGATATGGTGAACCAAATTGGCCACACCTTTTTCCAGAAGGGGGAGGTTTTCCTTTGTGTACGACGGATCCAAGGGGAGCCCGGCAACCACCTTGGGGCCCCCTCCGTGCATCTTCAGGGCCCTGATTGTGGCAGTGATAACGGCGACGTTGGGGACGAGTCCGCTGAATCGGCACTTCACGTTCCAGAACTTCTCGAACCCGATATCCGCACCGAACCCGCTCTCGGTCACGTGATAATCGAAGAGTTTGAGTCCGATCCGGTCGCCTATGATGGAAGATTGCCCCACGGCGATATTGGCGAACGGGCCTGCGTGAACGAGCACGGGCTGGCCTTCGACCGTCTGCATGAGGGTGGGGTTGATGGCAGAGACCATCCAGGCGCACATGGCGCCTGCAACCTCCAAGTCGGTGGTTGTTACAGGGTTGCCCTTTTTGTCGTAAGCGACCGTAATCTTCCCCAGCCGTTCCCTCAGATCGGCAAGATCCCTCACGATGGCCAAAATCGCCATCAATTCGGAGCTAACCGCGATACCGAACTTGGACTGCATCATGTAGCCGTCCATCTTCCCGCCGATGCCGATGATCACATTTCGCAAACACTGGGCGCAGAAATCGATGACCCAGCCCATTTCGACATTCTTCGGGTCGATGTCGAGGCGCCTGAGCCCCCGCTTGGCCAGTGCTTGGTCGGAATAGTTCGCCTCGTGCTGCATCCGCGCGTTGAGGGCGACCATTGCGAGGTTGTGAGCGTTCATGATGGCATTGATGTCGCCAGTGAGACCCATCGAAAACTCGGTAAGGGGTATTGCCTGCGCATTGCCGCCGCCGGCTGCACTGCCTTTTATGTTCATCGTGGGACCACCCGAAGGTTGACGGATACAGCCTCCCACGTTCTTGCCCCTCTTGCCCAGCCCTTCGATAAGGCCCATCGTCGTAGTCGTCTTGCCTTCACCCAGGGGGGTCGGGGTAATAGCGGTTATGTCGATGTATTTGCCCTGCGGCCTGTTTTCCAGGCGCTTGATTATCTTCATAAAATCCAATTTGCCTAGCCTTCCGTACGGAATGACCTCGTCCTTCTCGAGGCCGAGCTCTTTCTGCCAATCCCAAATCGATTTCATGTGTGCTTCTGCAGCCTCTGAAATCTGCCAGTCGGCCATCTTCACTGCATCGTACGGCATCTCTTCCTCTCCTCCTTTGTCAGTTCAACGGTAGATGTGCTGCAAACGGGTATCCGACTTCCCACCACAATGGCAATGATATTGCCACACCTTCCCGATTTCTGCAAGCAAAATGAATGATCCCTCATTCAATCGAGATTGGAAGGACTCCCTCGCCTCGGGGCTCGGTGAGCCTACTGCCGAAGTCGACGATTCATTCTTTCTCTTCTCTGTTCGCTTGAGAAAGGAACGGATGAGAAGACTGGGTCAATGCGAGAGCAGGGCCGCAGGTGCCGAGGTCGGCCCCAGAGCATGTGGACCCAGTCTGCGCTCCATTCGTTTGCGTCCGATCTTCGGTATGGACGAATGACGGAAGGAACCGATCTCTGAAACGATATTTCTCGTCCCCTTCTCTGCTCTACGGCCTCACGCGAAGCTCGCAGGCACCCAACCCTTTTTTCAGAGTGAAATCTTAGCCTTTTGCAGGGGGGTTGGCAAGATCCCTGCCGCCCGCCGCCGGGGGCAGGGGGGCTCAAGGCCCCGCGGTCTTGGAAAGCCTTGGCGGCTCTCGGTCGTCCTCTCGTCTGCGACCTGGAGAGCGGACCACCGCCGTTCTCGAGTTCCTTCTCCCGCGGCGCCGAAAAGAGCGCCTGTCCTGGCATGCCTTTCTCATTGAACAGGTGCACCTCTTCTGTTAGTATTTCTTGACCGACTGTCCTGGATGCCAGGCCCCTTTTTCCTGGGTCTTGCTCTCTTTCGGTTTTTGAGCTAGATACCGGCTCTCTTTCGAGGCGAGTGGCGGTAGGAAAAGAGGAAAAGAAAGTGTGAAACGGCACTGCCCTCTTCTTTTGCTTACCAACGACGATGGGGTGAGTTCGGCGGGACTCGAGACGCTCGAACGGTTTCTGGCGGATATCGGAGAGATTTTTGTTGTGGCGCCGGACAAGGAAAAGAACGCCTCGAGTCATTCCCTTACCTTGGGCGAGCTCCTCTATGTCCACCAAATAGACTCGAGGCACTTTTCGGTCACGGGGACGCCCACTGACTGCGTCAATATCGCGATGTACAAGCTTCTTCCACGCAGGCCCGATCTGGTCGTATCGGGTATCAATAAGGGGGCAAATCTTGCCGAAGACGTAACCTACTCCGGCACGGTGTCCGCGGCGCTCGAGGCGAGACTTCTCGGGGTCGACTCGTTTGCGGTATCCATCATCTCTCGGGGGCCTTTTCGGTTCGAGTCAGCGGCCCTTGTTTCGGCCCGGCTCGCTGACTGGATTCTCGACAAAGGGCTTCCAGCGGGGACGTTCCTCAATGTCAATGTCCCGAATCTCGAGCCAGACGCCCTTGGGCCGATGAAGTTGACACGACTCGGCAGGAAGGCCTACGGCGATGTCATTGAGCGGTGTGCGGACAAGGAAGGCAGGGTGTGTTTTCGCTTCGGCAGAGACGAGATGAGGTTCTTGGACGACCAGACCGCTGCGGATGAAACGGACTGGAAGGTCGTCGAGAGAGGCTGTGTTTCCGTAACCCCTCTCAGGGTGAATATGACCGATGAGGGGTCCCTGTCGTTGCTGAGGAAGCAGTGGGAGTGGTGAGAGATCTCGTCATCGAGACCCCGGAACTCGCCAAGGCGCGAAAAAGAATGGTCGAGGAGATTCTCGTGGCTCGAGGGATCGCAGACCCTCTGGTGCTCGGTGCCATGGCAAAGGTGCCGCGCCATTTGTTCGTCGAAGAGGCATTGTGGAATCACGCCTACGGGGACCATTCGCTCCCGATAGGCGAGAGACAAACGATAAGCCAGCCGTATGTGGTGGCCTTGATGACCCAGAGTCTCGAACTCAAAGGCATGGAGAGGGTGCTCGAGATAGGGACAGGGTCAGGCTACCAGACAGCAGTGCTTGCCGAGATAGTCTGCCACGTTTTTTCCGTAGAGAGGATCCCCAGACTCGCCCGCCAGGCACGGGTGGTGCTGGACAGGTTGGGGTATTCGAATACCGCCATCAAGGTGGGCGACGGGTGGCACGGCTGGCGGGAGAACGGTCCGTTCGCCGCGATCCTTGTGACGGCCGCCTCCAAGTGTGTGCCGGAGCGGCTCTTGGAACAGCTCGTCGATGAAGGTGTTCTCGTGGTTCCGCTCTGGTGCGGCTCGTCGCAGGAACTGTACCGCATAAGGCGGAAGGCGGGGGGCAGCATGGAGAAAGAGAATCTCGGCCCCTGTCGGTTTGTGGAGATGATCTCGAGCAGCCAAGGGAATGCACGGGTCTGAGCAACGAAGACTCTGCCGGGCGGATGGGGCGGTCTCGGCTCGGGCTGGGTAGGAGGAGGTTTTCCGGCAAGGGAAACCGTTATGGGCGTGACGGGCGCATCGCAGGCCAGGAAGCTTCGCATCGGCGTGATTGGTTCGGGCCAATGCGACGAGGCAACGGCAGAACGCGCCTTTCAAGTGGGGATGGCTATTGGGAGATCCGGGGCCATCCTCCTCTGCGGCGGTCTCGGTGGGGTGATGCACGCAGCTGCTCGTGGTGCAAAAGCGGCTGGCGGATTGACTGTGGGGATTTTGCCCGGAGGGTCGGCAGAGCAGGCCAACCCTTGTATAGATATTCCTATCGTTACTGCAATGGGCCAGGCACGCAATGTGATCCTCGTCCAGTCATGCCAGGCTCTCGTGGCTGTTGCCGGCGGGTTCGGGACGCTCTCCGAGATCGCGTTGGCCTTCAAACTGGGGGTTCCGTGCGTGGGGATTGGCACGTGGAGTGTCGTGCCGGAGCTGTACATGACCAATGACCCCTCCTGCGCCGTGGCCAAGGCGATCGAGATGGCAGGGCAGAGGGCTTGCGTTTGATCTCCAGGCCTTCCTGGGCGGCAGGGGCGGTTCTTCTTGTTCTCGCACACTGTGCGTTCCAGGTGTGGGGGTGCACGGCGATTTCCTCGCGGCCCCCGAAAGGGGTCTACCATACTGTACGGAAGGGCGAGACCCTCTGGAGGATTTGCTCCACCTACAGGGTGAACATGGAGACCGTCTGTCGTCGAAACGGGATAAAGGACCCTGAGAGGATACAAGAAGGGCAAAAGATCTTCCTGCCGGGTGTGTCACAGATAAAAGTCGTGCCACAGCCAGGAGCCGTGAGGGCTGGCGGCGTGGCAGACAGGAGAGCAGGGGCCATACAGGACGATCAGCATCGATCGCCACAGCCCGCACCAGCCGTCCCAGAACCCTCCCCGAGAGAGTCCGCGGATTCTGCTTGTGTGTGGCCTGTCAAAGGGAGCGTCACCACGTGGTTCGGGGTGAATGACGGAAGGCGGCATGACGGCATAGATATCGTGGCTCCCAAGGGCACCCCGATCCGTGCCGTCGACAAGGGAAAAGTAGTCTACAGCGATCATGGGATCCCCGGGTACGGGAACCTTATCATCATACAGCACTCGTCCGGCATCAATTCTGTGTACGCGGGGAACGACAGGAACTATGTGCACGTCGATCACGTTGTCGGCAAGGGACAGGTCATAGGAGAGGTTGGAGAAACAGGGCGTGAAGGGGGAGGGCCGCACCTCCACTTCGAGATTCGCAAGGGCAGTGCACCGGTCGACCCCATGGAATACTTACCGTAGGCACATGCGGCACCGGCCCGGAACGATCGCGGAAAGTATTTTTTCGAGCTGCCTCTCGGTATCCTCGAGAGGGCCCGAGTTGTCTATCACGTAATCCGCGCGCCTGCACTTCTCTTCGAGCGGGATTTGGGCCTCGATACGCTGTGCAGCCTCTTCGGGGGTGTACCCATTTCGATCCATCAGTCTCCTGATCTGGGTCGCCGGATCCGTGTAGACCACGATGACCGAATGGACCATCCATCTCGTCACTGTCTCGAACAGGAGAGCGGCGTCGAGTACGACAACTCGATCCCCTCGCACAATGTGGCGGGCGAGCTCAGCGAGGATCTCCAAGTATATAAAGGGGTGAGTGATACGATTGAGCTTGGCCCTCGCGCGAGGGTCCTCGAAAACGATCTTGCCCAATGCCGCCCTGTCGATCTCTCCGTCCTCCGAAATTACCTCGGGGCCAAAGACCTGCCTGATCTTTTTCCACGCGGTCGTGCCGGGTCGCACTACCTCTCTGGCGATCGCGTCCGCGTCGATCACAGGGATACCTCTCTGCCTGAGCATTTTCGAAACGGTGCTCTTGCCCGTGGCGATTCCGCCAGTCAATCCGACGACCTTCATGTATCGTGTCTTCGGAGTCCCCGTGGGGTCTATGCTGGGTACGCTCTCGCCGATGCCGCAGAGGGCACCTGACAATGCCTTCCCCCAAGCCGGGCTGCCCTGCTGCGGCGCATCCCCTAAGAAAACACGAGGGGCTGTGATGCTAGTGGAGCATTTCCTTGATGATATAAGGGTTGAAGCCGAGCAGTATCTTCCCGTTCACATCGATCACCGGTACCCCGCGATTGCCACCAGCCTTTTGTATCATTTCATCGAGATAGGCCGGATTCTTTTCGATGTCCTTGACCACGTGAGGGATGCCCTCCTTCTTGAAGAAATCGATGGCCATCCTGCACGCGGGGCACCATGACGTCACATATATGGTGACCTGGGAGGTGTGCGAATCGCTCGGCTGGGGACCGGAACCCTTTGCGGGTGAGGAGGCGCCGGCTTCCGATCGAGGATTGGCCCCTTGGGTATCCGAACTGTTTCCCAAGGAGCAGAAGAAGGAGGTGGCGGCACACGAGAGTGCCAGGGAGATCGCCAAGGCGCGAAGCAACGAACGGCCGTACGGCACACTATTGCCCATGATGTTTCGACCTCTCTTGTTGGTGGCGGCTTGACAGTATAGCTCGAGTTTAACATAAAGATATCTCCCCGACAAACTGGTCGAGGCCCAACCAAAGAAGCGAGGTTGGGGTAATGCGTAGGGTCTATGACGAGAGTCGTGCGGCGGTACGCAATGGGTCCTGAGGAGGCCTTGCGCTGCGCCTACCCGGTCGCGGCTCTGAGTTCCAGCCGACGGCCGAGAAGCTGATGGGGGATCCGTGGTATGTCTGGAAGAAAGCACAACGACAGGGGAGGGAGGGTCGAGTTTTCCGTCAAGGCCATGGTCGATTTTCTTTTCGAGGCAGGATTTCTCAAGAAACTCTCCAGAAGTGGATACCCGTATCTGGGCTCGGGCAATGAATCAGTGGCTGATCATACCTGCCGAGTGCTGTTCATCGCCTACGTCTTGAGCCGGATGGAGCAAGAGATCGACGTGGCCCGCGTCTTGAAAATGTGTCTGTTCCACGACCTTCCAGAAGCCCGCATGGGCGACCTCAACTATGTCAATAAGAAATATGTGTGTGCGGACGAGGAGAAGATTCTCAGGGAAATCGAGGCCAAGCTCCCCTTCGGGGCCGAGATAGCCTGCTTGGTCAGGGAATTCAACGAAAAGAAGACCCCGGAGGCCATTGTGGCAAACGACGCGGACCAGTTGGATCTCCTGCTCCATGTCAAGGAGCAGGCCGACATCGGGAACTTGAGGACAGACCCGTGGATACGGTTCGCATTCGACCGCCTGGTTACCGAGTCTGCCCGGGAGCTCGCACGGATCGCAATGGAGACGGACTCGACGGACTGGTGGCTTGCGAACGGAGGCGGGCCGCCCCGGGAACGGAGCTGAGGTTATGGCAATGGGGCCGGGGGTGCAGGCGCGAGGGTGTGTTCGTTGTGCCTCGAGGGGGTTTTGTGGTAACGTGATCCTACGATGTTGGATCAGACACTGACAGGCTCGCTCTCGAAGGGTAGGCCTCGAACAAGAACCAGGGAGGAAGAGGCAAATGACGCAGATGAGCAGGACTTCTCTATTTCGGGTGGTGGCCCTCGTGTGCGTGTCGCTCTATTGTGTCGCGGCGTTCCCAGTGCCCGTGCGGGCGGATCGAACAGAGGAGAGCGCTCCGCCGGGCTCAGGCACGAGAACGATCGAGTCAGGCCCTTCGCTCTCATCCATGGAAAGGGAAGGCGGTTCAGAGGGATGGTCCTACAACACGGAGTATCTTTTCGGCCTTTCCAAACACGTCAGGGATTCGAGCATGCCGAGCGGCGCCAAAGAGGTCGTCTTTGTCTTTGCCTTTCTCGTGGATATCCCTCTTCTTCCTTTTGCCGCTATCGCAGGACTCTTCGGTGAATGAACGTGGCAGGCCGCCACGCGCACAGGCGGCCCGGGGCGGCAGGCTCCCCGGTGAATCGGTGCTCCTCACTGCAGGGGATACGGGTCCGAGAGGGCAGGACTCAGAGACCGAAAATCGGCCTTTTGGCAGCCTTTCGGATCTCCTTTTGATCGGACCACGCGATGAGACCTGTCTGGATGTCGACCAGGTTCAGGGTGAACAGGTAATAAAGGTCTTCGGTCCTTCCTGATTTCTTTCGTATCGAGGTAAAGTCTCCCACGAGAAGGTAGTCGGCCCCGACGAGCATGCCGATCCTCTTGCGCGTGGCCTCGTCCACGTACCCTGATCCTCGCTGGTATTCCAGCTCGTCTATGATCTCGTCTCGAACCTCGCCTGCGACAAAGCGGACCTTGCCTGAGTTGATCAGCGCGGTTCGTATCTTGTCGGTGATCGCCTTTGTGTCGATATGTTCGTCGGTCTTGTTCCTGACGCGACTCACCCGAACGACAGGCGTGGGATTGTCGCGGACCAGAGGAGACGAGAGGAGGGAGTCCACCATTTTTGCAGCAATCATTTGGAGGTCGGTCGAGCCGAAGTCTATAGTGAGCGTCTCCTGGGCTGTCGCATCGCCATAGCTGGTCTTGGAGGCACAGCCTGCTGCGAGGCCTGCCGCCAGCAGGCACATGGCGGCGACGACCTCGGCTCGAAGGAGCGCGCCCGCGTCGTACCGAGCCTGTTTCACTTTGCGCCCTTGCGGATCTCTTTCTCGTCCGCCCAGCTGATCAGTCCTGTCTCGAGGTCGACGAGATTGAGGGTCATCTTGTAGTAGACGTCTTTGGTGCCGCCTTTTTGCTTTTTTATCGAGACAATCTCGCCCGCGAGGAGATAGTCTGCGCCAACCTGTTGCCCTACCTTCTTGCTCGTCGCCTTGCTCACGTACCCGGACCCCTTCTGGTACTCGAGTTCGTCGATCATCTCCTGCCGGATTTCAGCCGCTGAGAATTGAACCTTGCCAGATTGAATCAGGGTCGTTCTGATCTTGTCGGTAATCGCCTTGGTGTCGATGTGCTCGTCGGTCTTGTTGAGAACAGAAGAGACCTGGAGCACCGGCTTTCTCGTCCCGGCAAGAACGGGTGAGGCCAGCATGGAGCGAACCATTTTTTCGGCGATCATCTGGAGGTCCGTTGAGCCGTAGTCCACGGTGAGCGTCTCCACAGCGGTGGCGTCCCCATACTGGACCTTTTCACCGCACCCGCTCAAGGCGGGTACGAGTGCGAGCAAGAGAAGACATCCTCTGAGAATCCACATGGTCACTCCCCCTCCATAGGTTATGAAGCCATAGCCGCTCTCAATCGACCGGATTGGGGGCCCGTATCAAGATCTTGAACCCCCGGGCGCCTGACTTCGGGCACAACGACTTTATCCACTTCTGCTCCTTGCCGTACAGGAGATCCGGCGTCCACAAGGTGACGTTGGATTCTATGGGGTATCCGTTCTCGTCGTACCACTCGAACTTGTACTCGTATTCGAACGTGTCTTTCTTCTTGTTGTACAGAATTGCCTGTCCCTCGAGCAGATCGCCCACGTAGCGTGCCTTGACATCCTTGACCCCGATCCGCTTGGCCAGGCTCTTATCCTTCACGATGTAGTCGCGGGCGAGAATCTCGCCGTCAGCGTTTACCTTGACCTCGCCGACAGCGACGTTCGAGACGGTCGAGCCCGCACACCCCAGCACGGAAGCCGCCACAAGGCAGAGCAGGCAGCGCCAAAGAGATGTCCACTCGTACAAGGCTCCTCTTTTCATTGTTGGACCCCCGGTTATGTCGAGCTCTTCTGGAACAGTTTCCGGCAAGAACAAGCGATTGGCGTCACCGCCACCCGCAATAATACTCGAGCCACCTTCTCGAAGTCAAAAGAGGTTTTCTTGGAGTCTCTATCAATACACCCTCAAGGAGACAATCCGGGACGAG